>Ga0208958_1001526_pt1 | contig 22652 bp, 33 predicted proteins | sample RifOxyB1_FD_184032 | JGI IMG/M metagenome (GOLD analysis project Ga0208958, IMG submission 184032) | Soil microbial communities from Rifle, Colorado - Rifle Oxygen_injection B1 (SPAdes) | ecosystem: Environmental > Terrestrial > Deep subsurface > Rock core/Sediment | place: Rifle, Colorado... | reverse complement strand
ACAATATAAAAGAGATAGAGACAAACTACTCTATAAGAACTGGTATTGGAGCGCACCTGAGTCGGCTAGGTATCTGAAGCGAATGGAGCGATTAAGAAATGCAAGAGGGCGACAACTTAAACAAATTACGATAGAGAAACGTATGTTATCTGAAGTATATAAGAACTTACCGAAATACTTAAATAGATAAGCAATAATAATAAAGTTATGGGAATAAGTGCAAAATTCCAGGTTATCTTTGACGACTCTATGGGTGAAGCAATTATTAGAGTCGAGCATGTAGGTCATTGGGTTGATTTGGGTGATTCTATCCAAGACCTTCAGAGTTTCTTTGAGCACGTTCTAGAAAAAGAAGTAGATAAAAATAACGGCCTTCTATCACAACATCTACATGGTTACTGGTACAAGAAGAGCGGCTCTTTTGATTGGATTAAAAAAGAAAAGAAACCAACCCTAGAAGAACGTGGTTATTATAGTTAAGAATCAGTAACTCACCAAATACTTCCCATGCTTTTATTTCCTTTAATTTTCCATCCTTCACTTATCTATCTTTAGGTGTGAATTCCTCTGACTCTAATAGAATTAGAGGTATTTGCTGCCCATCCCCTACTTCAAGACCTACCTTACAGTCGTCAGATACTCTGATAATAATGTTAAGAAGACGTCTTGTTGCATCATACTCCATATCTTCAATCACACCATCTGCTAATGCATTTCTGACTCCAGTTGGCATAAGTGGTTCCATTTGCTCTCTTGTTATTCCTAATCTGATATATTTCATTTTTTCACCTCCCATTCGTTTATAGCATCCACAGTCTTTTGTGCTTGTTGTAGCCAAGTAAACTCTTTTTTGGCTAACTTAGAGCCTAGAGCTCCTTTTTTTTGGCAAAGACCCTCATTCTCGAAAGCATAACGGAGCAATTTCTTAAGCTCTTCAAAATCAGGTCTTACCCAGTTACTACATGCCACTATATCAAACATTCCGTAATGTGCAGGCCATACACTCCATTTTTTAATTAAGAAACTATTCTCATCATTACAATAGTCCATTACCCCGCTATATCCAGTAGTAATTACAGGAACACCACAGGCTAACGCTTCTAGATTGGTCATCCCGAATGCTTCGCCTTTATGTGGCGATACAAAACAATCAGCACTTCTATATAGGTCAGCTCGTTCTCCTTCTGGCATATCCTTAGTAATATAGATAATTCTAGGGTCGTCATTGCTTACGCTCTTGAGGTGCCCAACGCTATCAAAATTGCCTGAATAAACAGTGTTAATTTTTATTAACAATTGTACGTTTTCTTTAACATCGAACTCTCCATGGAACGCCCTTACTAAATCGTCACCTCCCTTCCTATCTCCTGGCAAAGAATGCCCGCCCATCCATAAAAAGATAAATGGAAAACCGTACTCTTTAGAATTTTCCACAGGGCCGTAGGGAAAGAAGTAATCTAAATCACATCCATGCGGTATAACTTTAATTAGACTTGGCACCACTCCATTTTTAATAAGCATTTCTTTATTATAATTGCTAGATGCCCACACTTGGTCACATTGGTTAGCTATATATACCCAACGTTCTGGTAATCTACTGCCTTCCAATACAAGTATAGTGGCAATAAATTTAGCCCTGGTTCTTACAGCGTGAAAGTATGGCTCGTTATATGCCCTGACTAATACATAAGTATCTTTATCTATGTCGTCAACATCAGTAGCTACTGCCTTTATCTTGACATTTTCGGTTAATTGACTCGGCCATATAATCTTAGCATCATGCCCAAGTCGTTGTAATGCAAAAAATATCTGGACTAGATTGTTAGAATATCCACTAGGCAGATATGGATTATCTCCCACTGCTCTTATCTTCATATTTCTTAACCCTATATGTTTTTTGGCCTACTGAGCTTTCTGATTTATGTTTCAAATCTTCTGTAGATGGAATGCATACTTTTCTGTGTCGGTTGTAAACTTTCTTTCGTTTAAACTTTCCACAGTGTTTACAGACTACCATTTATCCCAGTCTCCACCTTTATATATATACTTATATGTATTGCACTTGAAACAAATATACACATCTCCAAACTGGTCGTATAGTGCTTCCTTATGATTGCATCTTGATTTTTTGGTACGCCCTGACATATTTCCTCTGGATATCCCTAGATGTAGGGTCAAATAAAATCAATGGTTCAGATTTTTCACAGTATTCCAGGAATTCTAAATGAAAATTCTTAGGTAGCTGTGTTATCTTATCATCTACGAAATCACTGAACAATTTTATCTTTGGGTCCACTTCTGCTTCTGGTTTAGGCACTGCTTTATATTCTTCAACCCAACAAGTATAGCAGAGCTCTTTCTCTTCTTCATCAAAGAATACCTCGCCAAAGTATTCCTTATTACACTTGTAGCAACTAATATTTTCTCACCCCTTTACATGGACAAAAGTCCTTACACCAGTCTGAACAGGTGTGTGCGCCTGCTCTAGTTGGACTGTGCATTATACATCCATATTCCTTACAAGTCTTGCACTTCATCTTCGTGTCTCATCCTCATGTGTTTCTGATAGCTCCATTCCTGCATAAACCAGTATCTAGGCTTAGTGCAGATTGGACACTCCTTTACTATACCACTACGTTTGCCACCTCTGCCTTTATTGCTGGTTCTACCGGTTATGGATATCCTCTCGCTTGTATTCCCTTCTCCTCTCTGAATTTGTCCAATCCTTCTTTCATACGCCTTAGATTGTTTATCTTAATCTCTTCCATCAACGCTTGTGCATCCTTAGGGTCTTTGTCGGTAAATAAATCCCTACCACCGCCATACATTAGATTGAAATGCCACGCCCTGGCATGTGGGTTAAACAACACTTTATATCCGCTCATCCAGCAACGTATGCAGAATTCTGTTTCTTCTGAAAATCCTGACGCGCCGGCGTATTCTGGGAATAATAGTTTCTTGGCCACATCCATCCGCACTGCATACGAGCTTCTGACATGCCCACTCTCAAAATAGGATTCCCTGGGTACATTGTAGTTAAATACACAGTTATCTGTCCAGTCATAAAACTTAGTCACCTCGTTAAATTTAGCAGGAATTGGTCTTCCTTCTAATGGCATGTGTATATACGGAACTATACCACCAACTATGCCTACGCTGTCGTCTTTGAAACCCTTGACTAAGAGTTCAATATAATCAGGTTCGCAGAAACTGTCATCGTCAACCCGAATAAATATCTGGCTATCTTGGAATGGATTATTTTTCACCAGTGCATTTCTTAGTTTGCCTATATCTCTTTCATTAGGGTCTATCTGCATTACCACTACACGGTGTCCTTCATACATCAGTCTCTGGCATATAAACGAACATAACTGGTGTTGTTGTATCTTCTGGTCAGGTGTATTCTCGCCAATCACTACATCAAAGTTCTGATAGGTTTGCCTCAATAAGCTGCTTAGTAACACAGCAAGTCCATCATTTCTTGAACGTGTTACTATTTGTACGCTTACTCTTGGGTTTTCCATCACAATACCTCCATCTACATTCTCCGCATATTTTACACACTATCATTTCTGTGCCGTAATCAAGCGAGCACCGATAGAACTTGTGTTTCTTTTTTCGGTTCAACATATTTAATATACCTGTTACTATCAAAGAACCTGTAATGTGATTCAGTCATAAGCTCGCTCATGGCTGCGTCATCCTCGTACATATTGTTTAACACTTCTTGGTTCCTGAAGTTGCCATCCCACCATTTCAATAACAGCCATGTATATTCATCCTGGTTAAATCCCCAGGCATTTACAAACCACGGGAACATTACCTTGAACCTTGTGATTTCTTTATCAGTTAAATCTTTGAACACTAATGAACTTTCCGTAAAATAATCAAAGTTCTTGTAGTGATGCCCTTCTGGGTACTTGAACAAGTTTCTATCTAGACAGTATTGATAGATTGGGGTATGCTCAAATGGAAATAGAAACGTAAGCCTGATTATATATGGTTTGCACTTGGCGACCATTCTAATACTATCTTTGACCGTATCTTTGGTTTCCCCAGGCACACCCATCATCATAAACGCACTGCCTCTAATGTTATACTTCCGACATAGGTTATAGGCGTTCTCTAGCTGCTCATCTGTAATATCTTTATCTAATACATCTTTTCTAAGAAGGTAGTTTCCTGTTTCAAAGCCTACTCTTATCTCTTCACATCCGCTTTCACCCATGGCCTTAATGACATCTTCCTTCATAATGTTGGCGCGTGAATTAATTATGTAACGCTTGTTATATTTTTGTAACACCCTTTCTTTATAGAGTTCACAGAACTTGAGCATCCACTGTTTATACGCTGGTAATAGTTCGTCATCAAAGTTAATCTTTTCAAAGTTAAACTTCTTACACACTTCTTCTATCATTCCAACAGCACGTTCTGGGCTATACGTTCTTAAGTAATCTTTTAGATTATCTGGGTATAATAATTTCTTGGCGGCAGTAACGCTACAATATGTGCAGTTATATACACATCCCCTAGAAAATTGCATACTTATCCATCCGCTACGCTGGTCAATCAACCTTTGTGTGTCAAATAAATCCCAGTCAAAGTCAGGCAAATCATCTAAATTAACAACGGTTTTGCCTAGCGGATTGGCCTTAATGGTGTCCACGTTTTTGAAGTGGAAGGAATATGTGCCCGTATAGTCCTCGTTATTTCTTATTTTATTTACTAACTCAACTATCTGTAATTCCCCCTCACCTATACAGAAGCCGTCAAAATTCGAGGCCGGTAAGTCTTGGGGGACTGTAATGGCATGGAAGCCTCCTAGAAAAAATGGGGTGTGGTCAGTAGTTTCTTGAGCTTCCTTTAGCCACCCGGCTATCTCGTTGACGAGCTTGTATTCAAAGCTGGTGCAAGTGAAAAAGACTATATCGGGTTTCGACATAGTGTACTGTTCTTGCAGGAATTTCTTGTCTAATGGAAATCCCATCTTCTCATGTAAGTGAAATAGCTCAACTTCTAATCCTTCTCTTTTTAAAAGGGCTGATAATAATTGCATAGCTGGGCTAAATGACGGGTTGGTACCGTAATTAGGAAATACTAATAATGCTTTCATTTGTATGCAACCACCCGTATATTCCAGTCCCTGCCATACTCATTACCTTTACTTGGAGCTGTATGGAAGCCTTCTTGTGTGCTATCACCTTTAACAACTCTAGTGAATCCAGCTTCTTTCAACAGCTTCTCAAGTATCTCATAGGAATATCCAGCTATATGGAAGCTACCTTTATCTTTCTGGCCGCCAAATATAGTATGGTAAGTAGACCCGTCTCCCCAGTCTGGAATTAACAACCATTTTCGTATTGCTTCTGGGAAATTAGGGCATTCAATATCCGCTTTACCATCTGGCTTTAACACTCTAACCCAATCCCTGAACATATTAAGTATCTTCTGATGGCTGACATGCTCAATAACATGGATGATAAGTATTTCGTCTACGCTGTTGGCTTCATATGGTAATGGTTGTGTGATGTCTAGTATCTTATCTGGGAAGCTGACTTCTGGATTCAAATCTATATTTTCATAACCATCCTTTCTTTCATAACCGCAGCCCAAGTGAATTTTTAACGGCATATTTCCTCATAAACCTTACTAAATTCCTGTGCACAGGTGTTAATATCCTTTACTCTACTGTAAATACGAACGATTTCTCTGGCTATTTCTTTTGGATTGTCAACAAATATTATTCCTGGTATCTCCACTGCCCCTCCCCTAGCGTATGTGATGACTGGTAAATTGTTCTCAAGTGCTTCTAATATAACTGCTGGATATGCTTCGTTGCCTATCGGATGCACAAAAATAGAGATATTCCGATAAAAAGAATTGAGTTCACTTTGGGTTAATTTTCCCAAGAACATTATGCGTACACTCTTTACTATTGTCTTTAATTCTTCTGTAAATCCTGGAGCGTCTACCGCATCTTCACCAACTATGGCTACTAGATGTGGGATGCCAAACTCAGTAAGCACCCTTGAACATTCAATCAAGTCATTAATGTATTTATATGGTGCAATCCTGGTTACATTTCCTATAATTAGTTCTCTCTTCTCGACACCTGGGTATATCACTGTAACTTTCTTATGAACAGGCTGCATTCTAGCAACAGCATCAGATACGCAGATAAGAGCGTCTATCTGGTCTAAATATTCCACTGGGTATAACGTGTGTAATACTACCACGAACTTCATGTTAGGAAAATCTTTCTTTAATTGAGGGAAATATTCAGGTAGATAGCTCCCTGTGTGCATTACAAATACATCTATCTTGGCAAATTCAACAGCATTCTTGACAGTCTCATAATCACTGCCAATATATCCGTGTATCTCAAGTTCTTGGAACCACTCCAATACAGTACCTGTTTTATGGCTGAGTATAAATGTGGGTTCATTTGCATGTTTAGTTAGTCTATAAACATAAGTTTCTACACCGCCTATCTCTAGGTTGTTCGTCTGATGCATCACGTTCATTTAATCACTCGACAAATTATTATATAATGGTTTCCCTTTCCTTCAACTTCTCTTCCATCTACAGTCGAGTACCCCATATAATCTTTTACTATTTCAACCTTTTCTGAAAGAACAAGATTTCTAAATTCTTCTTTTTCAGGCCAATGTGAGAAATGCCCCCCGCCAGGTGCCGACATAACAGGTTCTATTGGTATCTCTATGAAAATAAGCCCATTATGTTTACATATTCTTTTCATTTCTCGGAGAATTACTTTTGGGAATGGACTATGTTCTACTACATGCGATGCCACTATAACGTCAAATGCGCTCTCAGTAAAATCTGTTACATGAGCATTCATCTTAATGACAGGAAATTTGGTTTTACTCCTTGAATCTTTCACTGCATTGTCTACAATATCAATTCCAATCACGTCAACATACCCGTTTTCTTCTAGGCGTTTGAGGAAGTAACCGTTTCCACAGCCAATCTCAAGTATTTTTGACTCTTTACCAACAAGTTCATCAAAATCGTGGCGAAATCCATAAAGGTCGAATCCAAATTCTCTATAATCGACCTTTTGTTGCTCTTCCCATAATTTATCTTGTATTTTTTCTCAACTCCGATGCTTTTGGCTGCTCTGCGACTAACTCTTTGACAACAGGCTGGCCTATTATGTCCTGTAAGGATGTTGGGTGATGTCTATCCCATTCCCTAAATCTAGGGTCAACTCTATGGTAATGAAAGAAATGTATACCATCCGGAGCAATACTCATGTCTAAATCAGTTGGGTAACACACCCTATTACCTAGCCACAGACTACCATGAATTGCACCAACCCACCGGAATCCAATGTTATTCTTAAATAATCTAAGTGTTAGGTCTGGATACCAATTACCATCAACTCTATAATAAGTGGTGCTTTCCCATAAGTTATAATGTGGCACATAGTACGCTAATTTATTGGTGTTAAGTATCTCGTCTTTATGTTCCCAGAAACTATCGCTTATTAATTCATCCGCATCCATTAGAAGTACCCAGTCCGTATCAAACATGGACAGGCACATATTCCTGACTTTTGCTTCATCCCATTTATATTTAAGATTCTTTTCTTTGGTCAATAGTAAACGCAGGTTAGGATGGTCGAACTCTCTAATTATCTTGATTGTATGGTCTTCTGAACCGCCATCGCATATAATAATTTGGTCAGCATACTTCATATTTTCAAGCCACGCGAATATATTCTTCTCTTCATTTTTAGTACAACAGAAGGCAGTTATTGTTGTCATATTTATTTCCTTAGTCCAGCCATTTTAAAATCAAGGCATTCTAGGCATTCCTTAGTCTGTCCGCCTACAGAACGCTTCCGATTACATTCTTTACATTTTACTTTCATCTAATCACACACACCATACCCACATTCAATATTCAGGCATTCGTGACATCCAGCGTAACTAATTAATTGATACTGCCCACACGCGGGACACTTACCAGCCATACTTGAACCATTATCCATCTTGATTCACCCAGTGTGTTGGCGCATTTTTAGTTATTTCTAACGGAATACGGTAGGTAGGCTGTTGCGCGCCTTTATTGACAGCCCACTTAGCCATTTTATAAACCCCTTGTGCTAATGTATGATTGGTTTTATAATCAAGAAGTCTCGCTGATTTCTCAGTAGTAGAGTAGGCATATTTGACTTCAGCAGCTCTTGGGTCAACGTACATCGGTTCCATTTTATCTTTCATACCCATGGCTTCAATTACAATATTACATGCCTGATTGATTGTCTTGACTTCATCACTGCCTAAATTAATGATTTCCCCATTCACATTATAGAATCCAGCGTTCATCAATGGAATAGTAATATCGTCAATATAAGAGAACGCCCTTACTTGGTCGCCGTCTCCAAATATAATAGGCGGTTTACCACGCATTATTCGATTCATCCAGATTCCTAATACATTCCTGAATGGGTCTGCTATATTTTGTCTGGGTCCGTAGACGTTATGCGGTCTTACAATCACATATTCAAACCCATAAGTTTCAGCAAATTGTTTTAATACATCCTCACAATACGCTTTGGCTGCACCGTATGGGTCAGCTGGTCTTTTAACCATGTCTTCATCAAACGGATATTGTGAGTTGCCATATACCGCCATGCTGGAAGTGAATACTACTTTTTTTACATTATTATTTACTACTGCAACCATAAGCTTGTTCATGCTGTCTATGTTAATATCATTGATTTCTATTGGAGAGAATATACTTTGTCCTTCTGCTGCATAAGCTGCCAAGTGGTATACTACATCTATATCTTCTGTTGCTGCATCAGTCATATTTTTATCTCTAAGGTCTCCCCTTAAAAAGTATGCATTTTCATTTACATTTTCCCTATAACCACCTGATAAATCATCCATAGCCCAGACTTTATGACCACGTTCAATCAAAGCATCCACTAGATGTGTGCCCATAAAACCAGCACCGCCTGTTACTAAGATTTTACTCATTCCTTATCTCCTCCTCATCGTCTATAACAATGAACCCATTCTTATAATCTTCTTCCCACTTTGATTTATAATATTCATAGTTCTGCCAGTGCATCTGTTTGATTAACCCGTGAGGTAGTGAATTCATAGTAGCTGCTTCATAATGCATCACTTCTGCTGTGGGTTCGTATACAATTTTATATCCTTTCTTCCTAGCCATGTGACAAAAATCAACATCCTCAAAGCTACCTACTTGATAATTCTCATCTAACAATCCTACCTTGTCGAATACGTCTCTTCTGATTAACGCACACCCAAATGTAACTGCCTGGAATTCTCTGCGCGTATTACAGATTGGGTCGCCTCGTTTAACTTTTCTCCAGTTGAGATTGCCTGCTGTCATGTTCTTATGAAATATCATGCCTGTGTGTTGAACCATTTCATCTGGGAAATACATCTTACATCCAACTATACCAGCTTCTGTCTCGGCCATACACTTAACCATATTCTTTAGCCAATTGGGTTGTACTATTGTATCGTCATTGAGCAAACAAATTGCATCTCCTTTGGCTGCGCGTATGCCTCTATTACAGTTCTTGGCAAACGATTCATTGGAATGTATAATTATTATTTCATGTTCAGTTCTTGTGTTCTGCTTAATTGCTTCTAGGCATTGATAGAAGTATGGAGTTACATTCAATAGCGGCATCACAATGCTTATCATACTTTCACCTCTATTGGCTTTTCTATACCAAGCTGTAATATGTTTTTGAACAGTAATATCCACTGTGGCAATACATTCTGTAAGGAATAGTTTCTTAATACCTTTTCTCTACCAACTCTACCCATTTCTGCTCTTTCATCTGGGTTATCATATAGATAATTAAATGCTTCTGTCATCTTGCCTATATCTGGCAACACTCTTTTGGTAGCATATCCTCCGTTAATGAAGTCATTATATGGAACTGGAATACCACAAACTCCATCTTCAATTAACAATTCCTTAGTGGATGTATAGTCTGTTATAACATTAGGAATTCCACATGCTAGGGATTCAATGGCAGTAATGCCGAATCCTTCACCAGTTGTACTCAGCGCGTGTATGTCTAATGCGTTATAAATTCTAGATAATGTTCTCTGGTCATACCCCGAATACCAGCTTACACCCGTAAACTTTACTTTATCAGCTATACCGAGTCTCTGGGCTATCCATAACAATGAGCCTGCTGCCTGTGGGTCATTAGGGTCGCAGTGCATAAGGAGTACGCTATCTGGATGGTCTTTAACAAAGTTAGCAAATGAATATAATAATCTTTGTGGATTCTTTCTTGACTGATTTCTTCCAACCATACCTATTACAAACTTGCCTTCTAACCCAGATTCTTTTTTAATTGCGTCTTTCTCTTCTTTGGACATTGGATAGAATATACCTGGGTCAGTACAATGCGGGATGTACCAGCTGTCTAATCCAGTTTCTTTCTTTAATAAGTTCTGTCCAAATCTGCTCATTGCTACTCTAAAATCCATCTGTTCCATTACTTCCTTGGCACCTGGATACACGTCTTCACTGTCAAATGGAAAGTAGAACAATGTTTTCATGTTAGGAAATTGTTCACGCCATTTCTCACGTTTGCCTTTACCGTCTGCACCTTTCTCCCATAACCAGTTAATCATAAAGGCATCGCATAACCAAGCCACCAAATCAGGTTTATATTTATTAATATAGAAGTTTATCTGGTCCTTACCATACTGGGAATGCCCGCCTGGTATCTGTAAGTAATTATCACGCATCTCTTCTTGTCCGCCATACTGATGACTAAACAGAATACCTTCATGTATCTGACTAAGTGTGCCTAAGATGTACCTTGTTTGGTTAGCGTATCAGTTTAAAGAAGCCGCAACTTCCTTAATATCCAGTCGGTAACCATGTCGAATCTGAGCACCAAAGAACTTTCTTTTTCATTTTACCTCCCACTTATTTGTTTTTTCATTGAACCTTTCCACCGCTAATGCTGTATTTTTATGTCTTTCTGATATTGGTTTCCACACGCTATGGCAGTTCCTACATTTATATTTCTTGTTTACAAAATCACTTTCTGGATACCAATATCTTTGTTTATGGCATTTGTAGCATAACACCATTACTCTATATTTGGACATTTGCTATGCTACCTACCCAATCGGATTTAAATTCGGTCTTTGGCCAGTCTAATTCAATATTAGTAACGCCTTCAACTTCAACAAAGCCTTTCTGCCATCGTGCCCATTTCCATACATTCTCGCTTACTGGATACACCTTACGCGATTCAAACCTTAACCCATGAGCATTGAATGGAGAGCCTCTATCTCCCTTGAACCCAACGTACATCACACGTTTCTTATCTTTTTCCATTATGTTTTCACCTCATCTGTTTCAATTATATTTAATTTCCCTAGATGTACCTCAAGTATTATTTTACTCACCTTTGCGTCTGGATACTTGCTGATAGCCCTGCTTAAAGAACTGCTTAGTAAACTGTCTATTAACTTGACATCTTCAGGAACATTGTTTATCTCAATCTTACATATACTTTCCATAAATCTCCTTCTCCAGTTTCTTTATTGTCTCCGGTTTGATTCCTGCGTATTGCTTTTTATGAACCAATTTTACCCTCACAATTACTTCCATATACTTGAAATCGAATGGTAAATTACGCCTCTTTGAAATATGAAAAAGAGTAACCAATGCAATGACATGGGGCTTGCGGTTCCATAGTAATTTTATATCACTGTTTATCATTGCGTAACATTCATTAAGTGTCTCGTCATCGTACACGAAGTAACCTAGAACATCTATCCATCGTATTGCCGCCTCATTACGAGGAATGTTTGGCAGTTTGATATTTTTTAAGCTTTTAACTCTTCGCATATTCTTTTATTCCATCTTCTACGCTGTACTGCCACTCCCATCCAGCTTGCGTTATCTTTGATATATCCATCCTCTGTTCGGCAACATATTGTGTCTGGACTTTAGTATCAAATTGTTTATATATTGGTTTAATGTCTTTACCTAGAAACTTATTGATTAATTCAACCACTTCGTTAAATGATGTACTAACCCCAGTGCCTACATTAAATATATCGTTCTTTAACCTGAACATGGCGAATATGTTGGCCGCAGCCACGTCTTTAGCAAATACGAAGTCACGGGTCTGCGAGCCATCGCCAAACAACACAGGAGATTGGTCAAAACTCATTGCGGCAACAAACTGAGAAATAACGTTTGCCAGATTGCCTTTACTTTCATGCGGTCCGTATACACTCCCATATCGCAGTATGACATAATCCAATCCGTATAACTCTTTATATAATTGTATGGAATACTCGTTGAATAGCTTGGTGGCTGTATAAAAATTAGGGATGTTTAGTTTACAGTCCTCCTTATGAGGAATTGGAGTGAATGCATAACTGCTGCCTGTTGTCGCAAATACTATCTTTTTAACACCTGCTTGAACTGACTCATCCAATAGATTTAATGTACCAATACAGTTGACTTCACATGCGTGTTTAATTGGATTGAATGTAAGTGACCCACTTGCTGCGCCAAGATGTATTACATAATCACAATTAATTAGTTTTTCTCTAAGTAGTTCTTTATTTAGTATAGTTGATGTAAAGTAAATCTGAGGGTCTATTTCTTCTATAATTGGATAGTCTATGACATCCTGTCCTGCCATTTCCTGTAACATTCTAACTGTGTAACGCCCAATAAATCCGGAACTTCCGGTAATTAGAACTTTCACTTATCGTTCACCGTTAATTTACATTTTACTATGTGTTCGTTCGGGTATCTCCATTGTTTAGCAGTCTCAAAGTCTGGATAAATCTCTATATACCCTGTTCTTGAGAGTTCACCTTCACTATACGCGCCTTTCTTTTCTCGGTTGCTCACTCCAGCTACTTTCTTTTTGCTCTCCATAATTACCCATCCAATTAATTCCATCAAGATACCACCTCGTCAAAATCATTCTCGTTTACTATGAATTGCTTGTCATCAGGTTGGTTAAAGTATGGTTTTCCTTTATTTAGTACATTCTCTGGAGTTATCTTGAAGACTTTTGTTTGTGTCTCCCCATGATATATTAATCTGATTTCTTCTACTCCCTTTTCAATCAGTCTATCAATTACACTCAGAGAGAAGCCAAATCCTCCAAATATCTTAAAGTAATGTCTTGGGACTCTATGTGTGACAAAGTATAGCTTGTCGTGGTAGTCCTCCTTAACTATTTCTCCTATTGGCCTTCTATCTAGGCTGACTATTTCTCCCATAATTCAACCGTTCCTGTTTCAACTATTACATGCTTTGGTCTTGGTTTAGGCTTCTTTCTTCTTTTTGCCATCTAAAACAACCATCCTTAATCCATACTTCTCGTATATCTTACGCTTCCTTTCAAGGCTCTCCTTTCCTTCTGAGACCGCAACTTCAATGACTTCTCCTGTGGCAAGGTCAACAAAGTCTGCCACCAGTCTGTCTTTAGAGAATGGAGATTCAGTGGGGATGTCGAGACGCGCTCTTGTGAGGAAATTGTGTTCCGTAAAGAAGGCTTCGTTACAGAGAGCGTGTACGAGTTTTCTATGTTCTTCTTTGCTGCGACTATCATACCTAATGCAGTTAATGTGCGCCCTCGATGCCAATTCAAACTTTTCAAGTGTTCTCCACTCCTGTTCTTTTAACATCATACCATCTTAGACATTGCTGTTTTTTTGAATGATGCTTCTGACGTCTCATACTTTTCTTTATTTATCTGCATTAATTGATATTCAAAATTCTCAGGACCAATAATCTCAAGCAATCGTTCTTCTAATATTTTTGATTTGTTAATACGCATCCGTTTCGCAATCTCTGCGACTTCAGCACGGATAGAACACGAGACGTTGATTTTCGTCATGCATATCTATAGTAAATAGGTGTATATATACATTTCTATGCTCCAAAAAATAGAAGTTCCGGCTCAGTTTTCATCATTGCCAAAAGGCTAGATGATAAATCTACGGTATGTTTTCATACCTTTATAGTACCATCTAATTACTTTCCTGTTATCTTTTCATAAGCTGCTTTACCTAGGAAAAACACTCCAACACCTACGGCAAGTATCACACCTACATCAGCAAGCTGGTATAGACTGACACCACCAAGGCCCAAAGTGCCTAGAGCATCTAATATTGCTTCAACGAACGCCATGTCTTATTTCACCTCCTTTAGTTATATTAAGGAATTCAGAATGACCGTTACTAATAATCCAACTAAGAAACCCGCAACACCACCATAAGTGGCTGCCCTTGTTTCAAGTTTAAGAAGTCTATCATGAATTCCTGTTACCTCAGTATTAATTTCCTTAATATTGTCTTTAATTTCGCCAATATCGCCTTTAATATAATTAATCTCAGTCTTAATTGTGCCCTTGAACTCAGAGTTTCCCTTAACCATCTATCCACCATTCTTCATTTTGAGAGAAGTTCTGGCTGCTATATACGCTGCTGTAAGGAAAACTGAAATAAACGTGCCCCAAGGTTCAGGGATAACCCCGACTAACTGGCCTATCATGCTACCAAGAGCCATTATAAACGTCAACCAGAACTCTGTGGTGCGATATCCAGGCTTATCATTAGCCATAAGAAATCATTATTTTACCTGATTTATATAGGTTAACTTGCCCAGTAGTCCTGTATGGCCTTTTTCTTTTTATTGAATTCTTTCTCAGATTTGGTACCCAATTGGTTGCCCATCCTTAATCGCCCCCGAAAATACCCAGTTAGCTAGTCCCCATTCTGCTTTATATGGAGAACCCTTAAATAATTTAGGAATAGTAGGTTTAGGCTCTACATCTAACGTGCTTTCAAAGATATACCACTTTCCATCTTCCATCTTTGCTATTGGCCAGCTATGCCCTATCTTCTGGTCATTCATATTCCACCAGCCACATGCATTGAACACACTATCCTCTGGTATTCCTGCTGCTCTGGCTAGTGCTACAAACAGTATTGTTGAATCTTCACAGTCACCTCTTGCTCTTGCTAAGGTTTCGACTGGAAACTGCCAGCTTTCCACTTTATCAAAAACATAAGTAACCTGTTTGATTACAAATCTCCATATGTCCACTAATTTCTGGTCGTGTGATTTTGTTTCCCATATAAACCTGTATTTATAAAGCCCTTCTAGTGGGTACATTAGATTAGCGTCTACATGAAAATTGTCTATCTCGCTTGTAATAACTGGCTTGTATATATACCCGTCTACCAGAAAGTCAGGCTTTTTAATATCTAGTTGTGGTGTCGGTATTTGTGTCTTTAAGTTAATTATCTCTTTTTGTTGGCGTGCTACCTCAAGATTGCGTAGATGCAGTTCTGTCTTTATATTTGATAGATATAACTTAACATCATTTAATTCTTTGGAGATGTCACTACAAAATAATCGTCTAAAGAAACTCATTATAATTACCATGTTTTCTGTATAACCGTTCCAGCACCGCCTGCGCTTCCTGCGGTCCCATCAGTTCCAGTTCCAGCTCCAGCTTTAGTTCCCCCTGAACCGCCTGAACCCCCAGTAACGCTCGTTGTAAAATTTGAATTTGCCATTGTGGCTATAACGCCGCCACTACCGCCTCCTCCGCCACCGCCACCTCCAGAGTTGCCACCTGCACCATTACCCCCTGTTCCCCCATTTACACCTCTAGCTTTCAGTGTGGATGTAGAAGCATTATTTTGAGTTACAACTATTATAGTTCCTCCTGAGCCTCCTCCACCGCCTCCACCGCCACCACCGTTATTAGTTCCAGAATTTGCTCCACCACTTCCGCCAGCACCGCCATTACCTGATGAACCACCATAAGTGGCACCACTACCACCGCCACCGCCACCTGCTTCGTCACCACCTGCTGAAGTGTCTTGTGCACCTTCACCACCACTTCCTCCACCTGGAGCTACGCTAAAGTTTGGTAGAAAAGAATTTACTAAACTTGTGTATAACCCGGAAAAAGTATTTGAAACAGCGGTTCCGCCAGCACCGCCTGCGCTTAACTCTCCGCCAGCACCACCACCGTTTGCTGTGTATGAATAGAATCCAAAAATATTACCTGTTGATGTGCCGCCAGCTGCACCTCCATTAACGCCAGCACCGCCTGTACCACCATTACCAGCACCACCAACTGTACCACCATCAACTATAACTGCACCGCCGCCATCAATGTATGGAGCGAATATACAAATTGCACCACCGCCACCGCCACCAGTTGCACCATCACCACCATCTGTTCTAAAATTACTTGTGGTTGCGCCATTAGAACGTGCAGTAACAACGATGCTTCCATTAAGTGTAAGTGACCCCGTACAATAAACCATAAAGTTTTTCCCAACTGTCCATGTACTACCCGCACTTATTGTAAGATTTGTAAAATTTCTAACATTATCAGAAGTATCATTTGCAGGATTGGTAGCTGCGCCATCCGCACCATCGCCCCATGGTAACACACGGCCTAATACGTTTAAATCCCGTGCAAACCAAATATCACCATTTGCTTTAGGGAATACATCCTGTCCTGCCATACTTATTTATCCCTCTAACTTATTTTTATAGTTAAAAAATTATCAATAAACACACTACCATTGAGTTCTATCTCTGGCTGGAGTGCCCTGAAAAATACATTACCCCCTGACTGGGCAATCAATCCAATTTCTCTTACTAATGAACCTGTTGTTATATCTCCACTTTGTACTAAGTATTCAAACTGTGCTGTAAACCCAATACCCGATTGGCTTTCAAATCCTCTCCTTGTAGGGTCTAACGGGCTGCCTAATAACAGATTAGTAAACGCTACTGCTCCGCTACCTACACCAACTAACATACCACTAGGTGCTGTTGGTGCTTTACCAACTAACCATTGTCTGACTGTACTGAAACCTATATCGGTAAACGTCATGAACCCACCTGAAACACTACAGTAAATCTTATTTCACTACCTGCCGCACCTAGATTTTGTTGTGGAAAGTTATCGTATAAAAACAAACCACCACCACTAAGAGCAATCTCTTGTATTTTATAATTATCTATAGTACCGTCTATAAAAGTTCCCACACCAGAAATTTGTCCCCAGTAGTCATTTAAACTACTATCCTGTACTGAACCACTAGAAGCTCCAAAATTTTGGTCGAGATGCCATAATAAGATAGTGCTTCCGTCATTGTCAAACCTTAATGTAGTTGGTGTGAAGTTTGAAGTGTATCTAGCCCCATATGATACCCTAACCTCGTCATAATCTCCACTCACCGCTTGGAAGATTCCACCGGACTCTGACCTAGCCCCAATGCTAACAGGGAATGCGTTGCTCCCATTTAATGCACTAATTGTTGTTGCAGTTCCTTGTTCTACCCCGTCTATATATAAATGTGCTTTACCTGTACCTGATTCATCTACAACTCCTGCAACGTGATGCCATTCTCCATCATTTATTGCTTTTATTGATGTAATTCTTGAGAATCTAGATGATTGAAATGCAGGGCTTCCGGCACCCCCTCCAACATCATTTAGATGTAATAAAAATGGGTATGCACCTCCATCACCATATTTTGCCAATATAACTTTCGTAGATGCGGTTGTTGTTGTTTTCATCCAACATTCTATTGTGAAGTCTTTCCATCCGACTGCACCTAGTAAAGATAGAGAACCTGTTGCACCTTGAACAGAAACAAAACTTCCAGTATGCCCAGGGAATGCCATGCCCGAAGTTAACATTTTTGATAGATTTTGTGACGGGATTATGTCTGTGATAAAACTTCCTATTTTATTTCCCTCACTATATCCCGTGGACGTAGCTGATATAAACTGTCCAGACAAAGCTGTTAAGCTGCCATGCCACGCAAAATTACCACTACCAACAACTATCTTAGTAGGGGCCAATGCCGCGTTGCTTCCAATAAGAAAGTCTCTAACTTGTATTCTACCTCTGTTTAGAAATGGGCTTCCTATAGTTCTGGTTAAAATAGTGGTAAACGCTGGTCTGCTGTCTCCTAAATATGGCTGTGGAGTTTGAGTACCCAACTTGCCGTATACACTATCTCCTATAACAAAACTAGAGCCTATTCCTCTTCTTTCTATTATAGTTGAACCATGATAAGTGACTATTTCTTCATTAAAGAATTGTAAATATGTGGCGATAGCTGATTGTGCCCCGAACTGCCTGTGTAAGTCATCTACTTCCCTGAATTTTACAGCCAATAAATCTTCTAATGCCATTATGCCCCACCTGTTACAGTCCCTTCATCTTGTAGTATTTCTAGTGTTGTAAACCACCCTTTTGATGTAAATATATGTTGTATTTCTATAAGCCTTAGTTCAAGACTAGGAACTGTTTTATTATCAGCGTCTCTGAAAACCCCGTCTATATTTAAATCATATATTTTGCTTTTAGAATATGCTGTGGTGCCTTTCATAGTCAGAGTAGCTTTGTATCGTGGAGTACCAAAAAGGTTTACAATCTTCCATCCTTCGGCATCTGCCGCCTGTTGTATTAATGCTCTATAAAGTGCATTGTTGGTATTTCCATTTATATCCTTTGTATATAAATTTCCGACTTTGCTTGTCTTATCTGCTAACTCTGTAGCTATACGCGGCATGGCAAAGTATTTTGTGCGAAGCCCTTTTATCATACCTACATTATTATATATATATCTTGTGACAGGATTCCCATTAAAATCAACGCCTGCATATATTATAGCAAAGTTAATGACATCAAACACTGACTTTTGTACTTTAGCTGTTATAAAATCTCCTACTCTTATGGTTCCCTCGGCAGCTGTTGTCCTAGGTTCCCAGACGAAGTTGTTATTTGAGTCAAGATAAAATATGTATGGAGTTTCTTGTCCTGTGTAGCTCTTCTGTGATAGTTGTTCTATCATCATAAATATTGTCATTTCTGGGCGAAAGTAAGGGGTTGGTATGTTCGGTAATGATATGGATACATCATCTATTTTTCCATTTACCGGGTCTATTGAGTTTAATTCTGCATTGATTTCTGGTCTGTATTTTGAACCTAAAAAATATTTATTTGCCTGATTGATTTTTCTTTTTATTATTGCGGCCGCTGTTGCTGTGGCAGTTTCTGCTGCTGGTAATTGTGCGTTTAAAAGAACCTCTAGCCTATTCTGGCCTGCAATATTCCATATCTTTTTATCTGCCGTTATGTCCAAATTAATCTCTTTAATAAATCCATCCATTACTATTGTCGGTGCAGATGAACCGCTACCAAGGTATATCTTAATATTATCTCCGTCATTAAAAAAGTTGTCATATTTTGGATTAGCTTGAATAGTAAACGAGAATGCATCTATGGTGGTTTTTATTCCTTCCTGTGTATCTATCTTAATGGCATCAGTAATGTTAGTCGGTGTGGCTGTACTGCCTGCTGGTTGGTGTGTAACAAGAAGTTTATTCGTCATACTGGTCCACTAACTAGAATGAAATCAAGATTGAAGTTTAGATATTCAGAGCCTGCCGCTACATAATTTGTATCACCGGTGAGTTTTACGTTCGTTATAGCTGCTGGTATAGAACCTGCACCATTCCAAGGAGAACCTATAAATTGTTCGATTGGTCTATAATATAGCCACCCACTTCCTATTAATACAAGACTGCCTAACCATTGCTCTGTTATTATAGGTCTCCCACCTATATAAGTCGGGTCTGGCTGGTCGACTGCTATAAATCCCACTAGATTAACAACAGGTACTCCATGGCCATTATATCTATGTTGAGGCACACGCTCATTCCATGGCGAACCAATGGATATTCCTGGCTTAGGTTCTGCTTCATTGAAGTTTTCATACCCAAAGCTAATGTTCCTGGCGTTTAAGTTAAATCTCACTCCTGTCCCGCTTATGTTGTTATTTCCATATAATACTACTGGCATGTTATCACCTAACTAATCCTACTTGTCCCTACAAGTGCGTTTGATATATCCCTGTTAATATCTATTATAGGGTCTTTGATTGCCTTCTTGAAATCAATATCAGTATTTATAGCAGGGGTTGATATATTTATTGTCAACCCACCTAAGTTAACGGTCTGGTTTCCTTGCTGGCGTAGTTGACCACCCAAATCAAACCTGTTTATTGGCTGCATTTTTGCTTCAGGTAGTTCGTATAGATTTGGAATGCCTGATATTTCTTTTATGGCTTTCTTTCCTAATAATATTTCGTCAACTAAGTTCTGCCAATTCTGTGACATGGCATCTAGTCCCGCTTGCTGTCTATCAAACATTTCCTTGCTTGTAGCATCCACCGCTTTAAATGCTTTGTCCAATTCACTAGAGAAATCAAACTTTTGTCCGCTGAGGAGTGCACCAAGCTGTTCCCCAACAACAAATGCAGCCGCACCTACTTTTGCTAAGAGGTTTGTTATAAATCCTAAAACGGTATATGTAATACTAGCAATTCCGCTACCTATTTTTTGGGCGGTGACTAAAGCTCCGGCAAGTACTAATGCAAAGAAATCCATGGCATCTGCTTGGGCTTTTCCAAATTCTCCATGAGCCGCATCGCTAACAAAGGCAAGTGCCTTTCCAGCAGCTTTAGCCCAATAGTCCCAACCTATAACTAATACGGCTAGAATCACACCAACTAATAATAGATTACTTATTAATGTTGCCCAAGCCATGGGAAATTGCCCTGCTGCCATATATGCACCGAGGTCTCCCATGGCGGTTCCCAAGTTCGCAAGTGTTTTAATATTTGATAGACTAACATTTTGGAAAAATACCATGAAAGTTCCAAGAATAAGAAATGCTGCTCCTAATGCTGCAACTGCTGCCACAAGTACTACTATCCCAGGGTGTTGTTGTATAAAATCTGCTGTCTTATTTACGATACCTATTATTGTCGGTAGTAATGGTTCTAGAATTGTATTTAATGCATCTCCTATAGTAAACGCTAAGAAAGTGCCAGCGGCCGCTACAGCTGATATTGCCTTTGTTGAACCAGAAGCAGTCTCGGTAATCTCCCTGAATGTATTAATACCTGATTGTAATATTCCACCAAATACTCTTTGAAGAAACATACCAAAGAACAAGAAGTTTAGACCCAGGAATTTAAAGCGTTGCATACCTTCTTCAGTGGTTCTTATTGTTTTTATAATCTGTCCTTCTGCGTTTTTATAAACAGTAGTGAGTTCCCTACCAGTTTTACTTATTTCTTTTATGGTTTTGTCCATTGAAGCTACTTTTTGCGTGTCCCTAAAGTCTACTAATGCACCCTTTGCTCCTTTTAATTCTATCTTTTTCTCTCCTATTTGTTGTAAAAGTTCTGCTCTGCCCTTCAAGAATTCTGCCCTTTCGGCCATTAGTCCTTTACCTGGAGCTGCTCCACTTAATGCCTTTGCTTTAGCATTTAACCTAGTTAAATCATTTTCAAGAAGACGTATATTGTTTCTTAGTTTTTGTAGTTCTTCGGCTCCTTGTTGTGTGATAACTGTCCTAATTTCAATATCATTCCCGCTAGAACCGCCAGTAACTATACCCATTATCTACCACTTATCCTTTCTATTTCTTTGGCTTCCCATTCCATCATATCCTGCAACATCAAGTAAGTAGGTATAGCCATGTTTAACACTTCCTCAATCTGACCGAACTTTGACATAACTATATATAACGATTTTGTGTGCGCCTTGTCGGGTAACTCCTTACGCAGTCCTAGGAGACCTTCATTTCTTGAAGCTTTTTTACATCAACGTCTGAGAATCCATTAACATCCAGTATCGCATTGACAAATTCGTTAAGAAACTCTGTGCTTACATTATCGTATTCGCTTTCATCTACGTCAGGAAAGCTTCTTTTGAATGTCTGTTTTAACAGTTCCTTGAATGCATTTGCCCGAATGTCTGCATTGTTATCTCCTAGTTTAATCAGTACATCCAGATTCTTCACGGTCAGTGGATATATCTCTAGTTCTTCTCCTCCAATTGTATACGTTTTTGGCTTCGCTAAGAAGCGGTCTAATTTACTCATTTAATTCCCTCCAAATGTTTTTACCATCTCTTTCCTTTCCCTTCCTTCTAAATCTTTCACTCGCTGTTCAATTACACTTAACCTATTTTCTAGTCTAGCTACTAATGTCATGGCATCGTATGCGTCTAGTAATGCCCTGAATGCAGCGTTTCCTTTACCACCATACATATGCATTATATCCCGAAAGTATTCTGCATCTGATAAAGGTATATTATATAACCTGAATTCTCTACATATTTCCTCGGTAGCTATGGCTATCTCTTCTCCTTCTCCATTTTCATTGGTCATTATTATACTGATGGTGCAACTAATGTTGAAGCTGGTCCAGATGAGAACTCCGCAAAGAAGTTATTCGAGGTTGTCCTAAACAAGAATGTTTCTTCTAGTTGTCCGTCTGTCGCCAAGCTCACTTCATTAGATACTGCTAGTCCAGAAGCGAAACGTAACCTTAAGGAAGCTCCGTTTGTGTCTGTCGGGTCTGCCCATGTATACACAACATTTATCTTTGATTGTGTACCATCTCCAGATGCCAAGAAACCTTTCGTTGTCGTTGAACCTGCTCCCAACCAGTGTCTCATGAAGTTTGCTCCTGAAACAATGGCTGTTATTGTGGTTTCAACTTGTTCTTGTG
>Ga0208958_1001523_pt1 | contig 22669 bp, 22 predicted proteins | sample RifOxyB1_FD_184032 | JGI IMG/M metagenome (GOLD analysis project Ga0208958, IMG submission 184032) | Soil microbial communities from Rifle, Colorado - Rifle Oxygen_injection B1 (SPAdes) | ecosystem: Environmental > Terrestrial > Deep subsurface > Rock core/Sediment | place: Rifle, Colorado... | reverse complement strand
GGCTTGTGTCAGCGGTCATGGCCGCTCCATAGACGAGAACATCCGCCGAGGGGAGACGGCTGACGACAGGCCGAGGGCCGTGTAAGGATCGCCGGATGAAGACTTTCGATCTGGATCGCCGCATCGCCGGCTGGAGGGGGCCGCTGTTCGCCGCCCTGCTGACGCTGGTCGCCGGCCTGCCCGGCCTTCTGCTGCTGCCGCCGCTGGATCGGGACGAGAGCCGGTTCGCCCAGGCGACGGTCCAGATGCTGGAGAGCGGCGACTATGTCGACATCCGCTTCCAGGACGACCCGCGCTGGAAGAAACCGATCGGGATCTACTGGCTGCAGGCGGCGGCGGTGGCCCTGACCTCGGACGTCGAGAACCGCGACATCGCCCCCTATCGCATTCCGTCCTTGCTGGGCGCCATGCTGGCGGCCTGGGCCGTGGCCTGGGCGGGATCGGCCTTGCTGGGCGCCCGCGTGGGCTTTTTCGGCGGCGTCGTCATGGGGACGACCTTCCTGCTGTCGACTGAGGCGGGGATCGCCAAGACCGACGCCATGCTGTGCGGGGCCACCACCCTGGCCATGGCCGCCCTGGCGCGGATCTATATGGCCGCCAGGGCCGGCGAACGCCCGATCCGGCCGCACAAGCTGCTGTTCTGGCTCGGCCTGGGCCTGTCCATCCTGATCAAGGGACCGATCGGGCTTCTGGTCGTGGCCCTGGCCGTCATCGCCCTGTCGATCTGGGATCGGGACGTCAAATGGCTGGCGCGGCTGGGCTGGGGCTGGGGCCTGCCCCTAGTCGCCCTGATGGTCGGCCCCTGGGCCATCGCCATCACCATCGCCACCGACGGCGGCTTCTGGCGCGAGGCGATCGGCGGGGATCTGGCGCCCAAGGTGGCCGGGGCGCACGAGAGCCATTCCGGCTTCCCCGGCATGTATCTGTTGCTGGCGCCCCTGCTCTTCTTCCCCTCGACCCTGCTGTTGCCGGCCGCGGTCTCGACGGGCTGGAGCCGCCGGGCCGAGCCCGCCATCCGCTTCCTGGTCTGCTGGCTGGTTCCCGGCTGGCTGATGTTCGAACTGGCCCCGACCAAGCTGTGGCACTACACCCTGCCGACCTTCGGCGGCCTGGCCCTGCTGGCCGCCGCCGCCCTGGCGCGGCCGATCGGCAAGGTCTCGCGCGTCACGGGGGCCGTGCTGGCGATGTTCGCGGCGGTGCTGATCATCGGCATCACCGTCTATGGACTGACGGTCTACGGCACCTCGACGGCCCAGACCTGGGCGGCCCTGACCGTGGGAACCACCTTGGCGGCGGCGGCCATGGGCGCCTTCCTGCTGCTGAACCGGGCGACGGTCTCGGCCCTGGTCGCCTCGCTCGCCTTCGGGATCGTGGCCCACGGCGCCCTGGCCGGGACCATCCGCCAGCTGCGTCCCCTGGCCATCGCGCCCCAGCTGGAGAAGACGCTGGAGGCCGCCGACCTGCATCCGCGCCAGGGCCGCACACCCGGACCGGTGGCCATCACCACCTTCCATGAGCCCAGTTTCGTCTTCCTGACCGGGCGGGACACCGAGCTGACCGACGCCGAGGGCGCCGCCCGCGCCCTGGCCGAGGGCCGGCCCGCCATCGTCGAGGCGCGCGACGCCGACGCCTTCCGGGCCGCCGCCGGTCGTCTCGGGGTGTCGGGCCGCGCAGTCGGCGTCGTGCGGGGCTACAACTATTCGGGCGGCGACGAGATGAGCCTGACCGTCTATGCGCCGCCGCCCCGGCCGACGGCCTCGGAGGGCGAGGCGCCTTGAGCCGGTTCATCCAGATCGTCGAGGTCGGTCCCCGCGACGGCCTGCAGAACGAAAAGACGGTGCTGGAGCCGGCCGTCCGCGCCGATCTGGTTCGACGACTGGAAACGGCCGGCGCCCGGCGGATCGAGGCCGTCTCCTTCGTCCATCCCAAATATGTGCCGCAGATGGCCGGCGCCGAAGCGGTGATGGAGGCCCTGCCCGCTGCGGCCGGCCGCAGCCGCATCGGTCTGGTCCTGAACGGCAAGGGGTATGACCGGGCCCTGACGACGGGGGTCGACGAGGTCAATGTCTCCATCGCCGCCACCGACGGCTTCGGCCTGAAGAACCAGGGGCTTTCGGTGAAGGACCAGCTGGCCATGGTGGGCGAGATCGTCGCCCGGCGCCACAATGCCGAGGCTCCCGACGGAGCCCCGTCCCTGTCGGTCATGATCTCCTGCGTCTGGGGCTGTCCGTTCGAGGGCGAGGTGTCCCTCGATCAGGTGGTCGACAGCGTCGGCACCCTGGCCGCGCTGGGGATCGGCGAGATCGGCCTGGCCGACACCATCGGCGCCGGGGATCCCTGGGCCGTGACGCGAAAGGTGGAGGCCGCCCGCAAGGCCGCGCCCGAGGCCCGGCTGCGGCTCCATTTCCACGACACCCGCAACACCGGCCTGGCCAACGCCTACGCCGGGGTCGAGGCCGGGGTCGAGGTGCTGGACGCCTCGGTCGGGGGTATAGGCGGCTGTCCCTTCGCGCCGGGCGCCACCGGAAACATCGCCACCGAGGATCTGGTCTATATGCTGACGCGGGCCGGGTTCGAGACCGGCTATGACCTGGATGCCCTGATCGAGACCGCGCGCTGGGTCGGCGACGCCCTGGGCCGTCCGGCCCCGTCCGCCCTCAGCCGCGCCGGTCGCTTCCCGCGCCTGTAGGGGTTTCGTCACACCTCCGTCGTGGCGAAACGAGTCAAAAGGCGGTAATCAGGGTTAACAAGCACGGCCGTAGAGCCCCGGGGGACCGCATGCTGATCGCCATACCTTTGCTGCTGCTTCCCGTCGTTCTGTACAATATCGTCGTCTTGTTCGGGGCTTCCGGCAATATCGGCATGGCTCAGGCCGACGCCCTGCTGCGCGACCCGATCTTCTCCATCCCCATGGCCTCGGGCGCCCAGTGGAACATCGGCTCGGGCGACCTGATCCTGTTCCTGGGCCTGATCCTGCTCTTCTTCGAGCTGATCAAGTCGACCTCGAGCCAGAAGGTCGCCATCGTCAATCACGCCCTGTCGATGATCCTGTTCATCGTCGTCCTGGTCGAATTCCTGCTGATCCGCGGCTTTGCGACCTCGACCTTCTTCCTGATCGTGGTGATGATCCTGCTGGACGTCCTGGCCGGTTTCATCGTCACCATCATCGCGTCCCGCAAGGATTTCGACCTGGGGAACTGACCGGCCTCAAGCAGCCCGACAGGGCGGTAGGCCCCTAGGAAAAAGCCGTGAAGATGAGGGCCACGACGGCGACGTCGAAGACCTTGGCGGCGAGGCTTAGGGCGGCGGGCATGGGCGGGTCCGAAAAAGAGGCGGTCTGCCTCCGGCCCAGCAAGCTCCGTGCCGCCTGGCTTCTGACCCGTCAGATTTCGGTCTTGGCCGTCTTGCCTCTTTGAGGCCGGCGCTCGGCCTCGCCCGAATATTCGGTCCCGAGATAGGCGGACCGGGCCGCATCCAGGACGGGCGGACCGCCGCGCAGGCCCCGCTTCTGTCCCTTCTGTCCGATCTGCTGGGCCACAAAGGCGGCGGCCCCGGCGTCGACCGCCGGGTGGACGGCAGGTCTTGCCGGGGCGGTCTCGGGCTTGAACTCGGCCGCCTCGGCCGGGCCGGGGACCAGGGCGCGCGAGGCGGGTTTCTGGGCGCGGCGCTCCCGCTCGCGCCTTTCGCTCTCGCGTCGCTCGACCCGCTCGGGGCCGCCGACCGCCCGGACCCGGTCCGTCATTTGGCCTTCGACCCGCCCGCCAGACGATCGATCTGGGCGCGCATCTCGTCCATCTGGCGGCGCATCTCCTCCAGGGCCTCGGGGGCCGCCGCCGACGGCGCCTCGGAAGGCTTCTCGGCCGGCGCCGCCTGGGGCGTGGGTTCGACGCGCGAATAGCCGAAGCCGGGGAACATCTGCAGGGCCCGTTCGAACATGGCCATATTGGCCTTGGCCGCCTCCTCCATCAGGCTGGCGCCCGAGCCGGAGCCGAAGGCGCGGCTCATCTGGCTGGCGAACTGCTCCTGCTGCCGGCTGAAATTGGTCAGCGACATCTCCAGATAGGAAGGGAGGACGCCCTGCATGGCCCCGCCGTAGAAGCCGATCAGCTGGCGCAGGAACTGCACCGGCAGCAGGGCTTCGCCCCGGCTTTCCTCCTCGAAGATGATCTGGGTCAGGATCTGGCGGGTCAGATCGTCGTTGGTCTTGGCGTCATAGACCACGAACTCGGTTCCCTCCCGCACCATGGCGGCCAGGTCCTCCAGCGTCACATAGGCGCTGGTCCGGGTGTTGTAGAGCCTGCGGTTGGCGTACTTCTTGATGACGACCTGCGTACCGTCGCCGTTCTTTCCGCCCTTGGTCTTTTCGTCAGCCACGCTTGTTCTCGCGATGTTGCAACGCGTCACTATCCTCCGTTGCGGCGCGAAGCGCCAGAGGGGCTGACGGCGGCGGCGACGAAGGGTCTCAGTGGGTGAGAACCGGGGCCAGGACCACCCCGACCAGAACCGCCGCCCAGTGGACCGTGGCGCCGGTGACGACGAACCCGTGCCAGATGGCGCGGCGGAAGCGGACCTTGGGGCTGATGAAGACGAAGACCCCGGCCGTGTAGATCAGGCCGCCGATCACCAGAAGGGCCAGGGCGATCGGATGGACCGTCTCCACCATGGGCTTCAGGGCCGCAACGGCCAGCCAGCCGAAGACCACATAGACGGCGCTCCAGAACCGGTCGGAAATCCGGGGTGCGAACAGCTTTACCGCAGCCCCACCCAGGCCCAGGGCCCAGACGAGGGCGGTGAAACCGATGGACCAGGCGCCCTCGAACCTCTGGGTGGTGAAGGGGGTGTAGCTGCCGGCGATCATCAGGAAGATGGCCGCCTCGTCCAGCCGCCGCAGCACCGGGCGGGCGGCGCAAGGATTGGTCCAGTTGTAGATGGTCGAGGCCGTCAGCATGCCGACCAGGCACAACGCATAGACGGCCGTGGCCAGGACGCCGCCGATCCCGGTGTATACCCCCGCCAGACCCGCCAGGATGACGCCGCCGACCGCCGCCAGCATCAGGCCGACCACATGGACCCACAGATCGGCCAGCTTTTCCGCACGCGTCTGATAATGCTCGACCATGTCCAGCTCGTCCGGCGTGCAGACGTGGGCGGCGAGGCGTTTCAGCGTGAGCAGCATGGCCAATCAATCCAGGAGCGTCCGGAACGTTCCTGCCAAAATAGGTCCTCAGGGTGACGAATGACTGAATCCCGGGCGATGTTTTGACGCCGCAGGTGACGAGGGCGCCGGGATGCGGCAAAACGGCAACTAAATATTCCGCAGCGAGTGAAATCTCCCATGACCGACGTCGTCATCGTCTCCGCCGCCCGCACGCCCGTCGGCTCCTTCCTGGGCGCCCTGTCGTCCCTTCCGGCGTCGAAACTGGGCGAGATCGCCATCAAGGCAGCCCTGGAACGGGCCGGGGTGTCCGGAGACGAGGTGGACGAGGTGATCCTGGGCCATGTGCTTCAGGCCGCCGCCGGCCAGGGTCCGGCGCGCCAGGCCGCCGTCGGCGCCGGGGTGCGCAAGGAGGCCCCGGCCTGGAGCCTGAACCAGATCTGCGGCTCGGGCCTGCGCGCCGTCGCCGTCGCCGCCCAGCAGATCGCCCTGGGCGACGCGAAGATCGTGGTCGCCGGCGGTCAGGAGAGCATGAGCCAGGCGCCCCACGCCCAGCAGCTGCGGGCGGGGCACAAGATGGGCGACGTCGCCCTGGTCGACACCATGATCAAGGACGGGCTGTGGGACGCCTTCAACGGCTATCACATGGGCCAGACCGCCGAGAACATCGCCGACAAATGGTCGATCACCCGCGAGGCCCAAGACGAGTTCGCCCTGGCCAGCCAGCACAAGGCCGAGGCGGCGCAGAAGGCCGGCAGGTTCGCAGACGAGATCGCCCCGGTGGTCATCCCCGGCAAGAAGGGCGACGTGATCCTGGACCAGGACGAATATATCCGCCACGGCGCCACCCTGGAGCTGATGCAGAAGCTGCGTCCGGCCTTCGCCAAGGAGGGCAGCGTCACCGCCGCCAACGCCTCGGGCCTGAACGACGGCGCCGCCGCCCTGGTGCTGATGAGCGCCGAAGAAGCCAAGGCGCGGGGTCTTGAGCCCCTGGCCCGCATCGCCTCTTCCGCCACGGCCGGGGTCGATCCGTCGATCATGGGCACGGGGCCGATCCCCGCCTCGAAGAAGGCGCTGGAAAAGGCGGGCTGGACCGTCGCCGACCTGGACCTGGTCGAGTCCAACGAGGCCTTCGCCGCGCAGAGCCTGTGCGTGGTCAAGGAGCTGGGTCTCGACCCGGCCAAGGTCAACGTCAACGGCGGCGCCATCGCCATCGGCCATCCCATCGGCGCCTCGGGCGCCCGCATCCTGACCACGCTGCTGTTCGAGATGAAGCGGTCGGGCGCCAAGAAGGGCCTCGCCACCCTGTGCATCGGCGGGGGAATGGGCGTGGCCATGTGCGTCGAACGCATTTGACGCGATGAAAAAGGGCGAGGTCTCCCTCGCCCTTAGACTTCTGAAGCTTCAACTCAGTCCGCCGGATATTCGAACGGATCCGTCGGCGTCGGCTGGGTCGGCAGGGGCATGCGCGGCAGGGGCTCGTCGCGGTTGGCGGCGTTCAGCAGGAAGCTGGCCAGGATGATCGCCGCCTGACGCATGTCTTCCGGCTTCAGGTGGTCATAGGAGTCGATGCTGGTGTGGTGCAGGCGGCTGGAATAGTCCAGCGGGTCCTGGATGAACTGATAGCCCGGGATGCCGACGGCCTGCATATAGACGTGATCGGTGCCGCCGGAGGGGCGTAGTGAGACGGTGGTCGCCCCCATGCTGGCGAAGGGCGCCAGCCATTCCTGGAAGATCGGGGCGACGGCGACATTGCCCTCGGCGTTCACGCCCCGGATCTTGCCCGAGCCGTTGTCGATGTTGAAATAGGCGACCAGGTCGCCGTGGCCCTCCCGCGGCTCGACCGGCCAGCGGTTCCGCCAGGTGCGGTTGTTCGGCAGGCGGGCCCAGGTCGGGTCCGTCGCCGGGGCGCGGGTCGCCAGATGGCGGTCGACATAGGCCAGGGAGCCCAGCAGTCCCTGTTCCTCGCCGTTCCACAGGGCGAAGCGGATGGTGCGCTTGGGCCGGACGCCCAGGGTTTTCAGGATACGCGCCGCCTCCATCACCACCGCGCTGCCGGCCGCATTGTCCACGGCGCCGTCCGAGGCGACCCACGAGTCCAGGTGGGCGCCGGCCATGACATATTCACCGGTTCGGTCCGTGCCCGGAATATCGGCCAGGATGTTGTAGGCGTTGACGTCCTCGTCGTGGAATCGGACCTCGCTGTTCAGCTCCAGGATCGGCGGCGTATCGGTCAGGGCCAGGCGGGCCAGGCGGCGGTAATCCTCGGCCGCCAGCTCCATGCCCGCCAGCTTCGGCGTGGCTCCGACCTGATACGTATAGCCGGTGCCGTGCAGCAGACCGCCGTCACGCTGGGAGATCTTCACCCAGGCCAGGGCGCCCTGTTCGACCAGGAAGGCGTCCAGCCTGGCGGTGAAGTCGGCGGTCTCCAGCTGCTTCTGGATGGCGATGGGGGAATATTGCGGCTGGGAATAGGTGTTGCGTTCGGCCAGTTCGGCGCTGGTCCAGCGTTTGAAGGCCGGCTCGGTCGGCTCGGAGCCCGTGCCCGGTTGCGACAGCATGACGATCTTGCCGGACAGCTTGCCGCGCCACTTGTCGAAATCCTCCACCTTGGAGATCGGGGCGACGATCACGCCGCCGCTGATGGTCCCGTTGGTCGACGGGGTCCAGGCCACCGGGATGGCGCGCAGGTCCAGCGGACGCGGCGCCGTCATCCGGGCGCTGGCGCTGACGATGGACCAGCCCCGGCCGAACTCGAAGCCTTCCGCCCGGACATTGGACAAGCCCCAGTCGCGGAACTGCTGCTGGGTCCATTGCTCGGCCTCGCGCATCTGCGGCGAGTTGGTCATCCGCCCGCCGATCCGGTCGGTCAGATAGGCGGCGGTCTGCATCACCTGGCTGTGGTTCAGCCCCTGGTCGATGATGCGGTTGACGGCGACCCGGTCCACCGACTGGGCGGCGACCGGCGTGGCCAGAAGAGCAGCTGCGGAAACAAAGGCAAGCAGACGCGACATGAAACAGAACCCCCTGATTTGGTCAGGGCCGCATCTGAATTGATCCGCCGCCGGAGCGCAAACCCCAAAAGAGGCTGGCGGGCTGCGGCCGTCAGCCCCAGGGCCCGCGAGGCTCGACCGGGGTCGCCGGCACGCCGGTGACGGGCGCCGAAGGGGTGGCGGGGACGGCCAGGGTCGGCGCCGCGGCTGGAGTGCGGGCCGTCGTTCCGAACCCCATCTTCGCGCCCAGCTCCACCAGGGCCCGGACGCGGTTCGTGGTCGAGGGATGGGTCGAGAACAGATTGTCGGCCCCGCGACCGGCCAGGGGGTTGATGATGAACATCTGGCCCGAGGCGGGATTTCGTTCGGCGGTCGGATTGTGGATCCGCTTGGCGTAGGCCTCGATTTTCTGCAGGGCCGAGGCCAGGGCCTGGGGGTCGCCCGCGATCTCGGCGCCGACGCGGTCGGCCTCGTACTCCCGGCCCCGACTGATGGCCATCTGCACCAGGCCGGCGGCCATGGGCGCCAGGATCATCAGGGCCAGGGTTCCGATGAGTCCGCCGGGCCGCTCGCGGTCGTCGCCGCCCTGGAAGAAGAGGGCGAAATTGGCCAGGGCGGCGATGGCGCCGGCGATGGTGGCGGTCACCGTCATGATCAGGGTGTCGCGGTTCTTCACATGGGCCAGTTCGTGGGCCATCACCCCGCGCACCTCTTCGCGCGTCAGCATGTCCAGAAGGCCCGTGGTGGCGCAGACGGCGGCGCGCTCCGGATTCCGTCCGGTGGCGAAGGCGTTGGGCTGGTCGCTGGGGATGATGGCGACCTGCGGCTGGGGCAGGCCCGCGTCGCGGGCCATCTGGCGCACGTCGGCGACATAGTTGCGGACCACCGCATTGGGATGCTGTTCGTCGACCGGCTGGGCCCGGTACATCTTCAGCACGATCTTGTCGGCGTTCCAGTAGCTGAACAGGTTCATCCCCCCGGCGAAAACCAGGGCGATGGCCATGCCGGTCGCGCCGCCGATCAGATAGCCGACGCCGGCGAAGAGGGCGGTCAGGGCGGCCAGAAGAATGAAGGTCTTCAGATGGTTCATCGTCGTTCCGTCCGCGATCGTCCGCTTTCTCTGGCACCACGGGTTCAATGGCCTATTTGAGGCCGCGAGACGTCGCCCTCAAGGGAGCAGACCTGTGACCGAACATCCCACCCCCGACGCGGCCGACGCGACGGCCGAGACCGAGACCGCCCCGGTCTTCAACGCCGACGTCCCTCATGCGACGCCGGAGAAGCCGCTGAGCGAGGCGGCGCGCCGCGCCCTGCTGGAAGCGGCGGATCGTCGCGCGGCGGAAAAGGCCGCCTCGGCCGCGTCCGAGTACGGCGGGCCGACCGGCCCGGAGCCGACCCGATACGGCGACTGGGAGAAGAAGGGCCTGGCCGTCGATTTCTGACCCCAGCCGCGCGGGCGCGAGCCTTGCCTGAAGAGGGACAACTCAGAGGAGTCTGTCCCGTGACGATACAGTCGATGATCGCCGCCGCGTCGGCGGCCCTGCTTCTTTCCGCCGCGCCCGCCCTGGCCGGAGGACCCGGCGGCGGCTGCGGAAGCTGCGGCGGGGGCCACTCCGGCGGCGGACACTCCGGGGGCGGTCATGGGGGCGGTCATGGGGGCGGTGGTCACGGAGGCGGCGGTCAGGGGGGCGCCTACAACAGCAACCTCAACGTCAATGTGAACGCCGCCGCCAATGCCTCGGCCTATGCCGGCGCGAGCGCCTATTCGGCGATCAACGCCCGGGCCTATTCCCATTCGTCCAGCTTCAGCCGGGGCTCCAGCGGCGGCGGCGTGATCTATGTCGGCGGCGGCTATGCCGAGGGCGGATATGCGGGCGGCTATATCCCCGCCGCCCCGGCCAACTTCGTGGGCCCCGCCCCGGTCAGCGCCCCGGTCGGCTATCCGGTCTATGGTTTCGGCCGCGACTATATCGGCTGGCGCCCCTACCAACCGCAGCGCCCCGTCGATTGCGATTGCCGCCCCGCCTATCGCGAAGACCGCTACGAAGGCCGCTATCAAGAACGGCATGAGCGAACCTACGAGCGCCGCAGCCGGTACGAAGAGGAGCGGGTCTATGTGGAGGCGCCGCCGATCGAGGTTCAGGCCCCGCCCGTCTATGTGGCCCCGCAACGCATCTATGTCGCGCCGCCCCAGGTGAATATCGCGCCGCCGGAAGTCCTGACCGCTCCGCCCGTCTATATCGAACAGCCGCCGGTCCATGTTCAGCCGGCTCCCGTCGAGATCGCGCCTGCCCAGATCCACGTCGCGCCGCCCGAGGTCCAGACGCCCGCGCCGGTTCAGGACTATTACGGCGACCTGCCGCCGCCGGACAATGTCGCGCCCCAGGCCCCGCCTCGCCAGTATTACGCCCAGGAGCCGGGCGAGCGCGGCTGATCCCTAGATCAGGGCGATGGTTTCGGCGACGGCCAGGGCGGCGGCGCGCGGATCGGCCGCCGCCGTGATCGGCCGGCCGATCACCAGATGGGTCGCTCCGGCCTGAAGCGCGGCCTCGGGCGTGGCCGCCCGCGCCTGGTCGTCCAGGGCCGAACCCGCCGGACGAACCCCCGGCGTGACGATCAGGAAGTCGGGACGCCCGGCCGCGACGGCGATCTCGCGCGCCCGCGCCGCCTCGTGGGGGCTGGAGACCACGCCGTCGATCCCCGCCTCCAGCGCCTGGCGCACGCGCAACTCGACCAGATCGGCCGGCGACAGATTGTGGTCGTCAGCCGCCAGATCCTCGGCCGTCAGGCTGGTCAGCACGGTGACCCCCAGAACCTTGAGCCCCGATCCGGCCACGCCCCGCGCCGCCGCCGCCATGACCTGCGGCCGGGCGTGAACCGTCAGCAGGTCGCAACCCGACGCCGCCAGATTGGCCGCCGCCTTTTCGACCGTCGCCCCGATGTCGTGCAGCTTCCAGTCCAGAAACACCTTGCGGCCCTCGGCCTTCAGGTCGCGCGCCAGCTCCATGCCGCCGACGGCGAACAGCTGCAGCCCGATCTTGTAGAAGCCCACCGCGTCCTGGACCCGCCCGACCAGGGCGGCGGCCTCTGCGACCGTCGGCACGTCCAGGGCGCAGATGATCCGTTCGTCGGGACCGCGATTGGGGGCGACGGTTTGGACCTGGGTCATCGACGGACTCGCGCTGAGCGGCTATGCCGGGACGCTGAAAGTGCGTCGGCGCGGCCGGCGGGTTGAATTTCAAGAGCGAGGCGAGGCGATGAACGCGGTCGATCTGGGTGTCAACCTGTTCGTGACCCTGTTCGCCCTGCTGGATCCCATCGGCAATCTGCCGATCTTCGCCGCCGCCACCGCGGGGGCCACCCTGCGTCAGCGAATCTCCGTCTCGGCCCTGGTCTGCCTGTTCGCCGCCGTCTTCCTGTCCTTCTTCCTGTTCACCGGCCTGGGCCTGCTTCAGTTCTTCGGCATTTCCTTGGCCGCCTTCCGCATCGCGGGGGGGATATTGCTGCTGCTGCTCGGCCTGGACATGGCGCGGGGCGACTTTCTGGCCATGTTCGCCGACAAGGACGCCCTGGCCGACAGCAAGGATGTCCGCGGCTACGCCCGCCGGCGTTTCCAGCGGCTGGTGGTGCCCTTCGCCATTCCGCTGATGATCGGCCCCGGCGCCATATCCGCCGTCATCATCAATGCGGGCGAGGCCGCCCAGCTGGGCTATGCCGGCATGGCGGGCTCGGTCATCGCCATCGCCGCCGCCTGCGTCGTCTCCTGCGTCTGTTTCGCCCTGACGGGTTACCTCAGCCGGGTGCTGGGCGAGGTGGGCATGGCCATCATCGTCAAGGTGCTGGGCCTGATCCTGTGCGCCCTGGCCATCCAGTTCATCCTGCTGGGCCTGGGCGAAGCCATCCCCGGCATGATCTCCGGCGCGGTGACCACCCCCTACCCCGCGGCCTCCTGAAGCGTCAGTCGGCGGCGTCCTCGATGGCGTGGATGTCGTCGTCGGACAGGCCGAAATGGTGGCCGATCTCATGGATCAGGACATGGGCGATCAGTTCGGCCAGACCGACGTCGCCCCGCTCGCACCATTCGTCCAGGATCGGACGGCGGTAGAGGAAGATCCACGACGGCTCGGCCGCCGGGCCCAGGCTGTCGCGACGGCCGATATCGACGCCGTGATAGAGGCCGGTCAGTTCGAAGGGATCCTCGATTTCCAGATCCGCCAGGGTCTGCTCGTCGGCGAAGTCGTCGATGCGGAAGACCACCTCGCCGGCGGCGGCCCGGAAAGCCTCGGGCAGGGCGTCGAAGGCCTGGCGCGCCAGTCGGGCGAAGTCGTCCAGCGAGGGGGCGAAGAGGTCGGCGGTCGCATCGGTCATGCCCCAGCCTATCGCCCTCCCCGCGGGTCGACGCAACGGGGCGGCGTGTCGCAAAGTCGAGCGTGACTTTTTCTCGCGTCTTTGGGGTATGTTAAACACGAATCAGGTCGCCGGGACCGCAGGAAAGAGTATGGCCGAGGCCGATATCGCCTATGTCGCCACAGCAGGCGCAGCCGGACTGGCCCTGGCGGTCAGCGCCTGGGCCCTGCGCCTGCGCGCGCGGCTGAACGCCTCGACGGCCGAGGCGACCCTGGCGCGCGACGCCGCCCTGGCCGATCTGGGCCGTCACGACAGCATGTTGCGCGCCTTCGACGACGTCAGCCTGGCCCTGACGACGGACGGACAGGCGAGCGGGTCGCCGATCGGCCCCGGCGAACTGATCGAACGCCTGTCCGGTCTGGACGCGGCGCCGCACCCGGACACGGGCGCCGCCGTCCTGGCCCGGCTGAAACAGACCTATGCGGTCCAGATCGAGGCCCTGGCCGAGACCGGCAAGGGGTTCGAGGGGCTGATCGACCTGGACGACGTCGAACCCTGGCGGATCGAGGGCCGTGTCGCGGGCGGGGCGGCCTGGCTGCGCCTGTCGCCGGCGTCCCGGGTCATGCTGACCGGCGCCGACGCGACCGAGAGCGGCCTGGCCATGCTGGGCGACGCCTCTCCGATCCCGACCTGGGTGGTCGACGGCGCGGGGAAACTGGCCTGGGCCAACCGGATCTGGCTGCACGAAATCGGGGCCGAGAGCGTCGAACAGGCCAGGGAGATGGGCCTGTCGTTCGACCGGGGCGCCGACGCCCTGGTCGCCGAGGCGGGTCGGCTGGGCCTGAAACAGGAAGGCTTCCGCTGGACCACCGGCGGCGGCCATCGCCGGGCCTGGCGGATCATCGCCGAACCGGCAGGCGGCGGCGCGGTGATCGCCTTCGCCATAGAGGTGACGGAGGCAGAGGAGACCCGCGACACCCTGCGCCGCCACGTCGACGCCCATGACGAGACCCTGAACCATCTGGCCGACGCGGTCGCCATCTTCGGACCGTCCAAACGGCTGGCCTTCCACAATACGGCCTTCCGAACCCTGTTCGACCTCGACCCCGCCTGGCTGGACGAGCGGCCGACCCATGCGGAACTGCTGGACCGGCTGCGTCAGCGTCGCCGTCTGCCCGAGGTGGTGGACTACGCCGGCTGGAAGGCGCGCGAACTGGACTTCTACGGCGCGGCCCAAGCCTCGCCAGACGACAGCTGGTCCCTGCCGGACGGACGGACGCTGCGGGTCGTGCGCCAGCCCCATCCTCTGGGCGGCATCCTGCTGATCTTCTCGGACATCACCGATGAGCTGAACCTGCGCAGCCGGTTCAACGCCCAGATCCAGGTCCAGACCGCCACGTTGGATAAGCTGAACGACGCCGTGGCCGTGTTCGGCTCGGACGGACGCCTGCGCCTGCACAACGAGGCGTTCGAGGACTTCTGGGGCCTGACGGGCGAGCGGATCGCCGCCTCGAACGACTTCGACGCCATCGCCGAACTGTGCAAGGCCACCCTGCCCGATCCCGCCCTGTGGCTGGGCCTGAAGGCGCGGGTCGCGGATCCCGATCCGGAAAGCCGCATCGCCATTTCGGGCGAGGGCCGGACGGTCGACGGCCGCGTCGCCGCCTGGCAGACCCGCCCCCTGCCCGACGGGGCCACCCTGGTCGCCTTCTCGGACGTGACGGCCCGGCGAGGCCTGGAACAGGCCCTGGTCCAGCGCGAACAGGCCCTGGCCGAAAGCCAGGCCCTGAAGCGGGAGTTCGTCGGCAGCGTCTCCTATGAGCTGCGCACGCCCCTGACGACCATCGTCGGCTATTCGGAACTGCTGGAGACGATGAGCGACCTGCCCGAGCGCAGCCGCCAGCACGCCGGCGCCATCCGGGTGGCCGCCACCCAGCTGGCCCGCTCGATCGACGACGTTTTGGACATGGCCCAGATCGACGCCGGCGAGATGGAGCTGTCGCTGGGCGACGTGCGGGTCTCCGACCTGCTGGGCCAGGCGGCCGAACGGATCCGGCCCAAGGTCGAAGGCCGGGGGGCGACCCTGACCGTCCTGTGCGAACCGGGCCTGAAGCCGATCCGCGCCGACGCCCACCGCATCGGCCAGGCCTTGAACCATCTGCTTGAAAACGCGGCCCGTTCCGTCTCGGAAGGCGGCGAGGTGACCCTGTCGGCCGAGGCCGGAACCTCGGAGATACGGCTGTCCGTCGCCGATTCAGGACGCGGCATTCCCTATCATCTGCAGGCCCATGTCTTCGACCGGTTCGTGCGCCGCGAGCGCGGCGGGCCGGGCGTGGGCCTGGCCCTGGTCAAGGCCCTGGTCGAGCTGCACGGCGGCTGGGCCGAGGTCGAGAGCGAGCCGGGCAAGGGCGCCGCCTTCATCCTGCACCTGCCCCTGGCCGTATCTGCCGCCGCCGCCGCGCCGGAACTTCCGCTCGAGGCGCCGACGGCCGCCACGCCGCAGGCCGTCGCCTCCTAGGGTCTTTCGGCCCTGGAAGCATCTCGCGCCGGGCCGAACTCGGCGCCGGGATTCCATTCCGGCCACTGGTCCGACTCCGCCAGTTCACGTCCGACGGCGTAGATCAGGGCCACGTCCGCAGCGGCGGCGTCCATGCGCCAGGTCGAATCCCATTCGTCGGTCGGCTGGTGATAGCGGTTCTGGACATAGTCGCGGCTGGCCGCGCTGGCGCCGGTGAAGCCGGCCGCCGGAAACAGGGCCGGCACCCCTTTCAGCGCCAGAGGGAAGTGATCCGACCGATAGAAGGCGCCCGCCTGGGGCGCGGGATCGGCGATCAGGGTGCGTCCGGCCTCAGCGGCGTGACGGGCCAGAATCGCGTCCAGCTGGTTCTTGCCCTTGCCGATGACCACGACATTGGGGTCGATCTCGGTTCCGGGCAGCAGGCTGTCGACATTGATGTTGGCGACCGTCGTCTCCAGAGGCCAGACCGGATTGGCGGCGTAATAGGTCGATCCCAGCAGGCCCGCCTCCTCGCCCGACCAAGCGGCGAAGACCACCGATCGCTTCGGCCGCGGCCCTTCGGCGAAGGCATGGGCCAGCTCCAGCAGGGCGGCGACCCCGGTCGCATTGTCGACCGCCGCATTATAGATCCTGTCGCCCGAGGCGTCGGGCGTGCCGACCCCGTAGCCGTCCCAGTGGGCGCCGTACATCACGGTCTCGTTCGGACGCTCCGAGCCGGGAATCCGGGCGATGACGTTCTTGGTCTCCACGCGGTCGGCGATCTGGCGGAAATCGACGCTCATCGTCAGGCCGGGCAGGACGACGGGGCGAAAATCGGCGCGACGGGCGCCCTGTTTCAGCGCCTCGAAATCCAGGCCCGCCGCAGCGAACAGTTCCTCGGCCTTGGCGCGCTGAATCCAGCCCTGGAAGGGGGCGCGTTCGGCGTTCGGGTCGGCGCGGACGATGTCGAACTTGGGCGCGGCCGAGGAATTCTGCAGCACCGACCAGCCGTAGCCGGCGCCGGCCGTCTCATGCACGACCAGAACCCCCGCCGCGCCGCGCCGGCCGGCCTCCAGGAACTTGTAGGTCCAGCGGCCGTAGAAGGTCATGGCCTTGTCGTCGAACTTGCCGGCGACGGGTTCGCCCGGTCCGGCCTCGAAATCGGGATCATTGACCAGAACCAGAATGACCTTGCCCCGGACATCCACGTCCTTGAAATCGTCCCACTGGCGCTCCGGCGCGGTCGCGCCATAGCCGACGAAGACGACGGGGGCGTCCGTCACGGCGATATGGTTCACCGGTCGGTCGCTGGAGACCAGCACCTCCGGCCCGCGCGCAAGCTTGATCGTCGTCCCGCCGACCCTAGCCGAAACTGTCGCGGGACCGTCCTGACGGGTGCGCGACAGATGGGCGACCTGGACGAAGGATCCGTCCGGCCCGCCGCCTTCAGCGCCGGCGGCGCGGAACTGATCGACCAGCCAGGCCACGGTCTTCTCCTCGCCCGGCGAGGCCGGCGCCCGCCCCTCGAATTCGTCCGAAGCCAGGACGCGCACGGCCTCGTTCATGCGCGCGGCGTCGATATCGGGCGCTTGCTGCGCCGAGGCCGGATGGCTGGCCGTCAGCAGGGCGAGGACGGAAACGGCGGGCAGAAGGCGGCGCATGGGGGGAGGTCTCCTCTGGGGCGAGCCCCCGACCCTGCCCGCCTCAGGCCCGGCTGTCGAGCCAGGCCGCAACCCCCTGGGCCGCGACGACGCCGGAGGCGAAACTGGCCTGGAGCAGATAGCCGCCGGTCGGGGCCTCCCAGTCCAGCATCTCCCCGGCGACGAAAACGCCCGGGCGCGCCTTCAGCATCAGGCCTTCATCGACGGCGTCCAGAGCCACCCCGCCCGCCGACGAGATGGCGCGCTCCAGCCCCTGAATCCCCGTCAGCGTCAGGCTGAGCCCCTTGATCCGTTCGGCCAAGGCGCGGGGCTGGTCCGGCAGCGGACCCGCCTCGTACAAGAGGGCGACGGCGACCGGCTCGAGCCCCGCGGCCTTGCGCAGATGGTTCGACAGACTGGCCTTGCCGCGGGGCCGGGACAGCCGATCGGTCAGCTTGCCGACGGCGACGTCGGGCCGGAGATCAAGCCGGATCTCGGCGCGCCCCTCCGCCTCCAGGGCCGCGCGCATCCGCGCCGACAGGGCGTAGACGGCGCCGCCCTCCAGGCCGTAGCGCGCGACCATGGCCTCGCCGCGCACGGTCTCGCTCCCATGGGTCAGGGCGACGCCCTTCAGCGGATGACCGGCGAAACGGTCCCGAAAACGGGGCGACCAGTCGATATCGAAGCCGACATTGGCGGGGCGGAAGGGCGCCACTTCGGCCCCCTGCGCCTCAAGCCAGGACGTCCAGGCCCCGTCCGAGCCCAGACGCGGCCAGCTGGCGCCGCCCAGGGCCAGGACCACTGCGTCCGGCCGTTCCAGCCGCAGCCCCTTGGGGGTCTCAAACGTCAGGGCCTCGTCCCGCCAGCCGGCCCAGCGGGACCGGGTGCGGATTTCCACCCCCAGCCCCTCCAGCCGCGCCAGCCAGGCCCGCAGCAAGGGCGACGCCTTCATCGCGCGGGGAAAGACGCGGCCGCTGCTGCCCACGAAGGTCGGCTGGGCCAGACCTTCTACCCAGGCCGTCAGATCGGCGGGGGTGAAGGCGTCGATCCAGCGCGAGATCGCCCCCTGGGCCGGGCCATAGCGGGTCAGGAACCGATCCGACGGTTCCGAATGGGTCAGGTTCAGCCCGCCGCGCCCGGCCATCAGAAACTTGCGGGCCACCGAAGGCATGCGGTCGTGGACGACGACGGCCAGGCCGGCCTGGGCCAGGCGTTCGGCCGCCATGAGGCCGGCGGGGCCGGCGCCGATGACATGGACCTGTCGAACAGAGGGCTTCATCGGGTCGCTTTGCCCGGTTGCGGCGACGCTGGCTATAGGGGCGCGGGTCGCTATGTTCGCACGATGAGCGTCGCCTTCACCCGAGAAGAAGATCTGGAAGCCACCGCCGCCGACCTGGCGGACCGCCCGATCTCGCCCCATCCCAATCTGGTCACCCCCGAGGGCCTGGCCCAAATCGAGGCCGAACTGGCCGCCGCCCGCGCCGCCTATTCGGCCGCCCAGCTCAAGGGGTCGATCGAGAGCGACCGCACCGCCATGGCCCGGGCCACGCTGGATCTGCGCTACTGGTCGGCCCGCCGCGCCTCGGCCCAGTTGACGGCGCCGACGCCGGACGAGGGCCGGGTGCGGTTCGGCGGCTCCGTCTCCATCGAACGGGAGGACGGCCGGGTCCAGACCTGGCGGATCGTCGGCGAGGACGAGGCGGACCCGGCCAAGGGCACGGTCAGCCATGTGTCGCCCCTCGCCCGCGCCCTGTTGGGAAAAAGGATGGGCGAGGAGGCCGTGGTGGCCGGCCAGTCGGTGGAGATCACCGCCGTCGACTGACCCCGATCAGTGGGTCTTGTCGTTCGTGTCGCCCAGGATTTCGCGCATCATCTCCAAGATCAGCTTCTGATTCCGGAGGGGCAGGCGCGGCGCGAGCCGGGCGATCTCGAGGCTTTGCTTGGTCGGTTTCTGCTCGTGATCGAAACCGGGCGTCTCTTCTTCGCCCAGGCCCGGCTGGGCCTCCTTGAGCCCTTGGAAGAAGAAGGGGATCTCGACCTTCATGAATTCGGCCATCTCGAACAGTTTCGAGGCGGAGACCCGGTTCGTGCCCTTCTCGTACTTCTGCACCTGCTGGAAGCTGACGCCGACGGCGCGGGCCAGGGCGGTCTGGGTCAGACCCAGGTCGAGGCGCTTTTCCTGGACGCGGCGGCCGACATGGCGATCGACGGGATGGGGTTCTTCGGTCCTGCCTCGCGTCATGGCCTTGCCTGCCCCCAAGATCACCGTTCGATTCGGCGAATCCTAAAGCGAGAGATCGAGGGCCACAAGCCGACCCCCCCGGCCGCCAGAAGACCGATCCAAAACAGGCTGTCGCCCAGCCGTCCGTAAGGCGTCACGGCGGTCGGGCGCGGCAGGGGGGCGTCGATCACCCCCCTGACGCCGGGGTCCAGCCGCTCGCCGTCGACGATCCTGCCCCAGGGGTCGATCATGGCTGAAATCCCGGTGGGCGTGGCCCGGGCGATGGGCAGGCCGGTTTCGATGGCGCGATAGCTGGCCAGGTTCAGGTGCTGGCGCGGGCCGGAGGTGGCCCCGAACCAGGCGTCGTTGGAGGCGTTGACGATCCAGTCCGGACGGCCGGTCGAGCCGGGCGTGAAGCCCGGATAGAGGCTTTCGTAGCAGATCAGCACCTGGGCCGGAGGCGCGCCTGGAACCTGGATCGGCGCCGGGGTCGGCCCGGCCGAGAAGTCGCTGGGCATATGGACGAGGCTTCGCAGGCCGACGGCGGTCATGATCGAGCCCAGCGGCAGATATTCCCCGAAGGGCACCAGCCGGTGCTTGTCGTAGACTGCGGCGATCCGCAGGCCCGGACCCCCCTCGTCCGCCAGGGCGAACAGGCTGTTGTAGTAGCGGGCGCCGTCAGGGGCGGTCGGATCGGCCTCGCCCCGCGCCAGGCCCATCAGCAGGGTCTGACCCGGTTTCAGGGCGCCGGCCATGGCCGTGGCGTCCGCCGAGGCGAAGACCTCGTTGGCCGAAGCCGGCAAGGCGCCCTCGGGCCAGACCACCACGTCAGGGGTGCGGGCGGCCGGCTGCCCCGTCAGGGCGACATAGCGGTCGACGATGGAGCGATAGGCCTCGGGCGACCATTTGGTCTCCTGTTTCACATCGGCCTGGACCAGGCGAACCACCGTGTCGGTGAACCGCAACTCGGCCTGGGCCAGCCGCACGGCGCCGAAGAGGCCGACGGCGGCCAGAACCAGAAGGCCCGACCCTGCCGAGATCAGGCGGCCGCGCGCCGCGCCGGGTCCGATCAGGGGCGCCAGGGCGGCGGTCGAGGCCACTGTGATCAGACTCAATCCATAGACCCCGACCACCGAGGCGAACTGGGACATGCCGCCCCCTGCCCGCCAGGTCGCGCCCGCCGGGTTCCAGGGAAAGCCGGTCAGCACATGGCCGCGCAGCCACTCGGCGGCGCAGAACAGGGCGGCGAACAACAGGACCCGGACCACGCCGATCGGGGCGAACCGACGATAGAGGGCGCAGGCGACGCCCCAGAACAGGCCGATGCCGGCCGGGAGCAGGCTGGCGGCGAAGGGCGCCATCCAGGCCTGTTCCGGATTGACGAAAAAGGCCTCGGCCACCCACCAGCAGCCGATGAAGAAATAGGCGAAGCCCGCCAGCCACCCCATCCAGAAGGCGCCGCGCGGGGCGTCCGATCGCTCCGACAGGATCATCAGCAGCGGATAGCCCAGGAGGCCGACCAGCGCCCCGAACGGCGGATGGGCCAGGGCCGTCCCCGCCCCGGCCAGCAAGGCCAGACCGATGCGGATCAGACGCCAGGTCCAGGCGCGACGTTTCTCAGGGAGGGCGCGAACGCGGGCGGCGAAACGATCGAGCGCGGCGTCGGGAAACATCGGGTCAGTCCTGCCCATCTACGGAGACATCGGCGGCATAGGGGTCAGCGACGCCCAGTTCGGCCAGGATCTCGCGCTCCTCGGCCTCCATCTCCTCGGCCTCGGCGTCGTCCTCGTGATCGCGGCCCAACAGGTGAAGCACGCCATGGACGACCAGATGGCTCAGATGGTCCGGCAGGCTCTTGCCCTGGGCTTCGGCCTCGGTCGCGCAAACGCCGTAGGCCAGGACGATGTCGCCCAGATGGGGCGCGGCGTTCTCGGGCGCGGGAAAGGACAGGACGTTGGTCGGCTTGTCCCTGTTCCGGAACCGGGCGTTCAGCGCCCGCACCGCCTCGTCGTCGGTCAGCAGGACGACGACATCGCCCGCCACGGCGCCCAGGGCCGCCGCTGCGGCCCGTTCCGCCACGGCTGCGACCTCCGGCAGGGCGGCGGTCCAGGCCTCGGCCTCGATTTCGATGTCGATCATTCGGCGTCTTCAAGGTCCGGGGTCGGACGGGACCGGGCGGCGTCGGCGTCATAGGCGCGCACGATCCGCTCGACCATGGCGTGGCGCACCACGTCCTCGGCCGCGAACCTCAGGATGCCGACGCCCTGGACCCCGTCCAGAATCCGCAAGGCATGGGCCAGGCCGGAATCGCGGGGGTTCAGCAGGTCGATCTGGGACGGGTCGCCCGTCACCACCATCCGCGCCCCCTCGCCGAGACGCGTCAGAACCATCTTCATCTGCAGACGCGAGGTGTTCTGGGCCTCGTCGACGATGACGAAGGCGTGGCTGAGGGTGCGGCCGCGCATGAAGGCGATGGGGGCGGCCTCGATCTCGCCCTTGTCGCGGCGGCGCTGCACGTCCTCGGCGCCGAGGATGTCGTTCAGCGCCTCCCAGATCGGGGCCAGATAGGGATCGACCTTCTCGTTGAGGTCGCCCGGAAGAAAGCCCAGCTTCTCGCCCGCCTCGACCGCCGGCCGGGTGATGACCAGCCGGTCCACCTGGCCGCGCCGGAGCAGGGAGGCGCCGTAGGCGGCGGCCAGGAAGGTCTTGCCCGTGCCCGCAGGCCCGACCCCGAAACTCAGTTCGCAACGGCCCAGCATGTCGACATAGGCCGCCTGAGCCTTGGTCTTGGGCAGGATGGCGCCGCGCTTGCCGCCGGGCAGGGAGACGCCCGCCGCCGCCAGGCCCGGCGCGCCCTTGCCGCCCCGCGCCTGTCCCAGGGCGGCGCGTACGTCGGCCTCGACGACCTCGGCCCCCAGGGCGGCGCGTTTGGCCAGATCCTCAATGACGCGGCGGGCGTCCGCCCGGTCGCGCGTTCCCCCGTTGACGGAGACCCCGCCGCCCGGCGCCTCGACCAGAACCTTGAAGGCGTCCTCGATCAGGGCGACATGACGGCTGTTGGGTCCGATCACCGCACGCAATTCCGCGTCGTTGAGGGGAACGAACTCAGAGTCTCTCGCCACTAGGCCGCCTTTTCTTTTTTCGTCGCCTCTGCGGAGACGAGCCGGCCCGTCAGACTGTTCTGCTGGCCGGAGATGATTTCGACCGGAACGATCTGGCCGATCAGATGATCCGCGTCGTCGACATGAACCGACTGAAGATAGGGCGAACGTCCGACCGCCTGACGACAGTCGGCATGGCGTCCCTTGCGGTCGAACAGGACATCCAGCGTCCGGCCCGCCTGGGCCTGGTTGAAGGCCGTCTGCTGTTCGGTCAGCAGTTCGATCAGCCGGTGCAGCCGTTCCTTGGCCACCTCGGGTTCGATCTGTCGGCCCATGCCGGCGGCGGGCGTGCCGGGCCGGGGCGAATACATGAAGGCGAAGCCCGAGGCGTATCGGACCTGACGAACCAGATCCAGGGTCTCCTCGAACTCGCGGTCCGTCTCTCCGGGGAAGGCGACGATGAAGTCGCCCGACATGGCCATGTCGGGCCTGGCCTCGCGGATACGGGCGATCAGATCGATGTATTTCTGGCGGCCGTGCTTGCGGTTCATCAGTCGCAGGATACGGTCCGAGCCCGCCTGAACCGGCAGGTGCAGATAGGGCATCAGGGCGTCCAGATCGCCGTGGGCCGCGATCAGGTCGTCCGACATGTCGTTGGGATGGCTGGTCGTATAGCGGATCCGGTCAAGGCCGGGGATCTCGGCCAGGGCGTAGG
>Ga0208958_1001522_pt1 | contig 22674 bp, 14 predicted proteins | sample RifOxyB1_FD_184032 | JGI IMG/M metagenome (GOLD analysis project Ga0208958, IMG submission 184032) | Soil microbial communities from Rifle, Colorado - Rifle Oxygen_injection B1 (SPAdes) | ecosystem: Environmental > Terrestrial > Deep subsurface > Rock core/Sediment | place: Rifle, Colorado... | reverse complement strand
CCGGCCCGGAAATCGTGACGACCTTTGCGCCGAGATCGGTTGCCTTGAGAGCGGCGCCCCACGCGACGTTGCCGAAGCCCGAGATTCCGACCGTTTTGCCGTCGAAGCTCTGCTTCTTCATTTTCAGCATTTCCTGGGCGAAGTAAACGACGCCGTAGCCGGTGGCTTCCGGTCGAATAAGCGAACCGCCCCAGTTCAGGCCTTTTCCGGTCAGAACGCCGGTAAACTCGTTGCGAAGCCTTTTGTATTGGCCGAAGAGAAAGCCGATTTCACGGCCACCGACCCCGATATCGCCTGCGGGCACGTCGGTATCCGCGCCGATGTGGCCGCTGAGTTCCGTCATGAAGCTCTGGCAGAAGCGCATCACTTCGTTGTCACTCTTTCCTTTCGGATCGAAATCCGAACCGCCTTTGCCGCCGCCCATGGGTAGCGTCGTCAGGCTGTTTTTGAAAACCTGTTCGAAAGCGAGGAACTTCAAAATGCCGAGATTGACTGAGGGATGGAAGCGCAGTCCGCCTTTATAGGGACCGATCGCGCTTGACATCTGGATGCGAAAACCACGATTCACCTGGACCTTGCCCTGATCATCGACCCAAGGGACGCGGAACATAAGAACTCGCTCCGGCTCGACCATTCGCTCCATGATCTTGGCTTCTTTATACTCCGGGTGTTTATCGAAAACGGGCGCGAGAGATTCCGCGACCTCTTCGACGGCCTGGTGGAATTCCGGCTCGGCCGGATTCTTGGCCTTCACGTCAGCAATGATTTTTCTTACGTACTCGTTGGACGACATGTATCTCCCTCCGTTCGCAGCCAGCGAATGCCGGATGCAAATCTACGCAGTGATGGCCAAGACGGTGGCCCTCTGTTGAATTGTAAGTGCTCATCGGAGTTACCATACGACGCCCTGCATAATTAAGTATTTTCGTGCACCTTTTGTAAAAAAATCGTCAAACCGGTAATCTAGGAACAGCTATGACTTTCCATGCGACTCTCGGTCATCTGGCCTCCTGGGACAAGTACGATAAGTACTTGCAGGCCTTTCAGAAATTGATGCCCCACCGGATCAGCGAGATCCTTCTTGTCGCGAGTCCGTATGATTCCTACCTGATCGAGGAAGACGGTCTCATCTATGAACAGATCCGGCGAGAATACAACGGCCTCGGACTTCTCCACGCCCCCGAGGTCACCCACGTCTCAACCGCCGCCGAAGCGTTCGAGCTACTCCGTTCGACCCGCTTCGACATGGTGATCAGTACCCTTCACATCCAGGACATGCATGCCGTGAAGTTCGCGAAAGCCCTGCGCTCCTCCGGTTACACGATGCCCATCGTTCTCCTGGCCTACGACAATACCGAGCGCAAGAGCCTGGTTTCACGCCATGACGCTTCCATCTTCGACCGGGTATTCATCTGGCAGGGAGATTACCGGTTGCTCGTCGCGATCGTGAAATCCATGGAAGACCGCCTGAACGTCGAAAACGACACGAACGTCGCGGATGTGCAGTCGATCATCCTGATCGAAAACAACGTCCGGTTCTACTCCTTGTATCTTCCGATCATTTACACCGAGATTTTCAAGCAATCCCAGCGGCTGATCGCCGAAGGCGTGAACCTGACACACCGGAATCTCCGGATGCGCACCCGCCCGAAGATTCTTCTCTGCACCCACTATGATGAAGCATGGGCTTATTTCGAAAAATACTCCGGGAATATTCTCGGGGTCATCTCGGACATCAACTTCAGGCGCCAAGGCGTTCATAATCCCGAAGCAGGCATACAGTTCGTCGAAAACGTCAAAAAACGCTACCACGACATTCCAGCGCTCCTGCAATCGAGCAATCCCGAGTTCAAGGACCGGGCTCGGGCGATCGGGGCCTCTTTCATCCTGAAGGACTCTCCGCGCCTCCTCCATTCCGTTCAGGAATTCATCGTTCAGAATTTCGGGTTCGGCGACTTCGTTTTCAGGATGCCCGATGGCCGAATTGTCGGCCGCGCGGATAATCTCAAGTCTCTCGCGGAAAGGATCCGCGAGGTCCCGATCGAAAGCATCGTCTATCATTCCGAAAGAAACCACTTTTCGAACTGGCTCAAAGCGCGAACGGAGTTCAGTCTCGCCCATCAGCTTCGCCCCAAACAGGTCAGGGATTATCAATCGCCCGAAGGATTACGGGATTATCTCGTGACTTCGCTCGTTGAGTATCTCGAATCAAGAACGCGCGGCATTATCGCCGATTTTGACAAGGATTCATTTCCGCCGGGAGGCTTCGGCCGGATCGGCGGCGGCTCGCTCGGCGGAAAAGCGCGTGGCCTCGGCTTCGTGAACAATCTGCTCAGCAAGTACAGAATCGAGGAAAAGCTCCCGGACGTCAGGATCTTCGTTCCGACCACGGTCGTCCTCGGAACCGAGGTTTTTGACCAGTTCATGGCACAAAAGGAGCTCTTCGCCTTCGCGCTCACCTGCGATGACGATGCCGAGATCCTGAAGCGTTTCATGGCCGCCCCGATGTTCCCTCAAAAAGCCGTCAGGAAGCTCGGCGACTTTCTCGAAGTGGTTCGGGAACCGCTTGCCGTTCGCTCCTCGAGCCTGCTCGAGGATTCCCAATATCAGCCTTTCGCCGGGGTCTACGAAACCTACATGCTCCCGAATAACGATCCCGATCCCGAGGTCAGACTGCAGGAACTCCTCAAGGCCGTCCGGAAGGTTTACGCCTCGATGTTTTATCGCAAGGCGAAGGATTATGTCCGCGCGACCGATTACCGCCTCGAAGAGGAAAAAATGGCGGTCATCATTCAGAAACTCGTGGGGTCACGACGCGGCACGCGGTTCTACCCCGATTTCGCCGGGGTGGCGAAGTCGCACAACTTTTACCCGATTCCGCCGCAACAGGCTTCCGATGGCGTCGCGATCGTCGCGCTCGGACTCGGCAAGATGGTCGTTGATGGCGGAGCCGCCGTGAGGTTCTGCCAGAAGTACCCGCGCCACGTCGTTCAGTTCTTCTCGAGCAGCGAAACCCTGAAAACCGCCCAGCACGAATTCTTCGCGCTCGACATGAGAGCCCCGGAAACCGAACCCTCGCCGCCGCCCGCCCGACAAGCTCCGTATGAAGACCCGCTCATCAAACTTTATCCGCTCGAGGTAGCCGAAAAAGACGGTTCCCTGATCTACACCGGTTCGACCTATTCCTACGACAACAATGTCGTTTACGACGGCATTTCCCGGGAAGGACACCGGCTCGTCACGTTCGCGCCGATTCTGAAGCAGGGTGTTTTTCCGTTGCCCGAAATCCTCGACCTCATTCTTGAACTGGGCTCCTGGAGCATGGGTGCCCCGGTCGAAATCGAATTCGCGGTGAATATGAATCCCGCCGGAGGTCCGAAGGAATTCGGCCTGGTCCAGATGCGTCCGCTCGTTCTCAATTACGAGATGGAAGAGCTTAACGTTGATCAACACAAACACGAAGACCTCCTCGTGCAGAGCGATCAGGTGCTCGGAAACGGCGTGAAACGCAACATTTATGACGTGATTTTCGTCGACACCGAGAACTTTGACCGTGCCGAAAGCGCGCGTGTGGCTGAAGAAGTGGCCGCGTTTAACGTTTTACTCACGAAACAGAATCGCCCCTATCTCCTGATCGGAGTCGGTCGCTGGGGAACTCTCGATCCATGGCTCGGCATCCCGGTTACGTGGGATCAGATCAGCGGCGCGGTCGCCATCGTTGAAGCGAGCTTTCGGGATTTCGAGGTCGCGCCATCACAAGGATCTCATTTTTTCCAGAACCTCACCTCGTTCGACGTGGGCTATTTCACGGTGAACGCCCAGCACGGTTTTATCGACTGGAGCTGGTTAAGAGAGCAACCGGCCGTGAGCACCCGTAATTTCACGCGGCACATTCATTTGGATAAGCCGCTTCGGGTACTCATTAATGGCCACAGAAATCGCGGCATCATCACCAAACCGGGGACTGACGAGCTCAGCTGAGCGGCATCGGATTTGCTTTCCATAGGGAAATGCCGCAGAGCTTTGACCGGAAAGAAGTCGAAATCACGGAGGGCTGGCTTCGGCTGCCCGGAAGCCTCGCGATTCCGCAGGACCCGAAAGGGCTCGTCATCTTCGCGCACGGGAGCGGCAGCAGCCGCAACAGTCCGCGAAACATTCAAGTCGCGAGAACACTGAATGACAGCGGCCTGGCAACTCTTCTTTTCGACCTGCTAAGTCCGTCGGAAGCGGTCAACCGTTCCAACGTATTTGACGTTCCTTTGCTATCGAGCCGGCTTGTTCTCGCGACGAAAGCTTGCGGCGCGTGGGTTTCCAGCCTCCCGATCGGATATTTCGGCGCGAGTACCGGCGCGGCCGCCGCGCTCTGGGCGGCCTCGCAACTCGGAAGCGAAATTTCGGCCGTCGTCTCCCGCGGCGGACGTCCGGACCTCGCCGGTCCCGTGCTCAACCTGGTCTCCGCGCCCACGCTTCTCCTCGTCGGGGGCGAGGACACGGTCGTCCTGGACCTCAACCGCGAAGCCCTCGCGCGGCTCTCGAACGGCGATCTCATCGTTATTCCCGAAGCCACTCACCTTTTCGAGGAACAAGGCGCGCTCGAAGCCGTCGCGGAATTCGCGCGCCGGTGGTTCATCGAGCATTTCGGGAGAGTACGACAGCGATCAGTCGCGTGAGCGCGTTTGCCGGAGCGCTTATGACAGCCGCGCGATCACTTCACGAACAAGGCTGTGCGATCCGATCGATCGAAGCGCCTGGGAAACATCGCGCACCAGGTCCTTTGATTGCTGAAGATTCGCGGGGTCGATCATTTCGATGATCGGGAGAACCGCGGATTTGTCCTTGATCTTCCCGAGCGCGATCACCGCCTGGCGTTTGACCATGAGGTCCGGGTCCCTGAGCAGCGAAACGAGCATCGGCACGCATTCCTGAAGTTCGGCCATGAAAACCCGGACATTGCGGGTATCGGCCTTGAGCATTTCCAGGAGCTGCTCCTGAGCGGCGATCAGAGTCAATTCACCGATCGCGAACGCGGCGCTGCTCCTCATCAAAGGGTCCGAATGCATGAGCATCGGCTTCAAGGTGTCAATCACCTCGATATGCCCGGCCGCGAATACCGCCATCGCGGCGTTCGCCTTCACCCGATTATTGCAGCTCGTGAGCTTCGGGAGAATAAGGTCAGTCGCTTTCTCGTTACGAACCTGGCCGATGGCCTCGATCGCGTTCGCGACAATGCGCTCCTCCGGATGTTCGAGGAAAGACGCGAGATCGATCAACCGATTCGTGGTGCAAAGCTTTCCGAGCGTCGAGATGACGGTCGAAAGAACCCGCACCGACGTATTGCTGCGGATGCAGCGAAACAGGGAGTCCACTGCCTCGGGATGATCGCGCGGGGCGAGCTTCCCGACCGCGATCACGGCGTTGAGTTGAGTCGGTTCATCCCGGTCCTTGAGCGCCTCAAGAACGTAAGTCATCGCTTCCTGATTGCGCGACTGGCCGAGAAGTTCAACGCTCCGGCGCTTCAGACCGATGTCGCTCGATTTGAGATTCTGAAGAAGTGCATGAAGATCCCGGATTCCGATCAACTCGTAAACCTGGACTTCCTCTTCCTTGCCCCGGAGCTTGTCGGTCGTTATTTCCTGGTAATCGAGAAGCCCGCGAACCTTCTCCTCGACGTGATTGGAAAAAACGATCTTCGTATGACTTCCCAGCTTCGAAAGCTTCTCGATCCGGCTCGCGATATTCACCACATCGCCGATTACGGTGAAATCCATCCGATCTTTCGACCCGATCGGGCCCGAAATGATTTCCCCATGGCTGATCCCGACCCCGATTTCGATCACCTCTTTGTTGAGCGATCTCCGGCGCTGGTTATACTGCTCGAGACGTTCCCTCATTTCGAGCGCGCAGTAGATCGCCTGGAGCGCGGTCGTCGCGCCGCTCATATGTGAAGTCACTCCGCCCGAGTTCTCGACCCGGCGGATGGTCTTCACCTCGTCTTCGGCATAAAAAACGGCGAGAAGCGCGTCGCCGATGAATTTATCGACCTCGCCCTCGTGTTTGTAAACCACTTCCACCATCTCCGAAAAATACTCATTCAGCATCGCGGTGATTTCCTCGGCTTCGAGGTTCTCGCAATGACCGACGAAGTTCCGGATATCCGTGAAAAGGACCGTGGCCGACATCCGCGAGCCGCCCAGCTTCAAGCCTTCCGGTGAATCCGGCGCGGCCATGATCTGCCGGTAAGTCGAGTCGGAAAGGTACTTTCGGAGTTCCTTCTTCTTTTTGAGTTCAGCCGTCATCGTGTTGAAGGCGCCGACCAGATCACCGATTTCGTCGGTATTTTTGAGATCAACGGAGACATCATAGTCACCGGCCGACACGCGTTTGAGCGCCTGAACGAGATGACGAATCGGCGAAATCAGGAATTGCGCGAAAAGGATGGCGAGCAGCAGGCCCAGCCCGGTCGAAGGAATGAGATCAAGCAGAATTTGGTGCCGAATAGCTTCGATGTTTCGGTAAAGGCTGTTGTAATTGAAGAGATATTCAACCCAGAAAAGTGGCTCCTGGTTCTCATTCCGATAGGTGTTGATCACCGAAAGCAGCCGGTCATTCCGCCGTTCGAGGTTCTGCGTGACGAGATCACGCATTTTCAACTGATCCTCGACCTCAATCGCCAGTTCCGCTTTAGGAGCGTCGGCAAGGCGGGCGAGGGAAATCCCGCCTGCTCCGGCCGCCCCGGGATTCACGGCCCCGCCTCCACCCAAGGCAGCCTGCTCGCTATCGAACAAAACCCTCCCGGTCCGACGCGAGATGATCCGCATTGCCAGAAGATTCTCATTGCTCGCGATGATGCGCTTCATCTCCGGAACGAACCGGTCGTTGTAATAAAAATAGAAGAAGTTCGTGAAATCCGAAATCACTTCGGCAGTCGAGAACTGGCTGAACAGAATGGATTCCTTTTCGATCCTTTCCGTCTGCTCGCGGGTCTGCAACGAAACGAGCGAGAAGAAAACGATGGCCGCCGTCACGAGGTTAATGACGATGATGGCGAAAATGAACCGTGCCCTGAGGCGCCAGTACTTTGCCCAGAACCTCTGCACGGCATGCCGCAAGGCAAAGACCCGTTCGCGTTTCAAAAACAGCTTGAGCAGGAAACCTAAAAGCAGGCCGAACGCGACGCCGAGGAGAACGCGATTACGAATCGAAGCCCCTTCAAACGAATACAGGATGGCGTAGCCTCCGGCCGGGATAATGAGATCGATTCCAAACCCGTTGGTTAAAACCGTCGGTTGGGCCCCTGTCAGAAAAGGCAAAATGGTCGGATCGCCCTGCGGCTTCAGGGTTTGCACGGGTTTACCCGATTTTGAATCGTAAAGAAGCCCCCCCGTGCTCGTCAGGATCCGTATGCGGTCGATCTTCTGGCCCGTCGTAGGTTTTTGGAGGGCCTGTTTGATTCCCGGAACAAACTGCTCATCGTAGAAGAAATAGAAATTCGCTTGGAAGAGCCCAAGCACTTTGGGATGCCGGAGCTGAAGTATTTCAGACGCGTCCTGAGCCAGCTTCCCGAGCATCGCCCTTTTGTAAAAAGAAAGACCCGCAAAGTAGGCCGAAAGAATCAGAAGCCAGATGATAGCTTTGCGAAGATTTCTCCGGTTGAGAAGAAATCTGAAGGCACTGCGACCTTCCTTTGCCGCATCTCTTCCATTATCCATGGATTTTCAGTATAACGCGCTGTGAGGAACTCTGTCCAATGTCTGATCTGATACCAGCGATATTATTTGAGGACACTCACCTCATCGTCCTGAACAAACCCGCCGGGCTCTTGAGTCAGGGCGAACACACCGGCGATGACAACGTCGTCGACTGGCTTCGCCGCCGTTGGGGTCGCCCGTACGTCGGCTTGATTCACAGACTGGACCGCAACACCTCGGGAGTCATGATCGTCGCCAAACGGACAAAATCAGCCCAACGCCTCACTCGCGCATTACAGGAAGGCAAGCTCCAGAGGACGTACCTCGGCTGGGTCCGGGGATCGCTCAAAGAAGTGCAGGAATGGCATCATACGTTGATCAAAGATGAGGCCCGAAATAAAGTGAGAGTTGCGGGACCGGCACGCGCAAGGCCTGGTAATGCGCCGTCCCGCGACTCAGAATCCGCAGCCCGGGCGAAAGCAGCCGTTCTTCTTGCCACTCCAAGAGCGCGGGTCCTGCACCACGGGATTGCCCTTTCTCTCGTGGAATTCAAACTCGAGACCGGGCGTTCCCATCAGATTCGGGCACAATCAGCGCACGAGGGTTTTCCGATCCTGGGTGACCGCAAGTATGGCCCGGCCATTCAAGAATTCATCAACCGGCCAGCCTTGCACTCGCATCGTCTCAGGTTTCCTCACCCGATGTCGGGAGAGGAAATGACATTCACGGCCCCCCTCCCCGAAGACATGAACTTCAGTGACTTGCGGGATTTCCCTAAAGGCACGCTTTAACGTTCAGCGCGGATCATCCACCCCTTCAGATAACGATCAGCCTCATGGCCCAGACGGGTGGGAAAAGTCTCGGGCAGCCCGAGTTCCCTGAGAATCGCACATCGCACTTTTCTGGCCGAAGCCGCCGCGAGCACATCCGTCCGAAAACGTGCCCAGGAGATGTTTGCCGAATTGATGGAAGTGATGAGAATCCCTCCCGGTTCGAGAACGTCGAATGCAAGCTCATGAAGCTTCTGGAGGTCCTTGGCGGTTGAGAAGTCCCCCTTTTTTCCGCGCGAAAACGAGGGCGGATCCAGAATGACACAATCAAAGCGCTCGCCGGAGCGCTTCAGCTTCGGAAGCCATTCAAAGACATCCGCCGCGATGAACTCCCCTCTTTCATTAGACAGCTGATTGAGCGTCCAATTATCGCGCGCCCACTGGATGGTCGGTTTCGAAAGATCGAGCGTCGTCACCTTCTCGGCCTCGCCGAGAGCGGCCGCGATCGAAAGGCTCCCGGTATAGGCAAACGTATTCAGAACACGCCAGCCGCGTGATCTGGTCCGAAGCCATTCCCGAAGCGGCGCATGGTCGAGAAAGAGCCCCGGGTGTTTGACGTTCAGGAGTGAAATCCAGTAGCGCGCATCCCCTTCACGCACTTCAAAACGGCCGGATGGCGGCGTCCCGAACAGAATTTCCGGCGAGCTCGGGATGCCGTGCTCGGGCCGCTCGAGCAAAACTGCCGATTCAACCGCTTGATCCGCGAGGAATCGCGAGACTTCGATGATCGCGCCTTTGTTCGCCTTGCCCCACGTCGTAACCCAGCAATGGTTCCCGAAAACGTCAATTGCCAGACGGGCCAGATCGCCCTGGCCCTCACCCGGCCCGTGAAAAACCCGGACTGCGCCACTTTTCTCGGCCTCGGCCCCGAAGTAACCTCTGTTCCTGCGCCACTGCCAGGCGCGCTCCAAATCAGACACGGTGCCCCTCCTTACGCAAGACGTCCAACCATCCTGAAAAATCCGGCGGCCAAGCGGCCTCGAAAACCTCACCCGACGGAAGTTCAAGCTTCGAGGCATGGAGCGCCACTCGCGCGATCTCGAGTTCCCGCCCTCCCGCTTGGAACTGAATTCTTCGGGGGCCCTGATAAAGAGAATCACCCCAGAGCGGATACCCCGCCCCCGAGAGATGCAGCCGGATTTGATGCCTTCTTCCCGAAAGAGGCCGCACGCGCGCCAGAAAACCTTCGCGATACTTTTCCCGCGCTTCAACTTGGGTAGCCGAAGCCGCGCCTTCGATCGGCTGGCTGATTTTAAACACCGGCAAAGGCGGTAAGCCGGCCGCCAGACAGTCGTACAGCTTTTTGACCTGATGCTCCCGGAACCACCGGTTCGCCTCCCGATGATCGTCAGCCGTTCTCGCGAAGAGGATCACTCCGCTCGTTTCCCTGTCCAGGCGGTGAACCACCCAAACGTTCCCATAACGTTCCTTTAGAAAATCGAGAAGAACCGGCGGATTCTCCTGCCCGGCGCCTCCGGCCCGTCCGGGAATGCTGAGCCAGCCCGCCGGTTTTGAAAAGACGAGCCAACGCGACGATTCGAAAATCAGTAAAGGAGAGGTGCTTTCGTGGCTCTTTAGGTAAGCTTTTCTGCGTTCAGCGTTCATGTTACGGTCAAGAAGTATGATGCAAACGGCCGCCCATCCGAGACTATCACGTGAGTTCGTCGCAGAGGTACTGAATTCCCTGGGTTCCCAGAGTTCAAACATTCGAAGGCGCGAAGAATCGCCTTCTTCGCAAGACTTCCGGAATGTAACGAGCGATTCGCGAAAAGTCACGCCCGGGTGCCTATTCGTCGCCCTTCCGGGTGAAACCTTCGACGGGCACGATTTTATCGCGACCGCCCTTGCACAGGGCGCAACCGGCGTGATCTGCCGCGAGGGGACCCCGATTCCGTCTTCAGTTTCGCCGGCGGTCACGGTTTACCCGGTCAAAGACACTTTGCTCGCTTATCGCGAACTGGCCGGCGCCTGGCGACGCAAGTTCCAGATTCCGGTCATCGGTGTGGCGGGAAGCGTTGGCAAGACGACGACAAAAGAGATGCTCTCGGCGATTCTGAGCGGAAAATTCCGGAACGTCCTGAAGACGACCGGAAGTCAGAACGGGTTTGTCGGGATTCCGATGACTCTTCTTGAGCTCCGGCCGGAGCACGACGCGGCGGTAATCGAAATCGGAATAGATGAAATCGGGGCCATGATTCAGCATCTCAAAATAGTTTCACCCACTGCCTCGGTCCTGACGACGATCGGCCCCGAACACCTGGAGCACCTCCGTGACCTTCCGACCGTGGCAAACGAGGAAGGAATAGCGCTCACCTATGTCGCCGCAAATGGCGGAGCAGTCGCCGCGAATGTGAACGACCCCTGGATGCGCCCTCTCTTGTCGAAGCTCCCGGAAAAGACGCTCATTTCGTTCGCTCTTGAGGGTGATCCCGGCTCGGCCGCGGTCGACGCGGAACTCTTGGGGGCACTCAACGCCGATTGTTCGGAGCTTCACTGCCGCGGCCGGGGGATCAACGCGGCTTTTCCGCTCCCCTTGCCCGGAAAACACAACGCGGTCAACTTGCTCGCGGCGATCGCGATTTCAACCTCACTGGGCTTGAGCGCGCGTGAAATTCTCGAAGGGCTGAAAACTTTTCGAGGAGCTGACGGCCGCTCTGAACTCCGCGAGTTGCCCGGGCCCACGCCGGTTTTATGCGACTACTACAACGCGAACCCGACTTCGACCGAAGCGGCGCTCGATCTGCTGACGGAGCTTGCAAGGCGCGAACGACGAACCCGCTGGGCCTGCCTCGCCGACATGCTCGAACTCGGTTCCGAGGAAGCCCGCTTTCATCGAGAACTCGCGACAAAACTGCTCAATCTCAAGATCGAGCATGTGCTTCTGTACGGGCCGCTCATGAAAGAACTCGATTCCGAACTCCGGAAGCGGGGCTTCGGGAGTGAACACTTCCCGACCCAAGCCGAGCTTGCCCGCGCGCTGAAGGAAGGTGCCCGTCCTGGCGACGCGATTCTCATCAAAGGGTCCCGAAGCATGAAAATGGAAACGGTCTGGAAGGAACTTGAATCTCACGCCAAGGCGTACTGGAAAGCCGCACCTTGAAGGCGCGCATCCTCTCACCGACTCCGGAGAACATCGCGCTCGCGGCGGCCGCTCTGCGAAGCGGCGATATCGTCGGAATGCCCACCGAGACCGTTTACGGCCTCGCAGGCGGCGTGTCCCTCCCGCTGGCGGTCGCAAAAATTTTCGATGTCAAGGAGCGTCCCACTTTCGATCCGCTGATCGTGCATGTCGGCAGCGACAGCAAGACACTCGAGAGTTTATCGGAACTCCGTCTCGTCGATCTCACGGGCTTCAAGAGTTCGACCCGAAAGCGCGCGCGTGCGCTCGCTCAGTTGCTGATGGACGAATTCTGGCCGGGGCCTCTGACCCTTGTCCTTCCCAAGCACCAGGATGTTCCCGACATCGTGACAAGCGGGCTCGCGACCGTCGGAATCCGCATGCCTCGGCATCCGATAGCGCAGAGGCTGATCGATATGACGGGTATGCCACTAGCCGCCCCGAGCGCGAACCGCTTCGGCCGGATCAGTCCCACTCGGGCCCAGGACGTGGACGCCGAACTCGGCGACCGCATCAATTACATCCTCGACGGCGGCCGATCGGATGTCGGTCTGGAATCGACTGTTCTGGCGATATCCCCTGACGCGAAGCTGAGCGTGCTTCGACCGGGTATCATTTCCAAAACTGAAATCGAAGAAATCACCGGAATGCCGGTCGACCGGCCTCCGGCTTCGAAATCACGAAGACAAAGCCCGCGCGCGCCGGGAATGCTCGAAAGCCACTATGCGCCCCATAAACCGCTGACCCTCCTGCCCTGTCCGGTCCTGAAACTTCGCAAGGAGGATTTCAAAGTGCCGTTGAAATCCGATCGCCTGGGAGTCCTTTTGCTTTCAGGAGATCCCGCTGCTGCCAGGAAACACCTTGCCGCCGTTCTCGGCGTGGAGAATGACCGGATCCTCGTCAAGACACTCAGCCGGACGGGAGACTTTCAGGAAATCGCCCACCATCTTTTCGCGGAACTCCGGGCGCTCGATGGATCCGATGTCGACTGGATCGTTGCCGAACCCTGTTCCGTCGAGGTCGGCCTCGGTCACGCGATCGCGGATCGGTTAAAAAGAGCAAGCGCCGGGCGCTCGTGACGAGTTGTTCCGGCGCCAGGAGCTCAAACTCCGAGCTTCAAAATTTTGAGGGCTTTCTCGAGCTTCTGCGGATCAAACTTGCGGAATAATTCCTGATCGAGCGTCGTGATGGCGGCCTTCTGCCGGTCCAACAGCTTGCCTTTTCCGTTCGCGACCAGACCGTCGAAGGTATTGGCGATACTCACGATCCTGGTCAGGTCGTAAACGTTATTGCCCCGCAGCCCCTTGGGATAACCCGAACCATCGTGGGCCTCGTGATGTTGTGCGATGATCATCTTTACTTCGTTCGGAACCTTCTGCTGTGATTCGAGCAGCCGCAAGCCGATCGTAGGATGATCTCTCATCTTCTTTTCAATTGTCTTTTCGTCGTCGTTATCGAGAAGTCTCACGCGCATCTTGCCGATATCGTGAAGTAGCCCGCCTGCGCCCACATGCTGCAGAATCAAGGCATGCGAGTAGCCCATCTGCATCGCCAGGTAGGTCGCGAGAATGCTGACATTGAGAGAATGATCGACCGTCCCCTGGGAATAGCCCTGAAGCTGGGCAAGGGTCTTCACGGCGAAAGGAAATTTCATCACTTCCGTCACGAGCTTTTTGCTCGCCGCCAAAGTCTGAGCAACGACTTTATCGGGATGCTCCGACTGGAAAATATCCAGAATTTTGCGATGAGCGTCAGCCTTGGCTTTCGGAAAGTCCTTGTTCTCCGGGGAAAGCGGGGGGGCGGCGGCTTCGGCCGGAACCCTGCTCGCAAGCCAATCCTGAAACTTCTTCTTATCGCGCTCGAGAATAAAGAGATTCTTCACCTTCTTGAAATCCAAGCGGTCGTAGGCCATTCGATCGACTGAGTCACCCTCGGCGCGATACGTGATGAAACGAAAATCGATGTAAAGATACAAGGCCCCTGGAAGAGGCTCTCCAACGAGAACGTCCGCCAATTCCCAGGTGACAAACTGATCAGGCATAATGTCCTCTCGTTTAATGCCGGCTGGCCGTCGATCGGCTTATATTTCAGCAGGTTACTTTAATTGTACGGAGGAACTCCGGAACTGTCCAGAATTCATCACCTTTTTTAGTAGAGAGTCCCTTGGTATCCCTTCAGTGTTGGTATAAAAGCGAGGTTCAATGAGAAAATTTCGTCTTCACCATCATGCGCCCGAGGGAGACCATTCCGAACATCATCACGAGCATGAGCATGCAGAGCACGAAGGGCAAGCACCGAGCGCGATCGTCGCTGCGATGATCGTCACGATTATCTTCATGCTGGTCGAATTTGTCGGGGGTTGGATCGCGAACAGCTTATCCCTGATCTCGGATGCTTCGCACATGCTGATCGACGTCGGAGCACTCCTCCTCAGCCTCTTCGCGATCTGGGTTGCCCGCCGCCCTTCCACTCCCACGATGAGTTTCGGGTATCATCGCGCTGAAATTCTCGGGGCCCTCGCAAGCGGCCTCGTAATCTGGCTTATCGCCGGCGTCCTCGTTTACGAGGCTGTCATCCGGATCAGTGCGCCGCCAGAAGTGCAAGGAAAGATGGTGTTCATCATTGCGACGATAGGACTGGTCGCAAATTTATTGAGCATGAGATTTCTCCATTCGGCCCGGCACCATAACATCAATGTACAGGCCGCTTACCTCCACATTCTTTCGGATTCTCTCGGCAGCGTGGGCGCGATCATAGCCGGGCTCGTCCTCTGGCTCACCGATTGGCGGTTGATCGATCCGATCATCACCATCGTTTTCGCGTTCCTGATGCTCGCGAGTTCTTGGAAACTGGTCAAAGAGGCCTTCAGCGTCCTGATGGAATCAGCCCCCGAGGGGATGGATCCGGAACAGGTCAAACGTGATTTGCTCAATATCACGGGTGTTCAGGAAGTCCATGATCTGCATATCTGGACCGTTTCAACGGGACGGCTCGCGCTCGCCGTTCACATGATCACGCGTTCGAAGGCGGAGCCGATTCTTAATTCCGCAAACGAGTTGTTGAAGAACCGTTACGGCATCCTGCACACGACGATTCAGGTCGAGGACCCGGAGCACTTCAGGCATGAGGGTTGTTACGATTGCACGCCGCAGGGCTGAGTAATGGTCCCTTCTGCAACGTAATGGCGCACCCAAGAGGACTCGAACCTCTAACCCTCAGATCCGAAGTCTGATGCTCTATCCAATTGAGCTATGGGTGCGCAGCTTCGGTCGCTCAGTGTTACCATCAGGATGGAAGGATCTCAAGCTGTGTCAGCGAGCATCTCCCGCCGAGAGTTCCGCGCCTGTTTGATTCCGAGAAACCACAAGCGGGCGAGGCCGTACTCAAGCGCCGAATCGAGAAAATAGACTTTCGAAATCCAAGCTCGCAATAGTCCCAGCCCGATGTACTGCGGCCAGAGTCTTCATTTTCATTTGAAATGGAGGCTGCAACGCTCGTTCTTTCGGGGCTAAATTGTTTCGCTTTAAGCCCTGCAAATTATGCCCATTTTTCTACGGAACAGTTTTCGATAATCTATCAGTTATGGTTCCAACACAGCCGGTCGATAGGGCCCTTTTGGTAGAGGTCGGATGGGAAGTCTGTCTGCAGCTCGGTGGCATTTACACCGTGCTCAAGACGAAATCGGCCGCGATGAAAGCCCGATGGGGCGACCGCTATTGCATGATCGGTCCCTATCAAGCAGACGCCGCGGGAATAGAATTCGAAGAACTTCCTCGTACCGGTATGTTCGGCAAAGCCTGCGATCTCGTCGCGCAGGAATACGGGGTCAAAGTCTATTTCGGTAAATGGCTGGTACCCGGGGAACCTCAGGTCGTTCTGATCGACTACAACTCGTCGCGGGACCGCCTGGCCGAATTCAAATACTTCCTGTGGAAAGATCACCAGATCAGCCTTGGAACCGAACCCGAAGTCGATGATGTCGTGCTCTTCGGCTACCTCGTCGCGGACTTTCTCCAGGTTCTCTCACGCGTCGTCCATGAGGAAGATGAGGCTGAAATTCCGATTCTCGCTCACTTTCATGAATGGATGGCCGGAGTGCCGATCCCGGTGATTCTCAGGCGCAATCTCCCGATTTCAACCGTCTTTACGACGCACGCAACGATTCTCGGCCGCTATCTCGCTTCCGACCACCCGAATTTCTATCAACACCTCACGCAAATCGATCCGCACCGCGAAGCCGCGAATCGCAATATCTATCCCCGTTTCGCGATCGAACGCGCCGCCACCTGGGGCGCGACCTGCTTTACGACGATCAGCGAGATCACCGCGTTGGAAGCCGAGCACCTCCTCGGCCGCAAGCCCGATGTCCTCCTCCCGAATGGCTTGAATATCCGGCGATTCGCGGCAGTTCACGAATTCCAGAATCTTCATCTCATCTATAAAAAGCGAATTCAGGAATTCCTGATGGGTCATTTCTTCCCTCGCTATACGTTTGACCTGAGCAAGACTCTCCACATCTTTACGTCCGGGCGCTACGAATTCCGAAATAAGGGAATGGATGTTTTTATCGAGGGACTCGCGAGGCTCAACTGGCGGCTCAAGCACGAGAACAAGGATGTCACGGTTGTCGCGTTCATCATCACCCGCGCCGCCACCCACGGATTCAATGTCGACGTTCTCAAGAATCAGATGCTCTTCAAGGAGATGTCGAATCATTGCGAAACCATGGCTTCAGGAGTCTCGTCGAAGCTCCTGACTTCCACCGCCTCCGGAACCGATCCGCGAACAACTCCCCTTCTTGACGAAAGCGAACTTCACACCCTGAAGCGCCTGACGCGCGCCTGGAGGCAGACGCATCTTTACCCCAACATTGTCACGCATAACCTCGCGTATGATGCGGATGATCCGATCATGAACGCCCTTCGCAAGTGCCGGCTGTTCAACAGCCCCGAAGACCGGGTGAAAATCGTCTACCACCCCGACTTCCTCACGGCGGCGAGCCCCATTCTCGGGCTCGATTACGATCAGTTCGTTCGCGGATGCCATCTCGGCGTTTTCCCGAGCTACTACGAACCGTGGGGTTACACGCCCGAAGAATGTGCCGCTCTCGGCATCCCTTCCATTACGAGCGACCTCGCGGGATTTGGCGGCTACGTCCGCCAGAATGTCCCCATGTACGCCGATAAGGGGCTTTTCGTCATTGAGCGCCGCGAACACAGCTTTGAAGAAAGCGCCCAGCTCCTGACTGAGTCGATCTACAAAGTCGTAACGATGAACATGCGCGAACGGATCGAGCTGAGAAATCGCGTGGAAGCCATCAGTTCGAAATTTGATTGGAAAGAGCTCACCGAATCCTACCACCGCGCGCATCGAATCGCGCTCGCGCGAACTCGAAAAGCGAAACTGGGGTAATGAATTCAGGTCCCCATTACTGGAGAGCATCGCTCAGACATAGATCTCCATAACCGGGTATTTTTTTCAAAATGACGTGCCAATTCTTGCCTCATTGCGATTTGCACGTCACCTGTTACTCTTCCAAGTCGGGGGGAGCAGTGGTGCCAATTGCCGCAGGATTCGGCAACGCACCGCTGAAGAATCGCCATGGAAAAGGCAAAACACGTTCTGATCAGTTTTATTCTGATCGCGATCGGTTCGATTTTTCTAAATGCGTACGCAAGCGATGTCACCACGGGGAAAACAGCCTACGTTCATCTTTTTGAATGGAAGTGGACTGATATCGCGCAAGAATGCGAGCAGTTCCTCGGGCCTAAGGGCTTCGCGGCGGTCCAGGTCTCGCCCCCCAACGAGCATGCCGTTCTCGAAGGGCATCCCTGGTTCGAACGCTATCAACCGGTAAGCTATAAGCTCGAAAGCCGAAGCGGCACTCGCGCCGAATTCATCGACATGGTGAGACGGTGTAAAACAGCGGGGGTCAGGATCTACGTCGACGCGGTGATCAATCACATGGCTCAGCGCCGTGGCCCGCAGACGGGCATCAACGGTTCCCCGTTTCGCGATTACGACTTTCCCGGTACTTATGCCCCCTGGGACTTTCACCACTGCGGCCGAAACGGCAACGACCAGATTGATACTTATCAAGACCGTTGGGTCGTCCAGAACTGCGAACTCAATCGGCTTCCAGACCTCGATACCGGTTCCGAATACGTCCGCAACACGATCGCCGGATACCTTCAAGATCTCCTCGATATCGGTGTTGCGGGGTTCAGGATCGACGCCGCCAAACATATTCCCGCCGATGATATTCGGGCCATTTACGCAAAACTTGATCGCGATTCCTACCCCTACCAGGAAGTCATTGATCACGGCGGCGAGCCGATCAGCTCGACGGAATATTTCACGACAGGCGACGTCATCGAGTTCCGTTACGGCGCGATGATCTGGGACGTTTTTAACGGCCACCACGGCCAGAACCTTTCCCGTCTCGAAGTTTTCGGACCACGCTGGGGATTCGTCCCCGATCATAAGGCGATCGTGTTCATCGATAATCACGACCAGCAGCGCGGACACGGTGCCGGCGGAAACGTCCTCACCTACCGCGACGGCCAGAAATACGCTCTCGCCAACGCCTTTATGCTCGCCTGGCCTTATGGGTACCCGCAGGTCATGTCGAGCTACCGTTTTTCGAACGGTGATCAGGGTCCTCCGTCGGATTCGCAAGGCCACACGAAAAATGTTTTCGAGAACGGTGTCTCTCAATGCGGAAAAGACTGGATCTGCGAGCACCGGTGGTCGGCAATCGCCAACATGGTCGGATTCAGGAACGCGACTCAGCGCGCGCCGTACGTGACGCGCTGGTGGTCGAACGGAGGCAACCTCATTGCTTTCGCGCGCGGCAATCTGGGCTATTTCGTTCTTAATGGCGAATCGAGTGCGACGCGCCGGTGGTTCGATACCGGACTTCCGGAAGGTGAATACTGTAACGTCATCTCAGGCGAGTTCGTTCGCGGCACCTGCACTGGAAACACCGTTCGCGTGAGCCGAAACGGCTGGGCCGAAATTTCGATTCCGGCTTTCAACGGCGTCGCAATCCACGCAAAAGCAAAGTTGCCGGCCCGCAGGCGTTGAAGCAGCGCCGCTCAAAACAATCCGAAACTGAATCCGCTGGAAAGCGTCCGGGACTCCGCTCGCACCGTTCCGATCGTAACCTCAAGAGATGCGAAATCGAAAGTGAGAGCGATCGGTCGCGAAGATTTCCCTCCAAATTGAAGTTGGAAGCCAGCCGCGAGTTCCCGATTGCCGAACAACCCCGAGCTACCGTCCGCGACAGTTGAATACTTGCCGTACAAACCGAGCGTCAGCTTCGAACTCGCATACCAGACGAACGAGGGCGTGACCTGAGGCCCCCAGAAATTTTGGTATCCGAAGAGATCATCTTTTACGAAAGTGGTGACGTAGTAGACGCCGAGAAGAAGACTGACCCTCACCTTCGGTTTTGAAACAAAAGCGTACCCGCCCCTGAGATTCGCCCCCACGAACCGCATATCAACGTCACGGTTCTGCGAAAACGGAACGACCGTGACATACCCATTTGAGGAATACTCGAATTTTCGCCCTATAAGACTATGGGAGGCTTTCAGGGTGATGGCTTTGCCTTGGTAGTCGGTCCTGAATTGCTGATAGTGAATCGTCGTGTAGTTCAGGCCAAGAGTCGCTGCTGCCATCGCGGAATGGAAACCCATGACCAGAAGCGGAACTATCCAGAAAAAGAGCCTTACGATCACCAGTACTGTTCGGCCTTTTTCTACTCGGCCTGAAGAGGCTTTGCGGATCGCTAAAAGTCACTCAAAAAACTATGACATTGCGAAAGCTTACGGCTTACATTACAAAATTGTTTACAAGGGAGTCACTCCGGTATGAATTCTGCGATGATCATCAAATGGCAATTCAAAGTACTGTTCGCGATCCTGCTCGGCCTTCCGGCAATTGTTCTGCGCCTGAGCGGGATCGAGCCCCCCGCACCGATCGGAATGGCCGTATTCGGGTTCGCGATCGTCGCCTCCGCTTTTCTCCTCGCCTGGGGCGCGGAAACCGCTGAAAAAGACATCTCGGCGAGTCTCGCGGTTGCCATTCTCGCCCTCATCGCCGTTCTCCCTGAGTACGCGGTTGATCTGTATTTCGCCTACGCCGCGGGACATAGACCCGAATATGCTCCTTACGCGGTTGCAAACATGACGGGAAGCAATCGGCTTCTCATTGGCATTGGCTGGTCAATGGTCGCATTGATCAGCGGATACGTCTTGGCCCGCGGGCGAACCGTTTCGCTCAAAAGCTTTCTCTTCGAGTCGGGAGCAACCCTGTTCAGCCGCCGCCGAATCGAGCTCCTCTTTCTCGGAATCGCCGGAGTGTATGCGTTTCTCATTCCGCTGACCCGAAGGATTTCGCTTCTGGACTCCGTCGTACTCCTATCCCTTTTCGGGCTCTACATCTGGCGCGTCTCCGGTTGCGAGCAGGAAGAACCCGAACTCGTCGGCGTCGCTGAACATCTCGGAACCCTCCCCCGAAAGACTCGCCGGCTCACCGTTAGCGGGCTCTTTCTCTATGCCGCGATTGTCGTGCTTTCGTCGGCAGAGCCATTCGCCAATGCCCTCGTTCACACGGGCAAGGCCTGGGGGATTGATGAATTCCTCCTGGTTCAATGGCTTGCTCCGCTGGCGTCCGAGTCACCTGAATTTGTAGTCGCGTTCCTCTTGGCCTTCAGAAAGAAGACGGATAGCGCCATCGGAACACTCCTCTCTTCAAAAGTGAATCAATGGACTCTTCTCATCGGAAGCATTCCGCTCGCCTATCTTGCTGGCGGCGGAAGCTGGAGCATGCACCTGGATGCGAGACAGGTGGAAGAGGTTTTCCTGACTGCTTCTCAAACCCTGCTCGGGCTGGCCTTCCTCATTAATCTCAAGTTGACCGTATTCGAGGGGCTCGCGCTCTTTTTGTTGTTTATCGCGCAATTCTTTTTCCCTCAGACCGAAGCACGACTTTGGCTTTCGGTACTCTATTTGATCATCGCGGGTGCGATCTTCTTCGTGCAGCGAAAGCGGGTCATCGCGGATTTTTCAGGATTTTGGAGCAAGAAATGCCCCTAGCGCTCACTCCCCGAGCCCCGGCTGCCGCAAATTGTCGCCCGGCTGTCTAACTCCAGGTCGGTTCACGTGTGCCCTCATTTGCCCGTGAACTGAAAAACCAACGTAATATCGGTCACCTGGAACGCAAGACCTCTGGCACACGCATTGAAATATGCTGTGCGTTGCTCAAAGCCGGTCCAGGCCGGCCATATTGAAGTGGTGTGGAAGTGGTGAACGTGGTCATGAGAAGTTATTTCAGGGTCTCCGCTTTTCTTCTCGGAGTTCTTTGCCTTCTCCCTCGAGAGGTTTTAGCCAATAGCCCCGAATGCCCAAATTGTTTTGTCTGCACTGAAGCCTGGGCCCAAACGCTCGAGAAGTCTCTAGAGCGCAGAGCACTCCTGGCCGGCCAGTACGCCGAAAACACAAAAGAGCTGCTCCTGAATCTTGAGAGCCTTCAAAAACAAGCCAAAAGCACCGCCTACGGATCGAGTGTCCTCTTCGCAACGAGTGGTTCGACCCTCGTTATCCTGAGCAGCGCGAAAATCGCCGCCGTGGCCGGCGCGAAAGCGGGCAAGAACGCTCTGATGAAAGCGATCGAAAAAGGTGCAACCTGGATTTTCAAATGGCGTACGGGCGGAAATACCCCGGCCGGCTATGTTTTCGAATACCTCTCGAACGCCGGAACCGCGATTCTCCTCAATGACCATTGGGCCGCGCGGCCATTGAAACCGCTTCTTCGCGAAATCGAAGGGATTGGAAAAATCGAATATTCATCGTGGTCCCCAGGGCCCTCAGGTGGGAAGCCCTCACGTGGCCGGATCCGGGAAGAAGCAGCAGCGCTTTCCGAACTCCTCGCCGATCAGCACCGGAAACTCGCTGAGCTCGAATCCGCGGCTTCAGCCCGGCTTCACGACGGACGGCTTCTCAGCCTTGGATGGGATGATGTTCATCACATCGACGTATTGCTTGCGGCAACGCGAGCCCGCTACCGCCTCCACAGTCGTGAACAGAGCGAAATCGCCTTCCTCCTTCAAAGCCTTCGGTCGCAATGCGACGGAACTTACCTGGAAGCCGTCAGGCTCCTGACTGAATTTCAGGATCGCGCTCAGAACATTCGCGCAACAGATTGCCTTCTGCAATAAGCCACCGCCCGAATTCGTTATTCGAGAACCGGGGAGTTTCCGATCACGGTCACAAGACCTTGCACGGCAGCTTCCAGTATTCTTGGACCATGACTTCCGCGGGCGAGGGCCGGATTGGAGCGCATCGTCCCTGTCACAAAGCTTCGCCTCATCTCGTCAGACGTGAGGGGCCAGGCACTCGCGGGCGGCTCAGGAACCTGCTGATATTCGCGGCGTTCGATGTTCTCGAGATGAAACGTGAGCGAAAGCTCGGTCGGGGTCGCGTGCGAGCCCTCTTGGTCGCCGTAAAGCTCGTGAGCGAGCTTCGAGACTTCCGGGAGCTTCCACCAGTCCAAAAGCTGAAAGGTCACCCCGGAGTGACCTTCGTGCTTCAGCTCCTGAAAAGCCGCCCTGACCGAAGCCTCATTACCGCCATGCCCGTTCACGACGTAAAAGCGTCTGAATCCGTGCCCGTAAAATCCACGAAACAGGTCCGCAAGGACGGCCTGGTAAACCGAAGGCCGAACCGTCGCCGATCCCGGAAAGCCCATGTGATGACTCGAAACACCGTAACAGAGCGGGGGCGAAACAAGAATTTTGAGCCGTTCGCCGGCCTTCCGCGCGACCGCATCGGCTGAAAGGTAGTCCGTGCCGATTAAGCCCGTGGGCCCGTGCTGCTCCGTACTGCCGATGGGCACAATGAGGGAATTTTTTGTTTTGAGATACTCCGATACTTCGGGCCAGGTGGCTGCTGCGAGACGCATGACGCCCCTTTTATCCGGAATCGGTCGGAAGCGAAACTCAAATTCCACCTGCCCTATTGATAAAAAGAAGGCC
>Ga0208958_1001512_pt1 | contig 22832 bp, 22 predicted proteins | sample RifOxyB1_FD_184032 | JGI IMG/M metagenome (GOLD analysis project Ga0208958, IMG submission 184032) | Soil microbial communities from Rifle, Colorado - Rifle Oxygen_injection B1 (SPAdes) | ecosystem: Environmental > Terrestrial > Deep subsurface > Rock core/Sediment | place: Rifle, Colorado... | reverse complement strand
TATTCTCAACATCGACACCACCAATACAGCCATGACCGGTTTGACAACCAATTTAATAAACGCTTCCTACGGTGGTAGTGATCGGTTCAGGGTCGATTCAGCCGGCAAAATCAGTGTTGCGGCTGGAGAGGAAAACGGTAGCTGGAATGTAATTGGAACCTACCCCAATTTGGCGACGGTCGCAAAATTGGTGATGACGGAAGGTAATTTTTTTAGTCAGGTGGACGAAGACGAACATCAAAAAGTGGCAATTTTGGGGGCGACCGTGGCAGAAGAATTATATGGGAGCCGTAATCCAAAAACAGTGGGAGAGACAATTATTTTGGGAAAGAAAGAATTTACTATCGGAGGTGTAATCGAATACCGCGGAGGATCATTTGGACCGGTGAATATTGATGAAAGTATATTTACTCCTTACAGCTCAAGTTATCGTTATGTGCTGGGAAAGAGCGGGAAGTTTTCTTTTAATGTTAATGCCAAAAGTATTGAGGCGTTGGAACCAACTATGACAGAGTTAGCAACGGCGTTAAGAGAATCTCATAATTTGGCCCCGGGAGCAGTGGATGATTTTCGACTGAGAGACATGGGAGCAACAGTGGCTTCGGCACAAAGTTCATCACAGACAATGGCATTTCTGCTGGGAGCGGTAGGCTTAATTGTTCTATTGGTAGGGGGAATCGGGATAATGAACATTATGTATGTTACCGTGTCTGAGCGTACTCGTGAAATTGGAATCCGTAAGGCGATTGGGGCCAAGGACAAACATATCATGACCCAGTTTTTGCTCGAAGCTTTTATTTTGACTGGAGTGGGATACGGAGCTGGAGTAATAATTTCAGGGGGAATTTATCTGATCTTACAGAGTATGGACTTGAAGATTGTTTTTGTACCTTGGTCATTGCTTTTGTCACTCGTGATTACTTTTGCTGTCGGGATGTTTTTTGGCTATTATCCTGCCAGGAGAGCTGCAAATTTGAATCCTATCGATGCTTTACGATACGAGTGAGGCAAGAGTCTCTTGGGCACATTTGTCCCAGGAGAAATGTTTGACCCTTGAAAGAGATTTTTTCACCCAGCCAGCACGGTCTTGTTTAATTTCTAAAATCGCTCGGGCAATATCGGCCGGATCACTGGCGTTAAAGTATAAACCGGCCGAACCGACAACTTCGGGAAGAGAAGAGTTATTGGCAACAGCAATGGGAGCACCACAGGCCATGGCTTCGAGAGCGGGGACGCCAAAGCCTTCGTAGAGCGAAGGAAGGACATAAACATCGGCAAAGGTATAGAGGGCGCGGCGAGTCTCGTCGTCGACATAACCCGTCAAAATTATTTCTTTGACTTCGGGAGAGTTTTTGATGACTGAGAGAGTCTCATCCGCGAGCCAGCCAATGGCCCCGGCCAAGACTAATTTTCCGGGATACCCTTGGGTTTTGAGGAGATGGAAAGCTTGAATTAATTTGATAGCATTTTTGCGAGGTTGAATTGTACCCAGAAAAAGGAGATAGGAGTTGGAAACCAGATGATAGCGAGTGAGAATTTGCTTATCGGCAGGAGTCGTCAGGTTAAAAGTATTTGAGTCGTAACCATTGGGAACAACCGTAATTTTTTTCTCGGGAACCTCGTAGAGCTGAATTAGATCGTGTTTGGTAGCCTCCGAAACGGCGATCACTTTGGTCGCTTGTTTGACAGCTTTCCGTGTCCAATTTTTCAGTTTATAAAGATCGGTGGGGAGGAAAAGGTCGGGGAAATATTCGTAAGCCAAATCATGAACAGTAACAACACTTTTCCCAGCCGTATAGCTGGGGAGGTAATGAGCAGGAGACCACCAAACCCCTGGGAGCGGATGGGTAAACAAATAGAGGGGTAAACCTAAACGAAGCCAACCTTTAACTGGACCAACTTGGTGATAGTGCCAGTTAGCTGTTTCGGGGGGCATATCCCCTTGGAGTGGATCCCGGTGGTAGAGATGAAAAGTGTAATCGGAGCGCTGGTACCAAGCCTGAAGAATGTGATAGGTATACTGGCCGGTACCCACCCGGTTTTTCACATTAGCTTCGTTAATGTCAATCTTGAGGATTTTTTTCATATACATCAACTTGAATACCCGAATAGGTGTATTGGGCAATAATAGTATAACCTGAGGTCGCTAGATTTGCCTGACCCCGTTTCTCGGGATCAAAAATATCTTCGCCGTAGCGAACGTAGTGGATTGTTTGAGTGTCGGGAGATTGAGGGGTTAGCTCGATTAAGGGAGCTTGAAGATGATAATAATTAAGGGGTGCGGTAATGCGAAGAGAGGGGACCGCCACGGTAATATTGGTCAGAGTGTTAAGATCGGCAGTCAGAGCCCGCCAGTCTTCGCGATGGAAACGAGGCGTGAGCCAAAAATAGGCATTGGATACTAAAGAGATAGATACCAATAGGAAAATATAAAGATTAGATTTTGCGTTAGTTAATCCAATGGCGAGGAGGAGTAGGTAGGCTGGAACAATAAAAAGGACGCGGGTGTAACTGTAGACCGGTATAAAAATTGAGACTAATAAAGCCAAAATAATTGGGGCTACAAGCCAAATCAAGAGAATGGAAGAGCGAGATTTGCGTAAGATAAATGTGTGAAGAATGGCCAGTGAGCCGACGACCAGACCATAAATAATTTTGTTAGCAAAACTGATGCGGCCGAGATTGAGCTTGATCCAAGTAAGAGCCAAGGCCTTAACCGAAGCTCCTCCGACTACCTGACTCCAGTTGGGGATTGTGGTGGCGTCGCCCAATCCCAATTTGAGTGAAGAAAAGAGGGAGGGAACCCAGAGAGCTAATGTGGACACTGAGAGACAGAGAGCTAAAAATAGATCCCAGCGTTTTTTAATAATTAGATACACTCCGAGAGCTAGGGCAAGAAACCAAGAGAGGTAAGAGGTCCAAAGAAAGAGAGTGGTAAAAAGGAAATAATAGAAAGCATTCGGGCGAGAAGGTTTTTTGAGAGCTAACAATAGGTAATACATGCTCGCCGTCACCAAAAAACAGGTGAGAGAGTAGGTGCGACCTTCTTGAGAGTAGTAAATAAGCAGGGGGTTGATGGCAGCAAGTGTACCGGCAATGATCCCAAGTTTGCGATTACCGAGAAATTCACCAATTTTCATCACAAAATAGACGGTCCCTAAACCGGCAATCAGTGAGGGAATGCGGAGCGTGATTTCCGAAAAACCGGTGAGGTAAGTCCAACCAAACAGAAGAAAATGATAGAGTGGCGGCTGAAAATCGGCGAGGGCGTATTGCAAAATCGGGCCCAAGTGTCCAAGTAGTGCTTCGGCCTGGATAGCTTCATCTAGCCAAAGCGATTGATTCAAGTAAACTAGCCGCAGGAGCAGGGCGATGAGGAGAATCATCCCAGTCATGGATGTTCCCTGATTAAATCGAGATGTAAATCAAGGAAACCAATAGTTTTGAGCCGAGTTTGAATTTCATCGTCACTCACTTTGGCCGCGCGCCATTTATCGGTGAGGGCGGTTATCGTCTCGCGGACCTCGTCAGGGAAGATAACCCAGTCGCTTGACTCTTGGGCATAATAATCGGAAGGGAAAGTGGTCACCGGTTTTTGAAAAGTGGTGGCGGTTACGACTTCTTTTGCCCCCCGCATTTGGAGATACTGACAGGCAGTTCGTAGACTTCCGCCGGTATCGTTAATATCATCGAAGATAAGGATTCGCTCGCCTTCGACATTGGTGCCGATCGATTCACGGATGATGGGAGTCTTGGCTGATTTACCGATGTCAGTATAGAAATGGATCTGGAGAGAACTAATCTTTTTGATATGTAGATAGTCTTTCATGGCGCGGGAGAGGGTGAGTCCGCCTGTCGCCAGGGCGACAAGGCGATTGAAGGGAGCTTCGTGGGCCAAGATTTTGGAAGCTAGCTCATAAGCCATAGTCCCCCACTCCGGCCAGTCCAAGAAACGATAAGATATATCGGCCTCACCTGGGAAACTGACGGCATTCATAGCCAAATTGTACCAGATTGTAAGAGCGCGGAATACGCGTTAAACTCGATTTAATGAATACATGGATCAAGCAGTGGCTACCGATAGTGCTGATAGTAGTAATGTCGGGCTTTTTTATGCGAGACCTAACCAAATCTCGAGGATGATTGCCTACCACCAAAATTTTACTGACGGGCAGTTTCCGCCGGTTTGGGCCAAAGAAGTCTTAGGAGGAATAGGCTCGCCGGTACTCATGCTGAACTACCAACTCCCCTACTATTTCTCGGAAATTTTTGTCCGTGGCTAATCTACTAGCGAAACTGCGTGATAAAGTCCCAAATAACCGTCCAGACTGAGCGGGAGGCAACAGGGGAAGGGCTGATTTGCGGGAGATCAAGTGAACTGTAGGCGATCAAACTGTCAACGCGCAGGGTGTTAGAGGGAGAGTGATAGGTGCCGACGACAATTACGGGTTTTTCGGTTAATCGAGTTTGAGGATCAAAGTTGGAACTATAGTCTAGGACATAAACATCCGACGTAGGGAGTACCAAAATATCGCGAGGAGTTCCTGCCATGGTAACGGGATGAATGACACCCAGTTTGGACATGGGCAGACTGGTGCTTCTGCCCTGCCATAAAAGCCAGAGAACATAGAGAGCGATCGGGAGCACTAACAGGGGGATGGTAAAACGGAATGAAACTATCGTATTTTGGCTCTTCCAAATCCGCTTGAGAGCCAACCAGAGTCTACCTATGGGATTATTAACTTTGATATTCAAATCGACGATTGGATCTTGAAGATTGGCAGATTGATTGAGGTTAACATCAACTGCGTGTACACCATTGACGGACATGGCGCGGCCTATCTTTTTTTTGCTTTCGCTCGCGCGTTCCGTGAGATCGATGGCTGGGCTCATGATTTAACTGTAGCAAATTAAGATAATATGTCTAGTTTAGGAGTGTAAAAAGGGAAAAGTAATTAATTTATAACTTACCCAGAGTAAATCTCGTGGAAAAATATAAAGAGTGCGCGCACCATAGGATTTCCAGGTTGCTTTGGCGAGACCTGAAAGATTGCGCAAACGTTCAACAAAAATAGCCGGAAAATTAAGGAAAAGTTCTCGGATTGACCAGTTTTTGATGATTACAAATAACCAGTTTTTAAAATCCATTTTGGCTTTAAAATTATTCATTTTCCCGCTGGTTGTCATGTGGTTGTGAATAACGCGAATATTATTGGCTACCCCAAACTGATATCCAGCTTTCTTAAAACGTAAAAATAAATCTACATCTTCGAGATAGGCAAAAAACCGTCCATCAAAACCGTCGAGTGCGCGGAAAACCGCAGTTTTGATGACTAAACAGGCCGCGGTTAAGCCGTCGAGAGGTTCCTGGCTAGAATAAACTAATTCGACACGCCCTTGGGGGAGCACGCGATATCCGAGATTCTCGATCTCTCCCGATTGTTTGGTCAAAAGAGGAGAGATGGCTGACCAGTTATTTTGTTCAGCCAGAGAAATTAGCTGATTAAAGGGAAGCTGAGCCAAAAACTGGATATCATCGTTGAGAATACAGATCCAATCGGTTTGAACATGAGGAACAGCCAGATTGATAGCGCGGGCGAAGCCCTGATTGGTTTTTTGCGGCAAGTAGAGACATCGAGAATGTCGGCTACAGGCAAGCCGTTTTCCCGGAGTAGGGGCGTTATCAATAACGATAAGGGGGAAATTTTTTAAGGTTTTGAGCTCTGACAACAAACCCGGGGTATTGGTTAAGGTGGGGATGATAATGGTAAGATTGCTTGGCATAACTAGATCTTATTGTATAATACTTAGGTTATGAAGACGATTATATTGTGTGGCGGGACAGGTACACGATTAAAAGAGGAGACTGAGTTTAAACCTAAGCCGATGGTGTATGTGGGGGGTAAACCAATCCTCTGGCATATTATGAAGATGTATACCCAGTATGGGTACAACGAATTTGTGTTGGCACTCGGGTATAAGGCCGATTATATTAAAGATTATTTCCTTAATCAAAAAGCTTTTAGTTCCGACTTTACCCTAGATACAGAGACACATAAGCGAGAATTTTTCCTGGAGAATCGACATGAAATTGATCGATTTAAAATCACTTTTGTCGATACAGGCGAAGACACAATGCCGGGGGAGCGAATTTTACGCTGTCAAAGCTATATTCCCAAGACGGATAAATATTTTATGGTGACTTATGGAGACGGAGTGAGTAATGTTAACCTAGATCAATTAATTAAATTTCATAAGAAACAGAAATCAATAGGGACAATTACTGGAGTCCACCCGAGATCTAAATACGGGATGGTAGAAATTAATCAACGAAGCTTGGTTCGAAAATTTTCGGAAAAACCGGTCTTAAATGATTACGTGAATGGTGGCTTTATGGTATTTAGCCAGGAATTTTTTGAGTATATTAAGCCCGGCGAGACTGAACATCCGGCTCTGCAGCGACTAGCCCGCGAACAACAGTTATCGCTATTTAAGCATGAAGATTTTTGGTTTTGCATGGATACCTATAAGGAAGTAGAAGATTTAAATAAAATGTGGAGTTCCAGCGCTGCACCCTGGAAAACCTGGAAATGAACTGGCAAGGCAAGAAAGTCTTAGTCACTGGTGGCACAGGCTTTGTGGGTTCACACCTGGTTAGGGAGTTGGTCAAACTGGGAGCAGAAGTAACTACTACTAATTTACTAATAGAACCAAAGTCGTACTTTAATCAGCAGAAGTTAAGTGAGCAAGTGGCTATTGCTAACGTGGATATCACGAATTGGGAAGCAGTACACGATTTGATAAGCAAAACCAGTCCGGAATATATTTTTCACTTGGCGGCGCAAGCTTTGGTTGATGTAGCTTATTACAATCCCTTACGAACGCTTCATTCCAATGTGATGGGTACGAGTAATTTGCTAGAAAGTGCTCGGCTTATTCCAGGGGTAAAAGCGATTGTGGTGGCTTCTTCGGACAAAGCATATGGCAAAATCGGAAAAGGAAAATATCTAGAAGACTTCCCTCTTCGAGGAGATCACCCTTACGAAGTATCCAAATCGTGTACTGATTTGATCAGTTATAGTTACTACAAGACTTATGGAGTCCCGGTTACAACATCGCGGTTTGGGAATATTTACGGTGAAGGTGACTTGAATTTTTCGCGGATTATCCCGGGGGCGTTACAGGCATTAATCACTAATAAGACTTTGGAGCTAAGGAGTGACGGTAAATTTGTGCGAGATTATCTATATGTTAAGGATGTGGTGAATGGTTATTTGCTGCTGGCCGAAAACATTACTAAAGCCCAAGGTGAAGCATACAATTTTGGGTCAAAAGAGACTATGACAGTTTTGCAGGTATTAGAAACATTAATGGGTGCGTTAAATAAAAAGATAATGTATAAAATTCTCAATAACAGCAAAAATGAGATCCCCTATCAATCGCTTCATTTTGGCAAAGTGGAGAAGGCCTTTGGTTGGAAACCTAAATACACGATTACCGGAACAGCGGAAAAAATGCGAGTTTGGTACGAAGAAGTCCTAACATAGGGTAAAGTAGCAGGGAGATGGTTCCGCAGACAGTGATTGTAAGGATAAATGCAGAGAGCGATTGGCCCATAATGGCTAGAGTAATAATGGTAATCAAAGAAAAGATGGCTGGCAAATAGGCAAAGCGGGATTTGATCGAGAGATAATAGTTATTAAGGAGATAGATAAGACTGTAGACGGTACCAAAAATTGCCGACAGAGGAAGAAGCGTAACCAGCGGAGCAAAGTCAGATCCCATCAGGTTGATAATCAAGAATTCGGAAAGGGGGCGTAGAAGAAAGTAAGTGGCTAGTCCTGTAAAACTTAGAAAAAGCGCCGATAAAGTAAGAATACGCTGGGATTGATGCTGATTGAGTCGATCAGTAAAGAAAACTAGAGCGACAGAAGAGAGGGGTAAAAAACTATAGGTAATGGCTTTGGCGAAGAGGGACCAAATGCCATACATGCCGGAAGAGTCGGCGGGGAGAATTTGTTTGGCGAGGACAATGTCGAGATTATTGAGAGCAATTAATCCAACGAGGGAGATAAAGGTTAATTTCAGGCGGGAATCGGTGAGAATTTGGGTGGGAGAGAAGGAAGAGGGAGGAGAAGCTAGCAAAGGAAGTTTGTGTCGAGAGTAGTAAATTTGCACGAGGTTAACCAAAGTCATAAGAAGAAGAATGAGGGAAGCTGAAGGCAGAATGAAAGCGGCAAGGGCGGTAACTAATTTAAGTACTCCTGTAACTAAAAGAATTAGAGAAAGGGTAGTAAAACGTTTGGCTGATTGGAGGAGAATCGGGTATAGTTGGGCATAAAGAAAAGTTAGAACGAAAGCTGGCATGATAAAGGCGGTAGCAAGGGAAAGATGATTGAAATAGCCGAAAAGTGATAATAGTAAGTAAGAGACCATAAAAGCGGGGAAAGAGCGAGAAAAAGAATCAAAGTAAACGCGCAGTGAATTCAAGAACTTTTCTCTGGCAGCTGCCTGGACATGACTACCAGATTGACCAATAATAACCACACTAATGACCATAATGGGGGTAGAGAGCAGAATGCCGTAGGCAAAAACGGTGGTGATTTCGCTGTAGTTTCCTGGACCTAGAAGCCGAGCGGCCAGCAGATGGAAAAGATACCCTAGAAGGTTAACAAGAATTCCTGATGCCGTAAAAATCGTTGTACTGTGCAAAAATGGGCGAATTGAGTTTGTTTTAGTCATGGTGGCTGATTATGAATAGTTTACTATGATTTGAGAATAACGGTATAATTTGGTTAATGACTAGAGTGCGTTTGGCTGATTTTGTGGCGCAGTGGCTGTCTGAGCACGGCATAACTGATATTTTTTCGGTGTCTGGCGGTGGAATTATGTTTTTGTGTGATGCTATTGGTAAAAGCCAAAAAATAAATTATTTTTCCACTCGTCATGAGCAAGGAAGTGCGATTGCAGCGGAAGCATATTCTCGAATTAAAGGCTTAGGTGCTTGTTTGGTTACTACTGGTCCTGGCGCAACGAATGCGATTACCGGCGTGGCGTGCGCCTGGTATGACTCAATCCCTATGATAGTTATATCTGGACAACAAAAACGTGAATTAATTGCGGACTATACAAAGTATCGAAATCTTGGTCCTCAGGAGGCAAATATTATTCCTATGGTTACTCCGATAACAAAGTATGCAAAAACCATTATGAATCCCGAAAGTATCAAACGTGAGCTTGATAAAGCATTGTATTTGGCTACTAGCGGACGTCCTGGACCGGTGTGGATAGATATACCACTTGACATACAGGATTCGATAATTGAGGACGAAAAGTTAGATTCATTTCGGCTTCCAAAAACTATAAATAAGAATCAAGATTTGGCAAAATACTTAACTAAAGTAATCGATTTACTGAAAGATGCTGAAAGACCAGTATTAATACTCGGTAACGGGGTCAGGTTGTCTGGTGCCGAAGTAGTCTTAAAAGATTTGTTGGCAATACTCAGAATTCCTGTACTTTTACCCTTTGGTGGTTTAGATTTGCTTCCAGAGAATAGTCCTTATATGGCTGGTAAGTTTGGTCCTGGAGGACAACGTAGGGGTAATTTTGTGTTACAGAATTCTGATTTGGTTTTGTCCATAGGAGCAAGTTTGAATGTTGCATCCATTGGATTTAATTATGCTAGCGTAGCACCAAAAGCCAAGAAAATTATGGTAAATATTGACCCAAATGAGTTAACAAAGCCCACACTCAAAGTAGATCTTGGAATAGAGGCCGATGCTAAATATTTTATTGAGCAAATGCTAAGAAGAATTACCAAAATTAAATTTAATTTTGATCCTCGATGGATGACAATTGTGAATAAATGGAAAAAATCATATCCTTCGATTACTGATGAGTTTTATCAAGACAAAAAACATGTCAATTCCTACGTTTTTTATGAAAAATTATCTGAATACACTAGGTCGGGAGACATTATAGTAACAGGTATTGGTCTAGATGCTTGTGGCTTATACCAAGCTTACAAAGTTAAGAGCGCACAACGAGCATTTGTGAACAAAAATTTTGGACCCATGGGCTGGGGTTTGCCGGCAGCGATAGGAGCCCAAGTGGCAGAACCTACAAAAAGAATTGTGTTAGTAACGGGGGATGGGGGTTTGTTACTTAATGCCCAAGAGCTGGGAACTATAGATGCATATAGGCTTCCGATAAAAATATTTGTATTTAATAATAACGGATATGAATCAATTAGGTCGACTCAGAAGCGATTTTTTGAAGGTAGATTCGTTGGAGCTGACCCATCGGGAGGAGTAACAAATCCTGATTTTAAATTTTTAGCTAAATCGTATCGGATGATGTATAGGACAATCAGGAATAATGGAGAGTTATCAAGGATCGCGAATTATCTAAAATTAAAGGGACCAGTGTTGGTTGAAGTTAATATTGCGTTCGCTCAGGAGAGGGTCCCTAAGGCATCGTCGTATAAAAGAGCTGATGGGAAACTGGAGTCACGCCCTCTCGAGGATATGGCACCGTTCTTACCAGAGGGGGAAATATACAAGATTATGCATACATTCGTAGTTAAGGGCACAAAAAATCTATGAAGATTTTAATTTCTGGGAGTGGAGGGTTCGTAGGACATAATTTGGCGATGGGTCTTGCAGGCAAGTTTGAGTTGTTCATACCAAGGAGTAAGGAGCTAGATTTCACGGATGAAAAGGCATTAAGAAAGTACATTAAGAAGAATAATATTACCCATGTCGTACACGCTGCAGTCCATTCAGGAATTTTCCTCACACGAGAGGCAGGGTTTCAGGGGGATTTGCGGATGTTAGTTAATTTGATGAGAAATCTTGATATTTTGGAGAAAATAATTGTTTTTGGTTCGGGTGCAGAATATGCAAAAACACGAGATATACACAAAGTTAAAGAAGAAGAATGGGGAGAATATGTACCCAGGGATTTGTACGGGTTAGCTAAATTCTTGACAACCGAAATTGTTCGGAGAGAGCCAAAAATGGTTAATCTAAGATTATTTGGAATTTATGGGCCATATGAGGAATACCAATATAAATTTATAAGCAACTCAATTGTTAAAAATTTATTAGGTATGCCGATTCGAATTAAGCAAGATGTAGTATTCGACTACCTTTACATTGATGATCTATTACCGGTAGTTGAGCATTTTCTAATAAATAACAGCAGATACCGTGACTATAATGTGAGCACGTTGGACTCAATTAGACTGACTCAAATTGCTAAATTAATTAATAAAATTGCTGATAGACAATCGTTGATCGAGGTAGTTAACCGGGGATTAAATTTTGAATATACCGGATCTAATGATAGACTCTGTAAGGAAATGCCGGGTTGGCAAATTACATCTTATGAGGTAGGAATAAGGCGCTTATACAATTATTATAAATCAATTAAAGACAGCTTAAACAGAAGGGAAATAGAAGATGACCACTATTTACAAAAAGCACAAACTAAAGCGTAAGCAGTCATATCTAGATGGGAAAATGGTGTTAATTACGGGAGGGACGGGGTCTTTTGGAAAAAAATTTATCGAGTTAGTTCTCAAGGAACATAAAGTAAAAAGATTAGTGGTATATAGCCGTGATGAACTTAAACAGGAAGAAATGAGAACTATGCATGGTTTTACTGACTCGAGGCTTCGATATTTTGTAGGAGATGTTAGAGACCGCGAACGCTTGTCCAGAGCAATGGTAGATATCGATGTAGTGGTTCATGCAGCTGCAATGAAACAGGTACCGGCATGTGAATATAACCCTACTGAGGCGATTGCTACAAATATTATCGGTGCCCAAAATATTATCAATGTGGCGATAGACAGAAGAGTTAAGAGAGTTTTAGCCTTAAGTACTGATAAAGCTGTGAGTCCGGTTAATCTTTATGGGGCAACAAAGTTAGTTGCGGAGAAGTTATTTATTGCTGGTAATAACTATTCTAGCTCGGACGGGGCACGGTTTAGTTGTGTGCGATATGGGAATGTTGTGGGTAGCCGAGGTAGTATAGTGCCATTGCTTCTCCATCAGAAGGACAAGGGGGAGATAACAATTACGGATGAACGAATGACGCGTTTTTGGTTAACCCTTGAACAGGGTGTTAGGTTAGTCATTGACTCAATCGATTTAATGACTGGTGGGGAGATTTTTGTTCCAAAAATCCCGAGCATGAGATTAATGGATTTAGCAAAAACTATTGCACCAAAGTGCAGAGTTAAAATTGTCGGAATAAGGCCTGGCGAAAAATTGCATGAAACTCTTATTTCGAGGGAGGAAATGCTTAATACTTATGAGTTGTCTGATAAATTCGTAATTAGGCCATCAACATTGTTTAAAGCAATTCCAAATGATTTATGGCATATAGCAAAAAAAACGATTCTCGAGTGCTATTCGAGTGATGGTAATCAGGAGTGGTTGGATTATAAAGGAATGGAGAAAATGATTAATGTCAAATAAATTTATACCTTATGGGAAGCAGACAATTGGGACAGCAGATGTTCGGGCGGTAGTTAACGCTTTGAAGGCTGATTTTCTAACAACTGGACCCTTGGTGGGAAAGTTTGAAAACAAATTCGCCAAGTATGTTGGTGCAAAATATGCTGTTGCAGTCTCTAATGCTACTGCCGGTTTGCATTTGGCTGTTCTATCTCTGGAAATACCTCTGGGGGCAGATGGAATAACTAGCCCCATTACATTTATGGCCAGTTCGAATGCAATGCTATATGCAGGTTTAAGACCAAGATTTGCGGACATCGACCCAGATACGTATTCGATAACAGCAAATACAATAAAAGAGTTCATTACTAATGATACTAGATTGATTATACCGGTGCATTATGCTGGACATCCATGTGAGATGGAAAAAATTGCGAACGTTGCACGAGAAAACAGATCGTATATTATCGAAGATGCAGCCCATGCAGTAGGAAGCAAATATGCGGACGGAAGCATGGTAGGGAGTGGAAAATATTCAGATTTGACTGTGTTTTCGTTTCATGCGGTTAAGACAATGACGACAGGAGAAGGAGGAATGATTACTACAAATAATCGTAAACTATACGAAAAACTTCTTATACTGAGGAGTCATGGAATTGTGAGGGATGAGAAAAAAATGACTCACAATCCTGGACCCTGGTATCACGAAATGAAGTTGCTGGGATATAACTACCGTTTAACTGATTTCCAGGCGGCTTTGGGGATATCCCAGTTAAAGAGGATAACGAGCTTCATTAAAAAAAGGCGTAGTATCGTTTCCTTTTATAACAAGAAATTCCATTCGACTCCGTGGATAAAAATACCACACGAAGCCAAGGGGGTTTTTTCGGCTTATCATCTGTATAGTATACAAATTGACTTTCTAGCACTTGGTAAAACGAGAAGAGAAATTATGGAATACTTGTTTAAACATGGAATCGGTACGCAAGTTCACTATATTCCTGTTCATTTACAGCCGTATTACAGAGAACATTTTGGATATAAAGTAGGAGATTTCCCGATTGCCGAACGTTACTATAAAAATTGTTTATCAATCCCGTTATTTCCAAGTCTCACTAAAAAAGAACTAGCGTTGGTAGTAAACCATATTTTGAAATTGTGTGCATGAATAGAAAAAATTCCGCATTAGTTATAACAGAGACTGGGAAGAACATCGGGATTGGACATCAAATGAGATGTCAGGCGATAGCACAAGCGCTTGACGAGATCGGGATTAAGACGGAATGGATGATAGGAGGTAGTGGCCAGATAAACGAAGATACATATTTTGAGACTATAGCAAAACATAGAGTAGTTATATTTGACACTTATCTTATTGATCCGAAAATATATTCACGGTTAACTAAGTTCTCAGAAAAAATATACGTACATATTGATGATAATGCTAGGCAAAACTATTTATCAGGGATTGTAGTAAATGGGACAATCGGCGCAGAAAAAATATTTAAAACACAATACAAAGGTGTGACATATTTGTTGGGAACAAAATATATCCCGATTAGAAAATCATTTTGGGATGTATTACCAAAAGCTTACAAGAAAAATATCGAAAACGTTCTCATCACTTTTGGAGGAGACGATATTAGACGATTGACCTCCAGAATAGTTCGTTGGATTGTTGCAGAAAATAAAGAGATAAAGACAATTAACATAGTGGTAGGAAAATATTTTAAAAAAATTGAATACTCCCGAAGGTGGATTAGCGATCAAAAAATTAAATTGTGGTACAACGTAGATGAATACAAAATGAAAAACTTAATGGAGGCTGCAGATATCGCAGTATCTGCGGGAGGCCAGACTTTGTATGAGTTAGCCAGAACTGGTACCCCGACGATAGCAATTAAAGTTGCCGATAATCAGAATAATAATATTGTTGGATGGAGAAATGCTGATTATATTGAATATGCCGGTATGTGGGATTCAAAAAAATTAAAGATAAATTTATTAAGTGGATTGAATAAGTTACGTGATCCTGATTTTAGACGGGTTAAGGGAACGATGGGAAGAAATAGGGTCGACGGTCAGGGGGCAAGAAGAATTGCAGAAATTATTATGAGGTTTCAATAATGAAGGTACTATTTTTAACGAACAATAAGGAGAGTCTAATTTTGGCTGATTGGTTAGTTAGGATAGCTGGCGAAACCGTGATAGCATTTGGTAATGAATTAACCATAGAATATTTGAAAGGAGTTAAACCGGACTTTATTGTGAGTTACAATTATAAACATTTAATTCGAGAAAATATTCTTAAAATACTTCGGAGTAATAGGATTATTAATCTTCATATTTCTTATCTTCCCTATAATCGTGGATCTAACCCAAATTTTTGGAGTATAGTAGAGCAGACTCCGTGTGGAGTAACTATTCATAGAGTTGACCAAGGTTTGGATACAGGGCCTATTTTGTCACAAATTAGAATTACGTTTCCTGACGAGAGTATCACTTTGGCAGAATCATACCAAATATTGCATAGGGGTATTCAGAGGTTATTCAAACAGAAATGGCTGGATATTAAACAAAATAATCTTAGAGCACGCATTCAGCCGAAGGGAGGGACTAAACACACAATCAAAGATTTTGAGAGAGTTAAAATAACTGTCCTATCTAAGGGATGGAATACGAGTATTGGAGAGGCAAGAAAAAATTATAATAAATTTTTACTCTCAAGTAATTTGCTATACCCAAGGAAAGTTTAATACAAAACTGCTACAGGCGAGGCTTGTTTAAGATTATGTAGGGATAGTTTATAATATTGGCGATTATGAAATTACGAATCGGTTCAAATTATAGGCCTTTTATCATTGCTGAAATGTCTGGCAACCATAACCAGTCTCTAGAACGTGCTTTAAAAATAGTGGACGCAGCTGCAGCAGCAGGGGCACAGGCAGTCAAATTACAGACCTATACTGCTGATACATTAACACTAGATGTGGACTCAAAAGATTTTTTGATAACCGATAAGAATAGCTTATGGTCAGGCAGAAAGTTGTACGACCTTTATCAGGAGGCACATACCCCGTGGGATTGGCATAAGTCAATTTTTCAGTATGGAAAGAAAAAGAACATATTCGTATTTAGTACACCTTTCGATGAAACTGCGGTTGACTTTTTAGAGTCGCTAAATGCTCCCTTTTATAAGGTGGCTTCTTTTGAGATAAATCACTTACCACTACTTAGGAAGATAGCATTAACAGGAAAACCTATAGTGATTTCTACAGGAATGGCTAGTATCAGCGAGTTGACTGAAGCACTCGATACTATAAGGAATGCGGGAAGAAAAAACCAAATTGTTTTGTTAAAATGTACAAGCGCCTACCCGGCTTCGCCAAAGGATGCTAATTTGCGCACTCTTCCTCATATGAGAGAACTTTTTGATTGTCAGGTTGGATTGTCAGATCATTCTAAGGGGTTGGGTGTAGCTCTTGCGGCGATTGCCCAGGGAGCCACCGTGATTGAGAAGCATTTGACGCTTTCGAGGTCTGATGGAGGAGTTGATTCCGCCTTTTCTTTAGAACCAGATGAACTTAAAGAATTGGTTGTAGAGAGCAAAAGAGTTTGGCAGTCATTAGGGATTATAAGATATGGCGCAACTGAAAGTGAAGTTTCTTCTGTTCAGTTTCGCCGTTCAATGTATATTTCTCAAGATATGAAGCGAGGGGATGTATTAAAATACGGTAAAAATTTGCGTGTTGTTCGTCCAGGTTATGGACTACCAGCAAAATTTTTACCACAATTTAACGGACGAAAAGTTTTGAAAACAGTAAAGGCCGGAACTAGAGTTACTTGGAATCTTCTCGACAGAAATATACATATATAGATATTTGGTTTTAAGATATGAAGAAAAGAGTAACTATTTTGACAGGAGTGTTTAACGAAGAGCAGATCGTAAGGGATGTATACGTAGCGATCAAAGAGCAAATGGAAAAACTTAACAAATATGACTATGAACATATTTTTATGGATAATTGTAGTATTGATCAAACTTTGAAAATTTTGAGGAATATTGCCAGAAAAGATAAGCGTATAAAAATTCTGGCTTATTCAAGAAATTTCGGTCCCGAAGCTAGTGGGTGGACCGGGCTTATGAACGCCAGCGGAGATGCCGTGATCCCATACGAAGGCAACATGAAGGACCCGGCCGAGTTAATCCCTACTCTTCTAAAACACTGGGAAGATGGGTACGAACTAGTAATGGCCGTCAGAACAGATACAAAAGATGGCTGGTTGTTGCGACATTTGCGAAAATTGTTTTATAAAATCGTAAGTAAAATATCAAAAGAAGATTTACCACAAGGCTTTGGTTCGTTCAGTGTGATTGATAAAAAAATTATCAATGAACTAAGAAAAATTGATGATTATAACCCATACGCGCGAGGGCTTATTGCAGGGATGGGATTTCGTCAAAAACTGATTAAATACAAACGCCGAGCAAGACCCGTTGGGAAAGGTAAATCAAAAACTAGTTTGGCTTATTTGGTCGATTTTGCTATTAACGCGATTATTAGCTATTCGATTCTTCCGATACGACTGATGACATATATTGGATTGTTTCTTTCTAGTATTAGTTTTTTGGGAGCGATCGGATACCTCATGCTAAAACTTTTCTACTGGAAAGTGACAATTCCAGGAATTACAGGAGTAATTTTTTTGATACTATTTTTCTCAGGAATTCAATTATTTTTTTTGGGAGTGATCGGCGAGTATATAGGAGCGATCCACTCGCAAGTTCGCAAAAAACCATTTATAGTTATTAGGGAAAAAATTAATTTTTAAGAGGAGAAAAGTATGGATGAAACTATGAGAGTAGAAGAGATTGCACAAAACTTACTTGAAGAACAAGCCGATCGTATTGAACAGCTTGATTCTAGTACCATGCCTCATGTAATGATCGCGCTGTTACAGGAACAAGCAGCCGCTGACACTTGGGGAACGAGCAATGGCTAAACAATTATATAAAGTTAATGATTTTATTCTGGACTTTTTGGTCAAACAGGGAGTCAAAGAGGTGTTTGTGGTTACGGGCGGAGCAATTGCGTTTGTAATGGATGCTTTCCATGGACGAAAAGATATTAAGTATGTGGCGGTAACTCATGAGCAGGGCGGAGCCATGATGGGAGAAGCATATTCCCGGCTGGGCCCAGGGTTTTCGGCGTGTATGGTAACCTCTGGACCAGGAGCGACCAATCTGATTACGGGGATGGGGTGTGCATGGTTTGACAGTATTCCGACGCTTTACATTAGCGGTCAAGTCAATACTTACGAACAATCTGGCTATGATCCAGGTACCAAGAATGTCAGACAGGTAGGTTTTCAGGAAACTCCGATTGTGGAGATCGTTAAACCAATGACAAAGTATGCCGTCATGCTTAAAAAGGCCGAGGATATCCGCTACGAACTAGAGAAAGCGACTTATTTGGCCAAGACCGGCCGGCCGGGACCAGTTCTGATCGATATCCCGATGGATTTACAGCGAGCAGTGATTGTCAAAAGCAAACTTAAAGCTTTTATACCTCCAACCTCCCTCCCCTACCGAGATACGGGGAGTAAGCTATTGAGTAAAGTTGAACAAACATGGAAGTTGTTGGCTAAGGCCGAGCGTCCAGTGTTAGTTTCTGGCGGTGGAGTGAGACTCTCGGATGGAGTAGATGAAATCCACCAATTAGCCAAATTGCTAAAATGCCCGGTTATTACTTCGTGGAGTGGATTTGACAGCTTCCCTTGGGATCACCCCCAGCTTATTGGGTGCCATGGGGTATATGGATCCCGAGCAGCTAACTTTACGGTGCAAAACTGTGATACATTGCTCACGGTGGGATCGCGGCTCGATACCCGGCAGACTGGTGGGCGTCCGAGTATGTATGCCAGACATGCCAAACTGATTATGGTGGATATTGACCAGGCTGAACTATCCAAACGACGAGGATTAACACCAAAAATCTCGATTCAGAGTGATGCCCGAGAATTTTTGCAGGAAATGATCAAACAGTACCCGAAATTTCAAAAAAGAATGCCTGAGACAAAGTCGTGGTTGAAGCGAGCGCGGGGGTGGAGAGAAAAATATCCGACTGTGCTCCCTAAATACTTTAAGGCTAAAGGATACGTGGATCCTTATGTGTTTGGTGAAGTACTGTCCCAAGAACTTTCTAAAGATGCCGTGATCATTCCCGATGAAGGAGGACACCTGACCTGGATTATGCAGTCATTCAAGCTAAAAGAGGGGCAAAGATTGTTCTCAGCTTTTGGCAACTCACCGATGGGATATGCTTTCCCGGCGGCGATTGGGGCTTCGATAGCACGAGGCAAGAAGGATGTAATTTGCATTGATGGAGACGGAGGATTTCAATTTAATATCCAGGAAATGCAGACACTGGTTGCCCAAAAGATCCCTGTGAAAATTTTTATTATGAATAATGAGGGATTTGGGATAATCCGCCAGTTCCAAACTGCCTATTTGGACAGTCATTTAGTCGCCACTAATGCCAAGGGTGGAGTAACCAATCCGGATTTCCAAAAAATTGCCAAGAGCTATGACGTCCCCAGTTTGCGAATTAACAATCACCAAGAATTGCGACGGAAGATCCGCCGGGCGCTAAGAATCAAGGGGCCGGTGTTGGTCGAGATCATGATGGTACCAGGACAGGAAATTATGCCGAAGCTGGTGTTTGGCAAGCCCTTGGAAGATCAGTGGCCTAATTTACCGGCCAAGGAACTAGCGGAGAATATGTTGGTTTCGACAGTTGAGGCTGACAAAACATTGACCGAAGCAAATTAAAGATTGATTTTGGCTTTGACTAAGTAGGGTGGGCGATGTTTGGCTTCTTCGTAAATGCGCGCGAGATATTCTGACATGATGCCGAGGATAAAAAATAATACACCAAAGAGAAAAAGCAATAAAATAATAATGGTATTAACACCTGGAGTAATTTGGCCGTGAATAAGGTATAGATAGAGGTAGGCAAGAATCATGAGAAAAGAAATGCCCGTCATTAATAACCCTATAAAAGTTACTGCGCGAAGGGGAAAATATGAGAAAGAAAAGATGCCATTCGATGCCACTTTGAGTACGGTATGGAAGTCAGCCTTACTTTTTCCAGCGAAACGTTCAACTCTGTCAAAAGGAATGCCAATGCTTGAGTATCCGGTCCACATAATCAATCCGCGTAAGTATTTGTTTTGCTCCGGCATCGAATTGATGGCTTCGTAAACCTTACGATCCATTAGCCGAAAATCACTTACGTTTTCGGGGAAAACCCCTTCGGTAAGAAAATTCATGATTTTGTAGAATAGTCGTGAATTAAAGTTTCGAATAGCTCCTGCGGTTCGGCCGCGAACCTGTCCGTAAACGATTTCATACCCATTTTCCCATTGTTTGATAAATTCGCTGATCAAATTAATTGGCTCCTGCAGGTCAGCCATCAGGATCACGCAGGCGTCCCCACTCGCATGTGCCATACCTGCCGCGATTCCGCCGTCACAACCTACATTTTTGGCCAAGCGAAGAACTTTAAACCTCTTATCTTTTTGTGCATTTTTTTCTAGCAAAAAGTATGAATTATCACTACTACCGTGTTCAACTGTAATAAATTCAAAATTATATTGTGGGGTTTTTTTGGCAAAACTTTTGAGTTGCTTGATAAGCTCAGGAATAACTAGAGCCTCGTTGTAGACGGGAATTACAATACTTATGAGCTTACTGTTTTTACTTGGCATAGACTAGGGATTATAGTAACATAGCGGGTAGCATTATGAAAGACAAATTAGAGAACATCGCCAAAGAGGTCCGCAGAGGTCTTATTACAGCGCTTAATCCTGGAATATCTCATCATATAGGCTGTTCACTGGGGATCGTTGAGTTGTTGACCTATCTTTATTTCGAAGAGTTGCATGTTGATCCTAATTGTCCTAAGGATTCAGAAAGAGATATGTTTATTTTGTCCAAAGGCCATGCAGGGATCGCGTTGTTTACCACTTTGGCACACAGAGGATTTTTTGACCGAAAATTACTTGAGGGTTACGATCAAGACGGTGGGTTTCTACCCGAGCATGCTACCACGGTTGTACCGGGAGTGGAGCTTTCGACGGGGTCTTTAGGACACGGATTACCAGTGGCGGCGGGGTTGGCCGTGGATTTCATGGCTACTAAAAGCAAGCGACGCGCGATAGTGCTAATGTCGGACGGAGAATTGGATGAAGGCTCCAACTGGGAGGCTATTATGTTTGGTGGTCATCGTAAGCTGGCAAATCTAGTGGCGATCGTGGACAAAAATGGTTTTCAGGGGTATGGGGTAACTACTGATATTATTAATTTGGGTTCGATTGCGGATAAAGTTAGAATGTTTGGCTGGGATGCCTACGAGATCGATGGACACGACTTTACACAAATGAAATTGGCATTTACTCAAATTAAACAGAGTAAATCCGGCAAGCCGAGTATGATTATTGCCAAAACCGTGAAGGGCAAAGGAATTGCCGGATTAGAAGGTAAATTCGAAAGTCATTATCACTCGATTGATCAAACAACAAAAAATGCGATTTTGACAGAAATGAAATAAATTATATGAGACAAGTGACGATTGAGGCAGCACATAAAATCATGCAGAGTAATCCTAAGAGTTATTTTTTAGTGGGGGACTTGGGTTACCATGCCGTTGAGGCCATTGAACAAGAGTTCCCCAATCGATTTATCAATGTGGGGATAGCTGAACAGGATATGATTGGGATAGCGGCAGGATTAGCGTTGAACGGAAACAAGGTGTTTGTGTACTCTATCATCCCCTTCCTTACTATGCGTCCGTTTGAGCAAATCCGCAACGATTTATGCTACCAAAACCTGGACGTGGTACTGATTGGGGCGGGAGGTGGATTTGCCTATGGTGTTCTAGGGCCTACTCATTTTGCTCTTGAGGATATCGCTATTATGCGATCGTTGCCAAATATTACAATATTTTCCCCAGCGGATGAAACCGAGGCGGTTTTACAAATGAATCTCGCAAAGCATATTAAAGGACCTATATACATTCGTACTGGAGGACGCACTGCACCCAAAATATTTGACAAGCGCTACGATCTCAAATTGGGTAAAGGTAAGATAATGTGTGAGGGTGAGGACGTGTGGATCATCGCGACTGGACCAATTCTTGGGGAGGCGATTGAAGCGGCGAAAGAATTTGCTAAGAAAAAAATAAAGATTGGAGTTGTGAACATGCACACACTTAAACCATTTGACAAGAAGCTAGTAGCATCGATCTCTGGCAAAAGCAAGTTAATTGTGACCTTGGAAGAACATTTTATTGCTGGGGGCTTGGGGTCATTGGTTGCAGAGGTGATGGCAGAAGATCATGGAACAGCTAGATTAATCAGAATGGGTGTTGATGACAGGTTTATGAAAGAAGTGGCTACAACAGATAAATATGCGAGAAAAATTCTTGGACTTGACGCTATGGGTATTATCCAAAAAATTAAGGAAAATTTATGATCCCAAAAAAGAAATTTGCCCCGGGTGAGACCTATGTACCAGTTTCAGGGAAGGTTTTTGATCAGAATGAGATTGACAATGCGATCGAGGCCGCACGTGACGGGTGGTGGACGGAAGGAAGATGGGCCAAGAAATTTGAGGGACAGTTTAGTAAGTTTCTGGGAGTGAATCACGTCACGTTGGTCAATTCGGGATCAAGTGCCAATTTAAATGCCCTGGCGGCACTAACTTCCAAGATTTGGGGTGAGCGGCAACTTAAGCCAGGTGACGAATATATTACTTGTGCCGTGGGTTTCCCGACTACGGTCAACCCAGGAGTTCAACACGGTTTGACTCCGGTTTTTATTGATGCAGAAATTGATTCGTTGAATATTGATGCGACCAAAATTGAGGCGGCGATTACACCCAAAACCAAGTTGCTCATGTTCGCCCATACATTGGGTAAGCCATATAACTTGGATATCATCATGGCGCTCAAGAAAAAATATAACTTGTGGGTGATTGAGGATTGCTGTGACGCCTTAGGTTCGACTTACGACGGAAAGTTGGTAGGAACCTTTGGCGATATGGCAACTTATTCTTTTTACCCAGCTCACCAAATCACCATGGGTGAGGGAGGGGCGGTCGCGACAAATAATCCCCTACTCCACCGGGAGATCCGCAAGTTTCGCGATTGGGGGCGGGATTGTTATTGTGATCCGGGGAAAGATAATACCTGTGGGCGGAGGTTCAAGTGGCAACTCGGAGAGCTCCCATACGGGTACGATCACAAATATATCTATAGCCAGATTGGGTATAACCTCAAATTAACTGATTTTGGGCCAGCGATT
>Ga0208958_1001503_pt1 | contig 22930 bp, 26 predicted proteins | sample RifOxyB1_FD_184032 | JGI IMG/M metagenome (GOLD analysis project Ga0208958, IMG submission 184032) | Soil microbial communities from Rifle, Colorado - Rifle Oxygen_injection B1 (SPAdes) | ecosystem: Environmental > Terrestrial > Deep subsurface > Rock core/Sediment | place: Rifle, Colorado... | reverse complement strand
ATCTGCAAACCAGTTTACGCAACTGGTCTGGAAAAAAATAAGTTTATTTGCACGATTCTCATGAAACAAGGACCCTTAAAAAGGTAACCGTATATTACCCAAGGCCCGAGGCAATGTCAACCCCCCCATAAAATCCCTGCAACTTTCTGCCCTTTTGTGCGTATTACTTATATGAAATCAAAATTTGCACTCACCGGCCTTTTACTCTGCTTTTTGGCCATTACGCCTTCAGCTAGCGCTCAAGGACCATCTCCAAAACAAGCCCGCCAGAATTTGGGAAGCACTATCCAGCAGCGCCTCACCAGACAGGCTTTTCTCTCTTCAGCCAAACTTACCGCAAAAAACGGCAATACCTTCACCGTAGAAAAAGACGGTAAAACATATACCGTAAACATTGAAGAAAAAACCCATCTTCGCCGCCGTTTTTGGGGTAAATCTAATCTAAGCGAATTTCAAATTGGGAATCTGCTTAACATTTCCGGCACCTGGACAGATGAAATCAAAACTACAATCCTGGCCAGACAGATCCGCAATCTTTCAATCCAAAAACGCTTAGGAGTTTTCATCGGCAAAATCACCTCTTTAAGTGGTCAAACAATAGTCATGGAGACCGCAGGGCGTGGATCTCAAACCATTACTGTCAATTCAGACACTAAATTCACCAGTCGCACTGGCTCCGCCATTACCCTATCAAACCTGGCCGTAGATCACCGCATCAAAATTCGTGGCCTCTGGGACAAATCCAACTCCACCATCACCGAAGTAGCCTACGTCAAAGACTTCACTCTTCCCATAAAGCCCTAACCGCCAACCTCCCTCAGGGCCAATTTACATCAACAAACCCAGTCCCACCGTCCAGCCTCGTCAGTTTTATAAAATACCCCTCTCCGGCTTTAATCGAAAACTTCCCATCAGCACTTCCGCATATATATGCACTCCAAACAGAATCCCCTGAATCGTACGGATATGGATTTGGCCTCATTTGATTTATCTCATCCACGCTAAACGCTCCTCCCAATTTATTTTTAAGTGACAAACACAATTTTTCAGTATCAGTCACTTTTAGCCTGTTAATCACACCCAGAGGAAAGCTTAGGTAGTTATATCCGGAAGCCACATTCCAAGTTACACTGCTTACTTTTTCATAGGACGACTCCAGCAATTTATTCATGTCAAAATTTTTCATTTTTGAAACCGGGTCAATCATTACTACATATCCCACTCCAGATTCCAAGGCAAAATTGTTTAAAGTTGGCGGAAACACGAGCCAATGTGCATCCCACCTTGAGTTTCGAAACCTCTCTATTTCTGTTGCCTTAATTCCTGCCCTATTTAATGTTTCCAATACCGCTCTGGCCGTAGCCCAATCCGCGTTAGGAGTTCCCCAAAGCCCAAATGACACCAGCCACTCATCCGGCAAGCCTTCTTTTGCACTTGCGTCCGTTCGGAAATTGGCATCAAACCCAAAAACCATAGTCAGCAATCCCACAAACAGCACAAACACGGACAACAAAGACAAAAACTCCCCTCTGCCAGCCTTCGACTTAATCTTCACTACGAAAATAATAGCACAGGTTTTATTCGTACCGCAACGCGTCAATCGGGTTTAGATTTCCTGCCCGCACAGCCGGAGCCAATCCTGAAACAATCCCCACCGCACATGATATTCCAAAAGCCAGCATCACCGAATCAAGAGTCACTGAAGTTTCAATAAATTTTTTCATCAGCGTCGATAGTCCCCACCCCATCCCAATCCCTATCCCTCCTCCCAACAAAGAAAGCATTACCGCCTCCACTAAAAACTGAATAGCGATATCTCTTTTGGTCGCCCCCAAGGCCTTACGTAACCCAATTTCTCTGGTTCTTTCGGTAACAGAAACCAACATAATGTTCGCAATTCCAATCCCCCCCACCACTAAGGAAATTGCCGCAATTCCGGAGAGTGCTGCCGTAACCACCCCTAAAAATGAATTAATCGACTCTAATAATTCTTTAGGCTCCATTATCGTATAGTCATCCTCCGTCAGCCCTTTTCGCTCAAAATACTGCTTCACTTTTCTAGATGCAATCGTTGTATCCTCCGCGGTCTCTGTTCGGACCATTACCGCTGCTGGTTTTTTAATCCCGGTTAATTTGGATGCTGCTGTCACTGGCATTAAAGCATAAGTATTATCATCACCACTACCTCCCCCAATGCCCCCTTTTTCCTTTAACACTCCAATCACTTCCACCGATCTGCCAGAAATATCAATTTCTTTACCAAGTGCTTTTCCGTCTTCACCAAACAGCTCAGTTAAAACTTTGTGCCCTATTACAGCCACCATTTGACCTCTTTCAATAGCTGAGTTACTAAAAAAACTTCCCGTTTCCAATTCCACATTTCCATATTCCATATAGTCTCCATTCACACCTGCCAAGTTTCCATAAAAAGTTTCCGATCGATATTTAATAGTTATCCCCTTGGTAATCATCCCAGACGCCTTCACAATCGGCGATCCCAAATTTCCTATTCTTTTAACGTCATCAAAATCAAACTTAGCATCCATGCTCATCGGCGGTCCTCCGCCAAAGCTAACCCTACCCGGGGCCACAAACAACACGTTTGATCCCAACGATTCAAATTCTTTTGTCACAAATTGCTGCAATCCAGAACCAATAGCCACCAAAAGGATTACAGAAGCTACACCGATAATTATCCCCAAAGCCGTCAAAAAAGATCTGACTTTATTGGTTCTGATTGCTGTTATTGCCGTTCTGAAAACTTCAATCGTATCCATTAATCTACCCTCCCATCCTTAACTATAATTTGTCGATCAGCCAATTTAGCTTTATCTGGATCGTGGGTAACCATTACTACTGTCACTCCTTTTTGATGCAACTCTTCAAACAGTTGCATAATCGCAGCTCCGGATTTTGAATCCAAGTTTCCTGTCGGCTCATCAGCCAGAAGTATCGCCGGGTTTGTCACTAAAGCCCGAGCAATTGCCACTCGTTGTTGTTGTCCTCCCGATAGTTGCGACGGCATATTATTAAGCCTGGTCCCAAGTCCCACCGTTTCCAATTCTCTTGTGGCTCGTTCCCGTCTTTCTTTCGGCCGTACATTAGAATAAATCAGAGGTAATTCAACATTTTTCCACGCCGCAGTTCTCCGAAGCAGATTAAACTGCTGAAACACAAATCCGATTTTTTGATTTCTTAGTTTTGCCAACTGACTGTCATTCAATTTATCCGTCTCCACTCCATCAATAAATATGTCCCCGGAGGTCTGTCTGTCCAATAACCCCAACAGGTGCAATAGTGTTGATTTCCCCGATCCAGATGGACCGGTAATTGCCACATATTCGCCTTTATATATCTCAAAACTCACCTCATCCAAAGCTTTAACGACTGTTTCCGCATCATTGGGATCACCATACACCCGACTCACATTTTCGAATCTAACTACCGGAATTTTTTTATTTTTTGATTGCTCATTGGACATCGAATATTAAACCTCAATCTTATTTAACGATCACCTTTTCTCCCTCATTAATCCCCGACTTTATCTCCACATCCCGCTCTCCGGTCAACCCCACCTCAACTTTAATTTTTTTCTCTTCTTTACCCGGTAAAGTTACCATATCATCAACCACTGCTTCGAATGGAAGTGTTAACACATTTTTAGCAGTTGCCAAAACGATCTCTGCATCTCCATTCATTCCCAATCTCAGCCTTGGCAATGTTTCTGGATTTAACTTTATCCACAAATCAAACACTGTGGCTCCAGTTGATGATGTTTTGGCTGCAAATCCCAGTTTCTGAACTGTTCCCGAAAGCACTTGACCTTCAAAAGCATCCAGTGTCACATTAACAGCTTGGCCCATCTCAATTTTCCCCAGATCAGTCTCATCCACTTCCCCGGCAAAATATAGTGATGTTGGATCAACAACCGTCACTCCATCTGTCACTCCCGCAATGTCTCCCCCCACACTGACTGTAATGTTTGTCACCATTCCGGAAAATGGAGCCACTAATCTTGCATTTTGCACTGCTCTTTTTGCCGTCAGCCAAGCATCATAGGCAATGTCCCTGTTTGTCTGTGCCGTTACTCTGGTACTCTTTTCCAAGAAGTTTTCACTGGCTCCCTTACCCTTCATATCATCTTCCACTTTTTTTGCAGCCGCATCATACGCCAGATATGTGTAGTAAGCTTTGGTCTCTCCAGCTTGTAAATCCCCTAAGTCCAGATATGCCAGCACTTGACCCCTTTTTACTTCATCTCCCTCTTTCACTCCCACAAATGACACCTTTCCCGAAGAAGGAAAGGTTAAACTTGCCGATTTATCGGCCTTTATCTCTCCTGAAATTGTTAAAACCTCCACCACATCTCCCCTAACCACACTTGCCTCTTTTATTTCCTTCCCGTTTTTGGCCTTTTCCTGATTTCCCTTCCACCACCACCCAACAACTGCCACCAAAACAATGGCGATAACAATATTTCGTCTGGTTAAAAACTTACGCATAGTTCAAGTATAGACAAACCTTGCGATTATATCCAACTCTACAAGCATTGACCACCTTAAATCTACTTCTTGTGGGTAGCCTTGGAGTCGGACCAAGCATCTCCTTCTTATCAGGAAGGCATTCTACCGCTAAACTAGCTACCCAGGTCTCCGAATTATATCGCACTTTTCTTCAACTCGGCAATTTCTTTTTGAATTCCCTCCACCATTCCCTTGTAAACCATAAACTGAGTGTACCTAAGTTCCGATAATGAGTTTTCATGTCTCACTCCTCGAAAATTTCGCTTAGCGTCCAAATATTTTGGCATATACAAAGCCAGCTTCACTTCCAAGGCTCGCAGTTTCTCGGTCATATTGTCCACAACCATTCGCCTATTTTATACTACAAAATCAATTTTCTATAAGCAATTAAGTAAACCCATAGTTTTAAACTTGACGATGAGCCCCTCGGTAATTACTCCAATCTTCATCTCAGTCCTTGTGTCATAAAACACCAAAAAACCCGCCTTGTAAAAAGCGGGTTTAAGGTTCTTATATTCCAAAAAGTGGTATGAAAAAGATAACTAGATTCGCTATGACTTTTTGCGTATCTAATATCCGGCGTACTGTTTTTATTAATGAGAAAACAGTCAAATCTCAGGGTGTTCACTTCCAAACCGGAATTACTTCCGTTTGGTACCGTGATCATAATCTCCTAGAAAGGAGGTGATCCATCCCCAGCTTCGGCTAGGGATACCTTGTTACAACTTAGCCCTCATCGCCGACCTTACCCTTGTCCCGAGAAACTCGAGATGTCAGGTACTGCCGACTTTGCTGGCTTGATGGGCGGTGTGTACAAGAGGCGAGAACGTATTCACCGCGGCCTGCTGATCCGCGATTACTACCAAGTCCGGCTTCACGAGGACGAATTTCAGCCCTCGATCTGAACTGAGGGAAGTTTTGATGGGATTAGCTCCGCCTTACGGCTTGGCAACCCATTGTTTCTTCCCATTGTAGGATGTGTGTGGCCCCAGATATAAGCGCCATGCTGACTTGACGTCATCCCCTCCTTCCTCCTTAGCTGAGCTAAGGCAGTTTCCCGTGACTATTGAACACAGGATAAGGGTTGCGCTCGTTTCTGCACTTAAGCAGACACCCCACGGCACGAGCTGACGACCAATAAATCCTTTATTACTAAAGGTGTGGACTATACCATGATCCCGCATTGCGGGACCCCAGCGTGTTACCTCGCCAAACTGGCGGGTCTCATCATTGGTACTGCAACATACCTTTGAATCAGTCTCTACGGGGCAATAGTTTCCAAGAATACAAACTTAACTTTGGTAAAATAGCCTGCAAAAAGTTTTTCCGCAGGTAAATAACCCAAGTTCTTGCTGTTTTGTATCTATATACACTCACTGAATTTTCTTGGTATGCCAACAAAAGACTCTCGTCTCTCCTGGCATCAAATTCATCCCCATACGCAATTCTTATTCCGGATCGATGTTTCCGGTCAACGTGACCGTCTCCATCAATTCTCCCGGCAAAATATGCTGGAATAAATTTCTTGGGAATGACAAGATCTCCCGACTTAAATTTCATAAATATTCTAACTAACGCCCGCATGTTTATATACACGCAGTATTTTCCATGTTTTATAGTTCTTTCTGGAAAATTGTTAATCAGAAACTCTTTAAATCGTTCGATCAAATCATCCGTTACCGAAGTCAATCCAATTGAGCTTGTCCTCCAATATCCGTCTGCCAACCACAAACCTAAAATGTAGTAGTCATCAGACGTCTTAAAGGTAAAAACTGTGCTTCCCTCGGTATTATCTTGTTTCTTCAACAGTATTATTCTGGCACGAATAAAACCCGAAATCAAGACTTCACCGATATGAGCTGGTTTAAAAATTAATGACATTACTGTCAAGCTGGCCGTAACCCTCTCGGGTCTAGCCATGCAGCAGCTGTACTATCATCCACTTTTAAGGGCGGATTTCTTCGTGTTTCCACAAAAATACACGATAGTATGTCAAATCTGGGTAAGGTTTTTCGCTTCGTATCGAATTGAACCACATGCTCCCCTGGTTGTGCGCCTCCCCGTCAATTCCTTTGAGTTTTAACCTTGCGGTCGTACTCCCCAGGCGGCACGCTTCACGCGTTAGCTCCAACCCCCACCATAAAGGCAAGGATCAAGCGTGCATTGTTTACGGCTAGGACTACAGGGGTCTCTAATCCCTTTCGCTCCCCTAGCTTTCGTTCCTCAGCGTCAGTACAGTCCCAGGTACCTGCCTTCGCCCTTGGCGTTCCTGTTAATATCAACGCATTTCACTGCTACACTAACAGTTCCAGTACCCCCTAACTGACTCGATTCTTCTAGTATTTCGTCCGGTCCCGAGGTTGAGCCTCAGTCTTTCAAACAAAACTTAGAAAAACGCCTACGAACTCTTTACGCCCAATAAATCCGGATAACGCTTGCACCCCACGTATTACCGCGGCTGCTGGCACGTGGTTAGCAGGTGCTTATTCTACGAGTACCGTATCCCTTGCGGGATTTCTCGTCAAAAGAAGTTTACGATCCTAAGACCTTCATCCTTCACGCGGTGTCGCTGCGTCAGACTTTCGTCCATTGCGCAATATTCCCAGTTGCTGCCATCCGTAGATGTATAGCCCGTATCTCAGTGCTATTGTGGCTGACCGACCTCTCAGTCCAGCTACCCGTCATTGCCTTGGTAGGCCATTACCCCACCAACAAGCTGATAGGGCGTAGGCTCCTCTAAAAGCGAGAAGTTATTCCCTTTAATCTTGCGATCACATGCGGTATTAGCCCGCCTTTCGGCGAGTTATTCCACACTTTTAGGCAGATTCCTACGTTGTACTCACCCGTCCGCGACTGATTTCATCATTTCTTGCGAAACAATAAAATCCGTTCCACTTGCATGCTTAAGGCACACCGCCAGCGTTCATCCTGAGCCAGGATCAAACTCTCAAAAAAAGTGACACAGTCAACGACTATGTCTATTCATACCACTTCTTGAAGTACAAGAAGTTAATTGACTCATATATTTATAAACGCACAAAACAAACTCACTTGTTAACGAGCAAGGTAACCCGAAAGTCCCCGTATTTTACATGAAAGCCAAAGCCATGTAAACGCCCAACCCAATTACCCCCCTCCTTACACCACATCAATTGCCCTGTCAAAATATTCCGATCTTAAAAAACCTTCACCACCTCCGTCTCCGCCCTCAAAACCCATGCCGATATTATAAAGACAACAAGGACAAATGTCATATACTTTGCCCTGGACAAAAACTCAATTGGGACTTACTCTAAGGTCATGCCGGTCTTTACCTCTAATTACCTCTCCAATCAATTTTCCGAACTATTTGGCCCATATAATCTTTTTTATCTCAGAAACGGCATATACCTTACAGATTTTCTCGACATTCTCATCATTACCATGTTGCTCTACTTTGTATTCCTTTTGTTTAAAAAGGCCCGCACTGTGGTTGTCTTCACCGGAATTCTTCTGCTTGCTTCTATTTATATACTAGCCAAAGTCTTTAACCTCTACCTCACTTTAATTACCCTTCGCTACTTTTTTGGTGTTTCTCTCATCATTTTCGCCATTATTTTCCAACAGGAAATTCGCAAATACTTTGAATTGCTCGGTCTTTTTGGCTCCAGGTTTCAAGTCGGGCGCCTGATACCAAAATCACCCACCATTGCCGAAATTATCCTGGCCTGCATTCAGATGGCTCAGTCAAAAACCGGTGCTCTTATCGTCATTCAAGGCAAAGATTCTCTAAGTGGTCTGATTGAAGGCGGCATTGCCCTTGAAGGTCAAATCTCAGAAGAAATTATTGCCAGTATTTTCTATCCCAATTCTCCTGGCCACGACGGGGCCCTCGTAATAAGCAATAATCACATTGTTCGGTTTGCGGCTCATCTCCCGCTCAGTAATAACTTCAAAGAAATTGGCAAGCGTGGCACCCGCCATAGTGCTGGATTAGGTCTTTCAGAAAATTCCGACGCTTTATGCATTGTAATTTCTGAAGAAAAAGGCCGGATTTCGGTTTGCCGGGACAGCAAAATAAAAACGCTGGAAGAATCATCTGACTTGGAAAAAGAACTTAATCGCTTCGTTAAGGACAAATTTGACACCAAAGAAAAAGGTTTTCATCTGCGATTATTCAGGAAAAACTTAGGCTCGAAAGCAGCAGCGTTATTTTGTGCCAGTGTATTGTGGTTTTTTGGAGCATACAGAGCTGGCATCGTCAGTCAAACCTACTCTATTCCCATCACTTTCGAAAATCTCCCTCCAAACACCATCATCCAAGATTTTGACCCTAAAAATATTACAATTACTGCCAGTGGGAGGGGAAATGTTGCCTTTTCCGGAATTACAGCCGAAAACTTTGACCTCGTTATAGACGGAAAGACTTTGCAAAACGGAGTAAACAAAATAAATCTTTCCCCGGACAACATTACCCAGCCTTTAAACCTTACCATCACCGCAATCACACCTTCCACAATTCTCCTCACTGCCGATCAATACTTTCCCGCTAACGTACCTGTACACGTTCCCACTAAAGGCACACTGCCAAAACAGCTCCGCCTCCAAAATCTCACCATTACTCCCGATCAAATCACTCTTCTAATACCTAAAGACTCTAAAGCTCCTGAGTTCATCTCAACTCAAGTCGTCGATTATACAGGTCATTCTGAGTCTTATATCACCACCACAAATCTCATCCTTCCCGAAAACTCTAAATTACCCGACACTCAACAATCTGTTGTAAGTATCGCCCTCACCATAGAGAAAAGCGATTAACCGACCCCTTGCCCCCGTGCAGGACTTGATACGCCACAATCGCGGTACTTACTATCACATTCAAACTTTTGTTCACTCCCCACATTGGAATTTCTACAATCATATCTGCCATATCCAAAACCTCTCTGGATACTCCCTCAGTCTCGTGACCAACCACAATAGCCACCGGTCTCCCCAGATCTATTAATCCGTTCAACTTATCCAGATCGACAGCGGCCTTATCCTGTTCTACCGCAATTATTTGCAATTCCGAATGCTGTGACTTAAGTTCAAGCAGGGCCTCTTTGGCACTGGAAAAATATCTCCACGGCACCCATTCTTCGGTTCCCACGGCTGCTTTATGGATTCTTGAAGACGGTGGCGTCTCTGATCCTCCGCACAAAATTACCCCTGAAGCGGTAGTGGCCTCTGCCAACCGAAAAATCCCCCCAATATTATAGGTATCCAATACGTTATCCAGCACAATCCACAGTGGTTTTCTTATTATTTTAGCCAATTGCTCATCAGAAGGCTTTGTTATTCTCAACTGCTTTGCGTCCAATTTCATTGTGCCCTTATTATATCGAAGCTGCCGGACTCCACTCACTCTGGCTATCAAACATCACATCATGCAATGCCCATGCTTTGTCATTCCCCTGCTCTCTTGCACACTCAAAAGCCTCAGCTGCTTTCTGAGCATTGGGATGAATTTGTCGCAGGGGAAAATTCATAAACACGAATTTAATCCTGCCTTCATAATCCTTCTCCAATTGTTTAACCGTAGTGTAACCAACCTTACAGTACGGACATTGAAAATCGGAAAACTCCACCAAAGTCACTTTAGCCGCAGACGCTCCCCTCATCATTGCTCCCTCCATACTCACAGTCTGGGGAGTCGGATCAAATATTCCCTGGGCCCCCGCCTGCACCAAAGCCTGGTTTTTATAAGTTTTGTAATCTGTCGAACCCGTTCCTGCCAACTCTTTATCAATCAACTCCTTAAATGCATCAATCGGAAACGCTCCCCCAAGAAACTTTCCGTTTACAAAAAATCCTGGCGTCCCGGACACTCCGGCCTTAACCCCTTCCTGGTAATTTGCTTCCACAACTCCCGCCTTTTCTTCGTTGTTTACACATGCCAACAGTTTATTTGCGTCCAATCCTACTTTGGCCGCATACGTTCCCAACGCTTCACCAAAATCCTTAAACTTTGATGATGGCCGGACAGCCTCCGCTCCAGCCTGAGGCTGACCTACTGAAGTATCGCCTGCTACCACTCTCCCGCCCGATTCAGGGGAACCTTCTAGATACTTGACCTTGCTCCACAATGATCCCAAGGCAAACGCCATCACCACCACCAGTACCATCAAAACCGGTGACATTTTCTCCAAAAATCCCCTGCTTTCACTCATGGGTTGTTGATAAACCATCGAAGGCTCGGTTTCAACTTCCACTTTTCTTCTTGCTGCCATGCGGATCAATATAGTCAAAACTTTCCTCCAATGCAATCCCCAAAAATCATCCGCTCGGGTTGAAACTACTGATAAAAACGAGGTAAATCATACCCAATGAAAAGACCACCGTTAAATTTACCACACCAATAAATGCTAGCACCCCAATTTCATGTCTAAACTCGTCCACAAACTTTAAATCTCCGCCCCACTCAATCTTCCATTCACTCTCTCTTTCGCGTTGATGATACATTTTCTCGGCTATCTTGCGAGTCAATATGGCCACAACCAGTCCCACCACAATCCTGACCCACACATCAAATCGATATCCCTCAAGTAACTTCGTAGCCAGTTCTGACAATAAATATGCATTCCCCAACCCTGGCATGATACTTATTCCATACGAAACGATCCTCAAAATAATTCTGATTACTGACTGAATGTTACTCCCCAACCCCACCCCGGCAATGTTTATTTTTATTTCTTTACTTCCGATTTCTTTAGAAGGGTCTAGGACATCCATTTCGGTCCTCTCGATATCCATCTAAATCATTTTATTACTCTTTGCCTATTATTTCTCTTCCAACCACTTCTCCACTTCAAGCGCCGCTTCACACCCATACCCCGCAGCAGTAATCGCCTGTTTGTAGTTGTGATCATGCACGTCACCTGCCGTAAACACCCCCTCAATACTGGTCATCATCTTGTATTTCTTTACTTGCTGTTTTCTCAAAACAAATCCTTTCTCGTCTAGTTCAATCACCTCTTTAAATAAATCAGTCGCCGGAGCATGCCCAATCGCTACAAACAGACCATCTATAGCCATTTCCTCTCCTGACGTAAATTTTACTTTCTCCAGCTTCTGTTCTCCAAACAACTCAGCGATCTGTGTATTAAATTTAATTTTTATTTTTTCATTACTTTTCACCCGGTCCTGCATAATTTTACTGGCCCTGAATTCATCCCTTCGGTGCACAATCGTCACTTCGCTGGCAAACTTAGTCAAAAACAAGGCCTCTTCCATCGCCGCATCCCCACCTCCCACAACAACTACCTTTTTATTTCTAAAAAATGCAGCGTCACACGTAGCACAGGCCGAAACCCCTTTTCCGATCAGCTTCTCTTCTCCAGCAACTCCCAACCACTTAAATTCTGCCCCTGTCGCAATTATTACCGCCCTTGCTAAATACGGCCCCACTTTCAGTGGTTTTTTAGAAAAATCGACTCCGACGGCTTCCTCCTCTTTTATCTCCACTCCCATTTTCTCCGCCTGAGCCCGCATGTTCATCATTAAATCTGGCCCCTGAATCCCGTCTACGAATCCCGGGAAATTTTCCACTAAAGTTGTCAGCATCAATTGCCCGCCCCACTTTTCTCCGGCCAGAAGTAAAGTTTTTAGGTTAGCCCTGCTGGTATAAATCCCGGCAGTTAACCCGGCAGGTCCTGATCCGATAATAATCACATCGTAAACTTGATCACTCATGTCTGCCCATCATATCCTAACCAGCCCATTTTTCTCAAATGAATATTTACTTTCAATCTCCATTAGATTTTCAATTACTCTTTTTGCGGCCTTACCATCCCAGAACTTTGGCACTTTGCCTTTTTTGTAACTGCCTGCCAAAATCTCATCTACCTTTTCCTCAAGTAATTGATAATTTCCTCCGATCAAAGTATTGGTCCCCTCCTCAATCGTAATCGGTCTTTCAGTATCTTCCCTCAGTGTCAGACATGGTACCCCCCACCAGGTCGACTCCTCTTGAACCCCGCCGCTATCTGTCACAATAAATGTGGCTTCTGATTGGGCCTTTTGCATCTGCAGATACGGTAAGGGATCTAAAACTTCCACACGTTTATCAATTTTTATTTCCCCCTGCTCTATTCTTAATTTTGTTCTGGGGTGTATTGCAAATACCACCCGCATATATTTATTTGCAATTTTATTCACCATTTCCATCAAACCAGAAAGTTTTTTAGAATCGTCAACATTTTCCGCCCGATGTAAAGTACACAATGCATATTTTTCTCCTAAACCGGATTCTTTTTTAATCTTATCCAAATTGGCCATCAAGGTATCGATCATCATGTTCCCCACCAGACAAACTCTCTCATTTATTCCGTCATTTTTTAGATTCTCCATTCCGCTCCTCTCACTAACCAGCCACACATCTGCCAAGGCGTCAGCAATTATCCTGTTTGTTTCCTCTGGCATCAACCGGTTTCGAGAACGAAGTCCTGCTTCCAAATGAATCACCGGCATTTGCCGAGCTTTTGCCGCAATTGTTCCAGCCGCAACCGGCACACTGTCTCCCATCACCAGTACCCACCTATCAGACATCTGCTCCAAAGCTTTGCTGATTTCAGATATCTGCCGGCCCATTTGATCTTCAAACCGTCCTCCGCTAATCCCCAAATTAACATCCGGTTTGGGAATCTCCAAATCCCTGAAAAAACCTTCCGACATCACCTGGTCAAAATGCTGTCCTGTATGAATAATTTTAAAATCAACACCATCCTCCTTGCACCGCCTAGAAACAGCCGCCAACTTCACAAAATTTGGTCTGGTCCCCACGATCGCCACTAGCTTCATTCCCTGATCTTACCACCGCTTTTATTAAATCCCAGCCTTTGACAAAAGTTGCACGTACCCCGCCTTACCAGAAAAACCCACCTGTCTACCAATTTCAGTACCATCTTTAAACAAAATCACAGTCGGAATACTCATTACTCCATATTTACCGGCAATCTCCGGCTCAGCATCCACATCCAACTTCGCCACTAACGCTTTCCCGGAATATTCCGTAGACAGTTCATCGATAACCGGCCCAGCCATTCGGCACGGCCCACACCACGTTGCCCAAAAATCCACCATCACCACTCCGGTTTTTGTCTTTTCGTCAAAGTCGTTCCTAGTCAAATGTACTGCTGCCATATCGTTACTACTTATACACAAAAAAACACATTATTTCAACCCGACAAAAACATAGCAAAACCGAACTTTTTTAAAATTCGCCATACAACCCACCCGCTCAGATCTCCCCCCTTAATCCCAGCAAGACACTTAGGAGTGAAATTAAGCTACGAATGGATAAAAATGACCTATTACGGCCAAAATTACCAACACCCAACCCACTACGTTGGTATATCCGTCCCGAATAAATGTTTGGGCCAAAAGTCCCAAACCCAATCCCAACATAGTGTGAACCACTGCCGTATAATTCGGATGTTGAGCCCAAAACTTCATAAAATCTTCTTTTGAAACTGAAGCACTTCTTCTCTTCGCCATCTTGACACTCACCCCCTAGCCAAAACCAACCACTGCCAAATAAGCACAATTCCCCAGCCAATCATTAATCCCTTATGCTCACTTGCTGCAAACTTTCTCGAAAACACCCAATACCATTTCTGATAGTCAGGTTCAGCCAATACTTCAGAAAACAACCTCACCGCAAATCCCAAACACAGTCCGACTGCTATCAAACTGCCATACGACATTGTCAGCCACACTCCTACCCCCGTCATCACAAATGCGGTCAATATATTACGAATTGGCAATTGGGTTCTCTCATGAGCTGTTTCCACAAGAATCGCCCAGGCATTTTTCAAATCCTTCTTTCCTAACTCGCCTTTCACTCTCTGACAGCTCAATTCGTGCGGATTACATACCAAAGCATAAAACCAGTGATCCGAATCAGCCAACAGCCATCCCAGTATCCAGCCCACCAACAGCCACCCATCAGCTAGTAGGTTCATAGGCAAAAAATCAGCTGCAATGTGCTTAACCAAACGTACCCCAATCAAACCGGCTATTGGTACAAGCCTCCACATCCAAACTGCTAAATTTCCTTTCCCCATCGTGTCTACCAGTATGCCCCAACACTTTTACCAATGTCAATCAACTTTCTCATTAGTGTTCCAAATAAAGTCGATAAATCATACCATCATCTTCTCCGTTTAATTTACTACCCAAGCCCGACCAATTTTTAAAAGTTATATCATCTGCCGCTTCCGTAAACATTCGACCCATATCGTTGATCATTCTTCTCATATCTCGCGTTCGACAATAAGCCCCATCGGTAGCCCCAATCACACTCAACTGTACACCCATCTTTGTAACCGCACTCACTGTCTCCTCTTGAGTCAAAGCTAATTGACTTAATCCCACTCCTTTTAAGTTATTAGCCGCATATATTTGATTTATCTTCCCATATATACGATCTCCAGCATACTCTCTAATTTCAGAATATTTACCTGAAAGATCTGCCCACAACCCATCTACATATCGATTGGCATCAGCTGTAAACAAAAATTCCATCCCGTCTATCTGAACCTTTTTGAACACATCGGCCAAACTTCTACATATCCCCACTCCTAACACCCCTAAAGTTCCTTGAACAAAATCAGCCTCTGGTTGACTCCCCAACTCGTTCGGAAGCCACATCACCGACACAGAAAATACTCCATTCCCCAGTTCTGGTACTATTTCTGAAGCTTTTAATAAATCACCCTCTCCGGTTATTGTTTCCACCCATGCCTCATTTGTAAGCACTTGATACCCCGCAGCAATCTGTCTTAACGCTCCTTCAATCTCAAAATTTGCATGAGGTAAATTATCCCTCATGTTTATCCCATGAAATGCCGATATACTTTTCGGCATTGCATCAAATGTCTCAGCTGTCTTATCAGCCCAGTGGAGCACTTGTCTGGATTTTACAGCCACAGGCTTAAGCAACCATGAATGAACCATATCTGGACTTGAAGGTAACCTTGGATACATACCTACCAATTGTTTCCACCTTTCCCTATCAGCAACACTAAACCCATCTCTTAAGGCCGCCACCACACCTAAACCATTCTTACCACAAAAAGTATAGACCACTAACGAATCAGCTGTTGCCACAGCTGTCTCATCAGCTCCCATTTTGCACCTCACTGCAGCCGACAAAACTAGATCACTTCGCCTTAATCCCGCAATACCTGCATCTACGTAAGACCCGACAATTTCATGAGGTGCTTCAAATGGCAAGTGAGCCAAAACCCTAAACCCATAATCCCGTCCCACACTAAGAGAGACATCAGAAACGCCCGTGTGCCATAAACGCGTTTCCCCTTCTTCGAAAGCCATAGCTCATTATACTATAGGATTATATAGTGTCAATTTCTCTTGCCTCGCGCAGGTCCAAACCTGATCTTATCTATTAGTTAATTACTTGTCTTTCGCCTCATTCAATCCCACAAAACTTCCCTCTCCTTTAATATCCCCACAAATTACTCCTCCTTTTAAACTACCGGCCAAAGAGCGCGGTTTCGATAACGGGTATTAGGTACATTAGTAATTCTGACACTCTCAGGGACAGCTAATCTTAATACCTCTACATAATCATCAAACTTCTGTAGAGTCAACAAGCGCACTAGTCCATTCACCACAAAACCAAATTCACGACCACCTTTTGACTTTAAATAAACTTTAAAATCCTCGGCTTCAATGCCAAAGCCTATGGCCACAGACCGAACACATTGAGCCACACTAGCATTAAACCACGGAAATGGTTGATTTTGGGTATAGAACACCCCCCCCGTTTCACTTGCCTCTATATCGCCATTAAATCCACTCACCAGATACAAGACCCTTTTTCCATCTCCACCCATCCTTTCAACCAAAGCTGCAGCCATCTTTACTCCTGCCTCTTATTATCTTCAGGTTGGTAACCGACTTCCACTTTCGTAATCCTTACATACCCAGGCTCGCCCGTTTGGCCCGCAATCGGAATTGGAACGAACTTCAAACACTGTCCCTTAGTCGCCAATGTTACTACCAACATCCCAGTCGAAGCCACTACCACCTCACGATCCTGAGACTCTTGTGAAAATCCCACCAGCACAGAATCTTCAGTCACTTTCTTCGTGTCAACATACACCAACACTTCGCCTTCACTCAAAACATGTATTACTTCCACCCCGGGAATCGAAACACCATTCGTGTCATTCAGTAAGCACCTATTCCATTGTTTCAACAATACAAAAGCCAAGTTAGGAAACCCATTCTCTCTATTTTTTTGGGATTGAACCACCTCCACAAGTGCCGGTGCCATGCTCCACATTTTCTACCTCCAACCCCATTCTTACTTGACTTCCATCAGACCCCCGCCTGACATCAGCTGACAAATGATAAACCAAACTATCGATTTCCAGCGCTGGCCCCGCTATTTAACCTCTTCGACTGATAATACTCATGATAAGCCTCCAATGCTTCATCAGGTTGATAACCAAGCTTTAGCGCGTATTCTGTCACGGATTGCGCCCCACTCTCGCCCAGATGGTTTAAAAACGGATCAACTACGTCATGGTCGATAACTTGAGCGGTTCTTCCTTCCGTACCCACACTTAATCTCACATAAGCATCCTCCAATGTTTCAAGATCGACCCCGGTTTCCGTGCAATATACCCGCATCGCCACTTTTCTGGCGTCCATATGATCCGCCCACTCATTCATCCCGTCAAGTATCTGTTCAACCTGATCCTTCATTTTTTCCTCCATTCCTTTTTTCATTAGCTTCAATCCAAACAAAAACCTAGCCGCTTCCGGGCTTTCTTTTAATAAAGACATGTTCCTTATTTTCCACCTCAAGAACTAACATTACTTGACTTCCATCAGACTCCCACCTGACTTCAGATGACCAGTCTCTCCAGATTGATCCTATTTGAACATCGACTACATCTCATTTTTTCGGCCACTGCCGGGTTTGCTGCATTTACCACCAAATCCAGATTCTCCTTTACAGACAATCCGGAATTTTCATGGATCGATCCGTATGTGGCCTCAAACCCACAAATACACGCCTGCACCCGACCTTCTGCAGTCACCGACACCATATGGCCCCACTTGTCACAGGGCGGTTGGCCATAGGTTCGCATTCCGGAAACCAATTTAGTCTCAATTTCAAATTCGTCTATATCAATTTTCTGCAGCGTCAAAAACAGTTGTGTCAATTCAGCTTGCGATAAGGCCATGTGTGACACCATTTCCGGATTTTGCCCCAATTCAATAAACGCCTCAAAATAAGGTATTATTGCGTTTCGTCTGCAAAATCTCAGCACCTCGGGCAAATCATTTGCATTCTTGCGGGATATATAAGAATCAAATCCCACATCTCCGACTCTCACCCCCCTCTGAGTCAGTCTGTCTCTGGCAGCCAAAAGATGATTTACCCCTTGCCACATCACTGCATCTGCACCATCTACTCCCGCCAAATCGTTCTGGACTACCGGATTCATCGAGTTTCTTTTTGCAATTACTGATCCCGCAGTCAGCAATAATTCTGACCACTTTTTGGTTATCAGTGTTCCGTTGGTAAACACCACACTTCTCATTCCAATCTCTGTTATATGTTCCAAAATCAACGGCAGACTCGGATCCATCACTGGCTCCCCTTTTCCGGCAAACACCACCACTTCTCCGCCTCTGGATCTGGCAAAATCTACCGCTGCCCGCATTTCCTCCAATGTCAGCCGTAATCCATTTTGTGCTCCCGGAGTATGCAAAAAGCACCCTCTGCAATTAAAATTGCAGTCCGGACCAGCAGCTAGATATATCCCTGACAACCTCACCTCCCCTGCTCCAGATTTCACCATCAACAAATTTTGCCTCACCAAATCTGCATGCATTCCATACCCGCTTAAGGGATTTTCTTTCGCCATAATTCGTGGATTGTATCAGCTTCAATCGCCATCACCCAGACTCTCATCCGACCGGTACCTGACCCCACCTGACTCAAATTGACTTATTTCTTCTGTAATCCTATAATGTAAGCTCCTCCTGCACCACCCAAAGTGGACTACACCTTTCCCATTCCCAAAAACAGTCTCATTTCGCGCTTTTCTCCGATTTTTTCCCGTCTGACCCAAAATCAAAACTCCACTATTGTTGCTCTTCCCTACACCGGCCGCACTTCCCTCCTCCGCTTCATTAGCAACAGCCCCGACACCCAAAAACTTCTCGGCCTGAATCCTGACGCCCACAGGCTATTATTTATCGATACCGACCGCACTGACTACTCCTACTCCCAGTTCCTCAAGGAGTTGGCCTTTTGCCTGTCTCCAGATTCGCTTCCCCCATCGGACGATTACTTGACCTCCGTTTTTATCCACCAGCAAGTCAAAGAACTTTCCCGATCAGCCCATCTGGTTTTCATCATCACTCTCAACTGGCAAACCATAAACTCACTGTCTGATATTGATCGCTTTCTCAGCCTGCTCACCAAATCAGCCACCCCCCATTCAGTTAATTACCTCTGGAGTATTGATACTGCAGTTTTACGCCAAATTACCCATCCCCACCCCTCCTCCACTCTTTTAGAAAAACTTTTTTATTTTCCCGCATTTTCTCCCGCCGAAACCACTCACAGCCTCAAACGACTTTGTCTGTCCAAAAACCTTTCCCCCAAATCGGCCGTCTTATCTCATGCCCAAGTCCTCACCGGCGGCATTGCCGGCTTTTTCCATTCCTTAATCAACCTCGGTCCTCAATTTATCAACCACCCCAGTCTCAACCCTGTTATAACCCTGCTTAAATCGGAAGTTACCCAGTCCCCGGACCTGATCTCATTCCTGACCACCCCTGCCACCTTACAACTTCTAAACCAAATCACCCCCACCCATATTCCTTTTGGCAACCTGACTTTAAATCAAAATCCCACCGCCCAGGAGATAAACCTGCTCAAGCTTTTTGAAAGTAAATTAAATTCCCCTGTCTCCCGTGACGACGTGGCTCAGGTTCTTTGGGGCCAGGCCTGGCAGCAAAAATATTCCGACTGGGCTCTCGACAAAGCCGTCTCCCGCCTTAGAAAACTCATTATTCAGGGAAAATTCCGCTTAATTACCGTTAAAAATTTTGGCTACCAACTCACTGATTTCATATGAGTCCCGAAACAAACCTCCGAAAGTTAAAACACAGCTCAACCCGCCTTCCGCCCACATACTATTCAGACCTATATTCCTTTCCTTTAGACCCAGATGATCCCCTAACCGACTTACTTGAAGAAATCGGCGGCTGTGATAAACTCCGCTTCCCCAGTCTTTATCCGGCCAAAATAATAAAGAGTTTACTCTCCGCTCTCAGTTGTCAGGACCCTTCCACTTCCCTGATCCTACACGGCGGCCGATTATTTGAAAGGCTGTCCCCGCCCACAGCCAAGCGCTGGCGCCAAGGCCAAAGATGGGGAGGCCATGGAAATTTTAGCAACGACATCGACGTAGAAATCCTCACGCAATTACCATTCTCCCAAACTAATCGAGTAATCAAAGATGTTTTTAATAATGCCAATAACACCGATAGGCAGCTTTTAAAAGCAAACCACATCGATCCGGACTGGTGGACCAGATTAATTTTGCAGCCCAAATTTTCACTCTGGAACATCCCTCCCTACTGGGTCATTAAGTATGGTTATCTGCCCTACATCCCGCGCAATGAATACCAGCATATGTTTGAACTGCATTATCACGATCTTTCGGCTCCCGATTGTCTAAGACAAATGCACGCCAATTATTTTCAGTTTTACTCGTCCTTAATTGGAAACGGCGGTCTAATACTTAATATTGAAAGTGAACGGATTGTCCAACAACTTTATCGGCCATTTCCCCCGTCAGGAGATCGACACCATCAGATATTCCTCACCAATCCCGAACAAATTCTAGAGTCGTCTCGTTCATTACTAACCGGACCCCGTTTCGCCCTTTATGCCACCGTTATTTCAAGTCTGTCCCAAACCCCGGCCGAGATTCACCCAGCTCACGCCCGTTTGGTAAAAGCAGCCGTTACCAAACAACTCGGACATATAAACAAACTTCACCTACAGCAAATGCAACAAAGAATGCTCTCCTGTGCCGCTCAGGCTGAAAACTTGCGCTCCTCAGATCAATATCAGTGTTATCTATCCCAAACCTCCATACCCCAGGCGCTTCTGGCCCTCTGAAAAATTTCTTTTTAACATCTCTCCGGCATTCGAGTCGTCACCGGCACTTTCTTAACTGGTTTACTTTTTGACCGTCTACGTCTACTAAGCCACCACACTAAAATCTCACCCAGCCCTAACCTTTCCACTTCACCCCAATCCACCTCCCATCGATTGGTTTCATAATTAAAGTAATAAAAACCCTGCTCTCTTCTTTCTTGCGCCAATTCTTTCACTGCCCCCATTGCCCAATTGTATTACAAAACCGCATCAGATTTTAATCACCTGTCCCGGCTTATTGATCGGGTCATTTGGATCGTAGTGATCCATCCTTCCGATCATTTCAACCTTAATCCCTTTGCTCTTAAGCACTCCAGCCATGTCTGCCGCATATCTCAATGGATTACTTCCGTGAACTACATATACTCGAGGAGTCTTTTCCCCACTCTGGTTGTTTGCCAACAATCTTTCCAATACAGAAGCGTTCTGCTCAAATGTTGCATGTCCGCTAGTATGAAATACTCTCTCGGGATCCCTACTCACCTCCACCCGTCCACCATTCATTCCAAACACATCAAATCCCGCCCAAAATTTACCATGCATAAGCTGTTCAGTCGCATACTTTATTCCGCCCACTCTTTGCTTATCAGCCCCTCCATACGGGAAAGGCGCTGACCAAATCACATTAATCCCAGGAAAATTACCACCCCCAAAGCTTTTCCTAAACGAATCATACGGACTGACCACTACCACTGATTCTCCGGCAATTTTCTGTAGCCGGTCTACAGTCACCACTCCCAACTTCCCCATCTTAGCCCGGTCCAACAGTCCAGTTTGCCATGATTTTTTTTGCAAGAGCGGCCGATCAAACAAGGCAACGTCCTCTCCGATTCCCGGAAGCCAAACCAGCCCTCGCCCATACGCGTCTAACGGAGCCGCCGCCTCCTCTGCCGCCAAATGTTCAGCTTCATCAGCTATTTGGTATCCCAACACCAGTGTTCTTTTGCTCTCCTCAGCCGCCTTATGAATACACTCCAACTGTCCCAAATCGTAAGCAGGCGACATAATTACCACTAGCCCTTTTCCCTCCCGCATCACTCGAGCAAAATTCTCCGTCATCCTCTCTTCACCTGCCAAAGTAGATCCCTTCAACACTCCCTTAGGATTAGTCCCCTCCATTAATATCACATCCCACCTTCTCTTTTCCATCGCAGTCAGAGAACTTTCAGTTTGCGGTCCCATTTTAAAATCAGTCATATACAATGCCTCTCCCTCAGAAGTCCGTATCCCAAAAGCCGTACAATCCACACTGTGATCCACTGGAAAAACCTGCACACTCAGGTTTCTGCTTAAAGTCACTTCATCACCTTCATGATATGTCCTGTTAATTTGCCTCCATTCTTTTGGATACCCATTTCCCTCCACTCGGCCTTCATGAACCTGAGTCCAATACGCAATTTTCCCTGGCCAAGTTGCAGCCGAGCTGGTTCTACTCATCAATCTGCCCGCAACTCGCCACCACAACTCCAATGGTGCCCCTGTTAATGGTATAGCTCCCGCATGATCCCCATGCGAATGCGTGACCATTACATTTTCTACCACCTTACGACTCTCCCCGTACCACTGTTTCACCGCCCCTTTGGCCAAAGCCAACAGAGCTGCCGCTGCTTCCGCTCCTAAATAATCAATCAGGTCCTCCCTTGGTACATTCCGAGCCGCTTCTGCCCTTAAATATTCCACCGCCGGAGTATGACAGCCAGACTCAAACACCGCCGGCCAACCACCGATTGTCGCCAACAAATAGCCAGGGTAATACAAACCTGGCACCATGGGAATTTCACCAGACAAAAACGAACCTCTCAGGCCCGCAACTGTTCCTGTTCTTTCCGGCAGCCCTTTGTCGGCAATCGGGATTCCTCCGTAAGCCGACCCCAAATCCAAAACTGTCATGTTCTCTTGCCCCTTCCCCCGCTCTGTCAGAATTAACCTTGCGTCACCTACTTGTGGCCGACCTCTCATCACCCGCAATTCGGTTTCTTCGTGACTTGTAATGGTTATCGCACCATAACCGTATTCTCTTCGTCGTCCTAAATCGGCCTCAAACACTTCAGCTGCCTGTTCCTCCTCCATAAACATAGTTTTGCTTTTCTTCCATTCCTCAAACAACCAGGGTGTCAAATACAGCAAATAAACATCCGGTCCCCAATGTGATCTATTTAAAGCCAGCGAC
>Ga0208958_1001502_pt1 | contig 22932 bp, 20 predicted proteins | sample RifOxyB1_FD_184032 | JGI IMG/M metagenome (GOLD analysis project Ga0208958, IMG submission 184032) | Soil microbial communities from Rifle, Colorado - Rifle Oxygen_injection B1 (SPAdes) | ecosystem: Environmental > Terrestrial > Deep subsurface > Rock core/Sediment | place: Rifle, Colorado... | reverse complement strand
CGCCAGCCGTAGACCGGGGACGGGGCGAGCCACAGCCTCGCCGAAAACGGCGGCCTCTGCAAAGGTCCGATCGAGGTCCGAGCCATAGGTCGCGCCCTGCGCCTGGGAGGGTTCAAACCGGCGTCGCTCGGCGCGGGTTTCACCGAGCGCCAGGGCGCCGCCGCCTGTCCAGGACCAAGGCGCTTCTCGGTCGGATTCAACGCGGAACTCGCTGGACAGGGCCCAGATCGACTGGTCGCGGTCCACGAGGGCGGCCACCGCTCCGCCCGGTTCGGTGGCGTCGAACCGTTCCTCGAGGGTCTGCCGCGAGAGACTGGTCGCGGAGGTCAGGCGCATGGCGCCGACGTCGCGGCTCGCTGTCACCCCCGCCAGTGCAAGCGTGCTTCGATAGGGCTCGGCGACCAGACGGTCCCGCGACAATCGCTGGTCCGCCGCCGGTATGGTCTGGGCGTCGCTCGCAGCAATGTCCTGTCCGACTGCCGTGAGGTCGAAGGTCCAGCCGTCGCGAACCAGACGGATTGCGCCTCGGAGGCCCAAGGTGTCGACTCTGTCGCCGTCCTCGACGCCTCGCGCCGGATTGTTCAGGAAACCGCCGTCTCGCCGGCCGTAGACGACGAGACGGGCAGCGGCGTCGTCGCCCCAGGGTTGGTTGAAGATCGCCGCGGCGTCCGCCCCCTCTGCGCCGCCGGAGGTCGACGACAGACCGGCGACGAACCGCGCGCTTGTCTCGGCGAAGGACGGTGGAACGGGTTGCAGACGGACGACGCCGCCGATGGAGCCGGCGCCGAACCGCGCGCCTTGTGGCCCCTCGAACACCTCCACGCCCGCGATGTCGACAAGGGCCAGGTCCGGGTCGGGCGATCCGTAGGTCAGTCTCAGGTCGCCCAGATACTGGCCTATGGTGGACTGAAGCGGCCCGTTGAAGGCGGAATCCGCAATACCGCGGACGAAGAGCTTGTTGCGGCCCGGACCCTGGCGGGTTGAATCGACGGCGGCGGAGAGGTCGGCGACGGCCTCGCTGGAGACAACCCCCTCCGCTCTCTCCAGTCCATCGGGCGCGATGAGGGTTCGTCCGGTCGCTTCGGACAGGCCGCCTCGTCGCACTGAGGCCGTGACGATCACTTCGTCCAGAACGGTCGGGGCGGCTGGGCGTGGCGACGGAGGCGCAGGGCGGACAGGGGGAGCCGGCTCGATCCGGTAGACCCCCTGCGCCAGCCGCACGGCGCGGGCGCCGGTCGGTCGCAACAGCCGCTCGAAGGCCTGCTCCACCGTCAGCCGCCCGTTGACGCCGGCCGCCGCTCGGCCGCGAAGCGGGGCCTGAACCACAACATTCACTCTGGCCTGGGCCGCGATCGCCTGAGCGCCTTGGAGCAGAGGGCCGGGGCGGACGTTAAAGTCATATTGCTGGGCCGACGCCTGAGTCGACAGGGGGGCCAATACGGCGGCGACAAGGACGGCCGGGGCGGTCACGGAGCGGCGCGCGGCTCGATACGCCAACCGGCGCCATTGTTCGTCACTCCGGCGTCGAGGCTGAGTTCCAGCCGGCGCCGCACGCTGTCCGGCGCCCCTGAAACCGAGAGGCTTCCTGAAATGCGGCGGTCCGCCAGCTCGGGGGCGACGCTGACCGGGCGGCCCAGCGCGATCGACAGATCGACCGCGACGACCGCCAGGCGTTCGTTGTCATAGACCAGCCGCCCGTCGCGCCAGGCATCGACCGCTGCGGGGTCGACGGGGCGAGGCTCCAAGCCCCGGTTCCCGATGATAACGCCGTCGCCGGCGTTCAGAATGGCGGCGCGCCCCTTCAGATCAACCCGCACCACGCCTTCGGACACGGTCACGCGCGCGCCGTCGGGCAGACGGGTGATGTCGAAGACGGTGCCGAGATCCGTGACGGCGACCTCGCCGACCTCGACCACGAAGGGGCGGCGGTCGTCGTGGGCGACCTCGAACAGGGCGCGGCCTGATTCCAGTTCGACGGTTCGGGGCGTGCGTCGGTCCAGGCGCAGACGCGTGCCGCCGGCGACATGGATGGTCGTGCCGTCCGCCAGCTCTAGGGCCCTTTGTTCGCCGGGCGCGGTTTCGACCAGCCAGGGCTGTGGCCGCATCAAACCGTACCAGCCGATCCCGAACAGGGCGGCGGCGAAAACAGCGGCCGCCGCCGTGAGCCACATCCGCGAGGTCCGCCGCCGAGCCTCGCGTGCTGGGCGCAGACCTGATCGTCGGGACGGGGCGACCATGGCGTCGACGAGATCGGCCTCGGTCGTCGCCAGCCGCCAGTAGACGGCCGCATTCAGAGGATCCTGGTCGAGCCAAGCTTGCCAGTCGTCCCAGGCGTCAAAAGCGGGGTCGTTGATCCGCACCAGCCAGTCCAGGGCGGCGCGTTCGACGGCGTGCGAGGTGTCGGTCATCTGCATATCCCCTGGACGCCGCGGTGTAGGGTTTGCCTCATGCCGGGTCTCCCTCAAGGCCCAAGAGCGCGGCGTAGGCGCGTCGCAGGTGTTTCTCCACCGTGCTCAAGCCCATACGCAGATCCTCGGCGATACGGCGTTGGGTGTGGCCGTCGATCCGATGACGGCGGAAGATCATGGCTGCGGGCTCGCCCAGGGCTTCAAGCCGAGCCTCAACGGCCGCCAGGGTTTCGCGAGCGATCAGGGCGCGTTCAGCCTCGGCGCTGGTCGCGGGATCGACTGCGCGCTCGGCTTCCCTGGCCCATGCGGCCTCACGGGCGGATGTCCTAAGCCGCCCGCGACGGCGGTCCAGAACGCCAGTGTAGACCATGCGAAACAGATAGGCGCGGGGATTGGCGATCGGGCCGCGAGAGCTCTGCACCCGGATCCAGACGTCCTGGAGAACGTCCTCCGCATCGTCCGCCGCGCCCATGGCGCGGGCGCGCCGCTCGAGCTCTGGCCGCAGGGCGTGAAACACCGCCTCTAGACCGGCGGCCTGTGTCGAAGACGGAGGGCTCATCGGCGCCCTATACACCCGCTCGCGAAGGTCCCGGCAACTGAGGAGGTCCGCGGTTGCGGCGAAAACGGTCGTCGATGATCGGACGTGCGGCCGTCCCGCTTGCTTTCAAATTCAGCAAATCTGTCGCGGGCCGGGCGTCCGCAGCCTAAACGCCGCCTAGTTCTCAAGCCGGATCGTTCGCCGTGCGCACTGCAATCCTGATGCCTTCCGGATGCCGCTTGTCCGCGTCCCAGCCCAACTCCATGGAGACTGTGGTTCGAACCCTGGTTCAAGCCACCCCAGCCCAAGACGTGCGCATATTCTGCTGTGAAGGGGCCGAGGATCATGGGCTTTCGAATGTCGTCGCCCTGCCGGTCGAGCGCGCAAGCCGCCGTAGGGCTTTGATCGAGGGTCTCAAGGCCTATCGACCCGATGTGATCGAACATCATCAGCAGGTCAAACAGGCGGTCTTCGTCTCGTCAATCCTGCCCGAGCCCGCCCATATCCTGTATCGCCACAACGCTCTGAAAACGCCTCGCCACCTGCTGGACGACTGGCGGTACAACCGACGCTACGACTGGATGGACGGCTTCGTCTTCGTCAGCGACGCGGAAAGGGACGCCTTTGTCCGCGCCTATCCGCGTCAGGCCGATCGAGCGTTCTCGGTGCCCAATCCCATCGAGGTGGGGCCCTGGCTGGCGCCCCTGGAAGGGCGGGAGCCGATCATCGCCTTCGCCGGGCGGGCCATGCCGGAAAAGGGCGTCGCCGCCATCTGCGCCGCCCTTCCCACGGTGCTGGACCGTCATCCGGAGTGGCGCGCGGTGTTGATGCTGAACGACTGGGACCATCATCACCGCTGGGCGCATCCGCATGTGGCCCCGCTGGCGCGCTTCGGAGAGAGGGTCACACTCCTACGCTCGGCCCCGATCAGCCAGGTTCAAGAGGTCATGAAGTCCGCCGCCATCGCTCTGACGCCGTCCGTCTGGGACGAGCCCTTCGGCCTCACCGCCGTAGAAGCCCACGCGGCGGGCGCCGCCCTGATCTCATCGGGTCGTGGGGGGCTGCGAGAGGCCAGCGGCCCTCACGCCCTCTATTTGCGCGCCGTCACCCCCGACCTGTTGGTCGAGGCGATGGAGCGTCTGATTCTCGATCCCGGAGAGAGGTTCCGCCTCGCGCGCGGCGGACAGCGCTATGTGTCCGAGGTTCACCAGCCGTGGCGCAGAGCCGCTCAGCTACAGATGGTCCGAAGACGCGTTCTTGCCGAACGCCGGGCAGCCGCCGACGCGGACCTGTCGCATTCCTCCTTGATCCGTTCCGCCCGGTCGCTTCTTCCTCTGATGTGAGGCCAAGCGGCCATCCGTAAGTCGATAGGGCCCAAACCTCTCCGTCGCGACGGGCCGATACGCCGTGCAGCGCCTCTAAAGCGCGAACAAACCCTGCCGAGTCGCCGGTGCTGAAGACGCCGTCGATCGCGCCGGAATTTAATAAAGGCTTCACAATGGGCGGCCGGGCTTGCCGATGACGCGCCGTGGGGCCTAGGAGCGGGCCATGAACGCCCTGCGCCGAGTGATCGACCCCTATCTGCTCATGCTGATCGGCACGGTGGTGCTGGCGAGCCTGGTTCCGGCGAGGGGCGGGGCTGCGGAGGTGGCGGAGGGGGTGGCGACGGCGGCGGTCGCCCTGCTGTTCTTCCTCTACGGCGCGCGGCTGTCGCCGGGCGCGATCTGGGCGGGGCTGTCGCACTGGCGGCTTCAGGGGATGGTGCTGGCGGCGACCTTCCTGCTGTTCCCGCTGCTGGGGCTCGCGGTGTTCTGGGTGAGCCGGTCGTGGCTGGCCGAGGACCTGAGGATCGGGCTCTTCTATCTGTGCCTGCTGCCCTCGACGGTGCAGTCGTCCATCGCCTTCACCTCCATCGCCCGGGGCAATGTCCCGGCGGCGCTTTGCGCGGCCTCCGTGTCCAATCTGGCGGGGGTGGTCATCACGCCCCTGCTGGTCATGCTGCTGCTGCCGGTCGGCAAGGTCGGGGTCTCATTGTCGTCCATTGAGGCTATCGCCCTGCAGATTTTGGCTCCCTTTGTCGCGGGTCAGGCGGTGCGGCGGTGGATCGGGCCCTGGCTGGTTCGGCATGGGCGGCTGACGTCGGCGGTGGATCGGGGCTCCATCCTGCTGGTGGTCTATGCGGCCTTCAGCGCGGGCGTCGTCTCCGGGGTCTGGAGCCGGGTGTCGCATCTGGACCTGGCCGTGGTCGTCCTGCTGGACGTCGGGATCCTGGCCTTGGCCCTGGCGGTCACCACCCTGGCCAGCCGGAGACTGGGCTTCGCGCGCGAGGACGAGATCGCCATCGTCTTCTGCGGCTCCAAGAAGAGCATGGCCAGCGGTCTGCCGATGGCGGCCATACTGTTCGCGGGCCAGAGCGTGAGCCTGATCGTCATTCCCCTGATGCTGTTCCACCAGATCCAGCTGTTCGCCTGTGCGGTGCTGGCCCGCCGCTACGCCCGCGAGGGCGAAGTCAGATGACGCGGTGGAGCACGGCGGCCTCGGCGATCTGGCGCATCACGACCTCGTAGGCCGGGGCGTCTATGGGGCAGGAGAGACCGATGGAGTCGCAGGCCTGACGGGCCAGGTCGCAGGCGGTCGCGACCAGGGGCTCGATCAGCTTTTCCGGCCGCAGGAGGTCGAAGGCGACCAGGGCGTCGACCATGAACTGGCGCTCTCCGGCCGGACTGGTCGAGATGGAATAGGCCAGGATGGCCCGCACGGCGCCGTTCACCACGGCGGCGAGAACCCCGCCCAGGGCGGGGGGCGCGCCGACCCGGGCGCGCCAGGAGTCGAGGCTCAGGCGCGGATTCGCCATATGCGCCAGCACATAGGTCTGGTCGGCTTCGTCGCTTTCGAGGCGGCGATATTGGACAGGGGTCATTTTCGGCCGCTTAGGCCTTGGACGAAATGGCCGCCTTGATCTCCATCAATCCGTTTGCTTGCATAATCTGCGAGGCTTAACCTGATCCCGTCATGCTCGAACTCAGATCCCTGCCTACGGACTGCGCCCAGCGCCGACAGGATTCGGTGTGTTCGACCTGTGGCGCGCGGGCGTTCAGCGTGTGCAGCAGCCTGGACCCGGCCGATCTGGCCAGTCTGGACGCCATCGCCGAGCGGGTTTCGCTGAAGGCGGGAGAGGCCTTGATCCGCGAAGGGGATCCGGCAACCCACCTGTTCAACATCACCTCGGGATCGGTGCGGATCTACAAGCTGTTGCCGGATGGGCGGCGCCAGATTACGGGCTTCCTGTTCGCCGGGGACTTCGTCGGTCTGGCCACCGGTCAGGACTATGCGTTTTCGGGTGAGGCCATCGAGGACGCGACCCTTTGCCGGTTCCGCAAGACCGACTATCGCGCCCTGATCCGCGAGCGGCCGCTGCTGGAAGAGGCCCTGCTGGATCGGGCGACGCACGAACTGGCGGCGGCGCAGAACCAGATGCTGCTACTGGGGCGCAAGACGGCGCAGGAGCGGATCGCCTCCTTCCTGCTGGACCTGCCCACCCGGGATCCGTTGCGGCCGTCGGCCGAGGATCAGGTGCGGCTGCCGATGACGCGGTCGGAGATCGCCGATTATCTGGGCCTGACCATCGAGACCGTGAGCCGGGTGTTGACCAAGCTGAAGACGACCGGGGTGATCCGGTTGTTGGCCCTGAACGAATTGCGGATCGAACAGCCCGACCGTTTGCGCGACATCGCCGAGGGCGAGACCTAGGGCGGCCGGCCGATCTGGATGGCGCCGTGGCGCTGTCACGAAAACAGGGTGACAAAGCGCCAAAAGCGCCAAAAGCGTCAAGACTGCCAAATCCTGCTCCATCTTCCCTTCCCCGCCGATATTGACGCCCGAAGGGAGTGTAACCCACCCCGGCGCCGTGTCGGGTCCAGGGGCGAAAACGGGCCGCAAACCCGCGCGCCGACACGAATCCTGGCGCGCGGAAATAAATTCGGCGTGGCCGTCTTCAGACCAGGGCCTGCTGACGGTGGGCGGTCAGCCGCACGCGGCCGTCGGTTCCGACGCCCTCGATCCGCAGCGTGCGGTCGCACAGACGGGTTGGGGCGGGGCGGTGGCTGACGATGATCAGGCCCTGGCCGGCGCCCTTGAGGCGACGGTCGAGCGCGGTCAGGACCTGGGCCTCGGTCGCCGGGTCCAGGCCCTCGGTCGGTTCGTCCAGCACCAGCCAGGGCGCGGAGCGCAGATAGGCGCGGGCCAGGCCGAGGCGACGGCGTTCGCCGCCGGACAGGCGTTCGCCATTGGGGCCGACGCGGGCGTCCAGGCCGAGCGGGTCGGCGCGGACCCGGTCGGCCAGGGCGGCGTCCTCGAGCGCGGCCCATAGGGTTTCATCGTCCGCAGGACCGGCCAGCAGCAGGTTTTCGCGGATCGTGCCGTCGATCAGGCGGATGTCCTGGGCCGCGTAGGCGAACAGGGACAGTCGGTCGTGGGGGGCGATGTCGGCGATGTCGAGCCGACCCAGCCAGGCCTCGTTCGCCACGGCGTCGCGCAGACCGACCAGGCGTTCGATCAGGGTGGTCTTGCCCGCGCCGGACGGACCGATCAGGCCAAGACGCAGCGGCGGCGACATGCGGTCGCCGTCTGCGGAAAGGGTCAAGCTTGCGGTGGTCGGAGCGGATCCATGCCGCGCCGACGAGGGCGAAGCCAGGGCGTCGAGGCGGGCCGTGGCCTCCACGGCGGCGCCGTTCTGCAACAGGGCGCCGGCCAGACCGGCGGCGGCCTCGACCCCCATGACGGCGGCCAGGGCGGCCAGGGCCGTCATCGGCAGGGGCGCGCCCAGGGTGGCGGGAATGACCGCCGCGACCGCCAGGGCGGTGACCGCCGCCTGCCAGGCGGCCATCCAGCCCCCGGCCTGGGTCAGGTCGATCTGGGCACGGTCGAGACCGGCGGCGGCCTGGGCGGCCTCGCCTGCGGCCCAGCGATCCAGGCCATAGGCCTTCAGCTCCGGCGACACGGCTTCGAGCGAGGTCAATCGATCCTTGAGCCGGCCGGTGGCGATCTGAACCTGGCGCCCGGCGGGGGCGGCGAGACGACGGGCCAGCCAAACCCAACCCGCCGCGCCCGCTCCCATGGCGAGCAAAAGCACCAGGCCGGCGAGGGGGCTGGCCATGGCGGCCAGCAGGGCGGCCGAGACGACGCCGGCGCCCAGGGCCCAGGGGGCGGAGAGCCGGACGAACAGGGTCTGGACCGCGTCCACATCCTGCACCAGTCGGGCCGAGGCCTCGCCGGACGACAGGGACAGGGCCTGGGACGGAGGCGCGGAGGCGAGGGCGTCGAACAGTTGCGGGCGCAGCCGCGCCAGGGCCTTCAGCGCCGCCTCATGGCCGGCGACACGCTCGATGTAGCGGGCGCCGGTGCGCAAGACGGCCAGCAGGCGGATGGTGGCGCTGGGGACCATGTAGTTGAAGGCCTGGACGGCGGCCGATCCGGCGACGCCGGCGATGGCCGCCCCGGTGATGAACCAGCCTGACAGGCCCAGCAGACAGGCGGCCGCGACCGCGACGATCGCGCCCCCGGCGGCGGCGAGGCGCAGGCGGGTCCGCTGCGCCTGACGTTGGGCGGCGATCAGTGCGCCGATGCGGGAGGGGGAGGGACGGTTGATCACAGGCGCACCACACGGTCGGCCATGGCCGCGACGGCGGCGGAATGGGTGGCGATCAGGGTCGTGCGGCCGCGCGACGCCTGGCGTATCAGATCCAGCATGGCCTCTTCGGAGGCCGGATCCAGATTGGCGGTCGGCTCGTCCAGCAGCAGGATGGGGGCGCGCTTCAGAATGGCGCGGGCCAGGCCCAGGCGGCGCCGCTCGCCGCCCGACAGGCCGCCGCCGCGTTCATCGATTTCGCGGTCCAGATCGCCGAACAGGCCCGCTTCTCCCGCAGCGACCAGGATGCGGCCGGGGCAGGCGGCGGGATCGGCCAGGCGGATGTTGTCGCCCAGACTGCCGGGCACGACGACGGGGTTCTGGCTGGCCCAGGCGACCTGGCCGGCGAACCAGCCCGCCTCGCTGAGCCGCGCCCCGCCGACCTCGACCTCGCCGGCGGTCAGGGGCGACAGGCCCAGGAACAGGTGCAGCAGGCTGGACTTGCCCGAGCCGCTGGCGCCGACCAGGGCCACGATCTGGCCGGGGCGGACCTCCAGGTCGAAATCGGCGATCACCGGCGCGGCGTCGCCATAGGCGATCGAGACCTTGGAGAAGCGGATCGCCGGGGCGTCTTCCGGCAGGATATGACGGACCCGCGCCGGGGGCTCGGGCGTGATCAGGGCGGGGACGGCGGCCTCGGCGGCCTGGCGGTCGTGATAGGCGGCGGCGAGGCGACGCAGCGGCTGATAGACCTCGGGCGCCAGGGCCAGGACGAAGAAGGCGCGGCCCAGGTCCAGCTGCTCTGGCGCGGGGAAGGGCAGGAGCTTCAGCAGGTTGAAGCCGCAATAGACGGCGATCAGGGCCACCGACAGAGCCGAGAAGAACTCCAGCACTCCGGACGACAGGAAGGCGATCCGCATGACGCGATTGGTGCGACGCTCCAGTTCGTCCGATGCGCGGGCGATTTCGGCGGTGGTGCGGGCGCGGGCGTCGAAGGCCAGGACGGCGGGCAGGGCGCGCACCCGGTCGACGAACAGGCCCGACAGCCGTTCCAGCGCCTGGAACTGACGGCGGCTTTCCGCAGCGGCGGCGGTCCCCGCCAGGATCATGCCGAAGATGAAGGGCAGGAGGGTGAACAGAAGTATGCCGGCCGAAAACGGGCTGGCCACGGCGGCGACGGCGATGATCAGCAGGGGCGACAGGCCGGCGGCCATCTTCAGCGGGGTGAAGCGGGACATATAGCCGTCGAGGGCGCCGACGCCCTCGACCACGGCGGTCAGTTGGTCATTGGACCGGGCGCCCCGGCCGAAAAGGTCGGCCAACAGCCGGTCGCGCACGCTGGTCTTGACCGACCGACCCAGGCGCGCGCCCACCACCACCGCCGCCTGACCGATCAGGCCGCGGGCGATCAGGCTGACGACCGCCAGCAGCAGCCAGGGCAGGGCGGCCAGGGGCGAGGCGCCGAAGGTCGCCACGGTCATGGCCAGACCGCCGGCGAAACCGACCGCCGGAACCACGTCCGCCACAGCCAGAAGACCCGCCAGGGCGGTCAGCCGACGCCAGGGCGCGGCCGCCTGTTTCAGCCAGACGGCCGGAGAGGCGGCGGGAGGGGAGGCCGAGATCGGCGCCGAGGTCATTCGAACACTCCAGCCTGGGAACAGGCCCGCAAGCCATTGGACAAACCGTCGTTGGGCGAAATGTCCAAGGACGATCAGTCCACTACGACCCGCAGGCGAAGGGGGCTTTGATCGAAATCAAGGCGACCGCCCCGCCTTGGTCCTAGGGCGGCACAAACGTCGGTCGTCGTGGCCGGCGGCTGAGGAGCCCAAGCCATGATCGACCTAGCGGTCGTCGACCTATCCAGGCTGCAGTTCGCGCTGACAGCCCTCTACCACTTCCTGTTTGTGCCCCTGACGCTGGGGCTGTCGTTCATGCTGGTCATCATGGAGTCCATCTATGTGATGACCCGCCGCCCGATCTGGCGGACGATCACCCGTTTCTGGGGGACGCTGTTCGGCATCAACTTCGTGCTGGGCGTCGCGACCGGCATCACCATGGAGTTCCAGTTCGGCATGAACTGGAGCTATTACAGCCACTACGTCGGCGACATCTTCGGGGCGCCCCTGGCGATCGAGGGCTTGATGGCCTTCTTCCTGGAGGCGACCTTCGTCGGGCTGATGTTCTTCGGCTGGGACAAGCTGAAGCCGTCGGCGCACCTGCTGGTCACCTTCCTGGTGGCCCTGGGCACCAATCTGTCGGCGGTCTGGATCCTGGTCGCCAACGGCTGGATGCAGAACCCGGTCGGCGCCGCCTTCAATCCGGACTCGATGCGGATGGAGGTGACGGACTTCATGGCCGTGATCTTCAACCCGGTGGCCCAGGCCAAGTTCGTCCACACGGTCTCGGCCGGCTATGTCTGCGCCGCGGTCTTTGTGCTGGGCGTCTCGGCCTTCTATCTGCTGCGCGGCAAGCATGTCGGCTTCGCCAAGCGGTCGATGACGGTGGCCTCGGCCTTCGGCCTGGCGGCCTCGCTGTCCGTCGTCGTCCTGGGCGACCAGTCCGGCTACGCCCTGACCGACAACCAGAAGATGAAGCTGGCCGCCCTGGAAGCCATGTGGCACACCGAGCCCGCGCCGGCCGGCCTGACCCTGATCGGCATCCCCAGCATGAAGGACCGCGAGACCCACTACGGCGTCCACGTGCCGTGGGTCATGGGCCTGATCGCCACCCGCACCATCGACAAGCCGGTCGAGGGCATCTTCGAACTGGTCGCCATTGCCGAAGACCGCATCGAGTCCGGCGTCATCGCCTATGACGCCCTGGAGAAGGTCAAGGCCAATCCGGCCGACCCCGTCGCCCGCGGCGTGTTCGAGACCCACCGTCGCGACCTGGGCTACGGCCTGCTGCTGAAGCGCCACGTCGCCGATCCGCGCACGGCCTCGCCCGAACTGATCAAGCAGACGGCCTGGGAGACGGTGCCGCATGTGCCGACCCTGTTCTGGAGCTTCCGCATCATGGCCGGCGTGGGGATGTTCATGATCCTGTTCTTCGCCACGGCCTTCGTCCTGTGCACCGTGCGCAAGCATGACACCCGCTGGTTCCTGCGTCTGGCCGTGCTGGCCATCCCCCTGCCGTGGATCGCGATCGAGTTCGGCTGGATCCTGGCCGAGTTCGGACGCCAGCCCTGGGCGGTCGAAGGCGTGCTGCCGACCTTCCTGGGCGCCTCGTCCCTGACCGTGCCGCAGCTGTGGGGCACCATCATCGGCTTTACCGCCCTGTACGGCGCCCTGGCCGTCGTCGAGGTCAGGCTGATCCTCTACGCCATCAAGAAGGGGCCCTTCCACGAGCAGGAAGCCTTCGGCCAACCCGCCCCCGAGGCGCCCGCGACCCCCGTCGCCGCGCCCGCCGTGGCCTGATCCAGAAAGACTGAGGACATCCGACCATGGATCTTCCCATCGACTTCGCAACCCTTCGCCTGATCTGGTGGGCCCTGTTGGGCGTGCTGCTGATCGGCTTCTCCCTGACCGACGGTTTCGACCTGGGGGTCGGGGCCCTGCTGCCCTTCGTCGCCAAGACGGACGAGGAGCGCCGGATGGTGATCAACACCGTCGGCGCGACCTGGGAGGGCAACCAGGTGTGGTTCATCCTGGGCGGCGGCGCCATCTTCGCCGCCTGGCCCTTCGTCTACGCCGTCAGCTTCTCGGGCTTCTATCTGGCCATGTTCCTGGTCCTGTCGGCCCTGATCCTGCGGCCGGTGTCGTTCAAGTACCGCTCCAAGCGGCCGTCGCCCAAGTGGCGGTCGTTCTGGGACTGGTGCCTGTTCGTCGGCGGCTTCGTGCCGGCCCTGGTGTTCGGCGTCGCCGTCGGCAACGTCCTCTTGGGCGCGCCCTTCCGCCTGGATAGCGACCTGCGCTCCTTCTACGACGGCAATCTGCTGGGCCTGTTCACCCCCTTCAGCCTGATCGCCGGCCTGCTGTCGGTGGCCATGCTGGTGCTGCACGGCGCGGCCTGGTTGTCGGTGAAGGCCGAAAAGGGACCGGTGCTGGAGCGGGCGCGTCTGTACGGCACGATCGCCGGCGTCCTGGCCCTGGTCCTGTTTGCGGCGGGCGGCCTGTACATGGCCTTCGGCAATGTCGGCTATCGGATCACGGGCGACCTGGACATCCAGGGCTTCTCCAACCCGCTGCGCACCACGGTGGAAGCCGCGCCCGGCGCCTGGCTGGACAACTACAAGCTCTATCCGTGGATGATGATCGCCCCGACCCTGGGCTTCGTGGGGGCGGTGGTCGGGCTGTCGGGCATGTGGCTGCGGTCCGCGCCCCTGGCCTTCGGCGGGTCTTCGATCTCGACCGTCGGCATCATCTCGACCGTCGGCCTGTCGATGTTCCCCTTCATCCTGCCCAGTTCGATCGACCCGCAGTCCAGCCTGACGGTCTGGAACGCCTCGTCCAGTCACATGACCCTGTTCATCATGCTGATCTGCACCCTGGTCTTCCTGCCCATCGTCCTGGCCTACACCAGCTGGGTCTACTCCGTGCTGTGGGGGCGGACCTCGACCGCCGCCCTCAAGACCAACCCCGACCTGTACTGAGCTCAAGGAGCATCAAGCCATGTGGTATTTTTCCTGGATCCTGGGTGTCGGGCTGGCGGTCGGTTTCGGCGTGCTGAACGGCCTGTGGCACGAGTTCCACCTGTTCGACGAGGGCGACCAAGGCCTGTCGGTCGATGCGGCGAAAGAAGGCGATGTTCCTCTCTAGTCCTGCCGGCGCCGGCGTGCGGACGACGCGCGAGTTGATCGCCCGCTACGACGCCCACGCGCCGCGCTACACCTCCTATCCGACGGCGGCGCAGTTCACGCCCGCCGTCGGGGCCGCCGAATGGGGGGCGTGGCTGTCGGCCGCGCCCCTCGATCGCGCGGTGTCGCTGTATCTGCACATCCCCTTCTGCAAGCGGCTGTGCTGGTACTGCGGCTGCAACACCCGGGCGATGAACCGGGTCGCGCCCATGAGCAGCTATGTCGATCTGCTGCTGAAGGAGGCGGACCTGGTCCTGGCGCGGCTGGACCGTCTGAACGGCCGGCGTCTGAGGGTCGGCTCGATCCATCTGGGCGGCGGCACGCCCAATATGCTGCCGCCGGACGAGCTGGAGCGACTGTTTGCGGGCCTGGCCGCCCGGTTCGACCTGGGCGACTGTTTCGAGATCGCCGCCGAACTGGATCCCGAGGTTCTGACCCAGGATTGGGTCGAGGCCGCCGGCCGCATCGGCCTGAGCCGCGCCAGCCTTGGGGTGCAGGATCTGTCGCCCGTGGTTCAGGCGGCGGTGAACCGGCCGGAGTCCTTTGAGACCATTCGCTGGGCGGCCGAGGCGCTGAGGGCGCAGGGCGTGACCTCGCTGAATCTCGATCTGATGTACGGCCTGCCGCTTCAGGAAGTCGAAAACGTCGTCAATACGGTGGCTCAGGTCGCGACCCTGCGGCCGGACCGGATCGCCCTGTTCGGCTACGCCCATGTGCCTTGGATGAAGCCGCATCAGAAGCTGATCAAGGACGCCGATCTGCCGGGGGCCGAGGCGCGCTTCGCCCAGAGCCAGGCGGCGGCCCGCTATCTGGTGCAGAAGGGTTGGCAGGCGATCGGTCTCGATCACTTCGCCTTGCCGCATGACTCGATGGCCGCCGCCGCGCGGGCCGGCCGGCTGCGCCGCAACTTCCAGGGCTATACGACCGATGAGGCGCCGGTGCTGATCGGCCTGGGGACGTCGTCGATCAGCCGCACGCCGCTGGGCTTTGTTCAGAACCACGCCCAGGAGCGTGACTGGCGCGCCGCGGTGGAAGCCGGAGACCTGCCGGTCGCTCGGGGCGTCGCCCTGAATCCGCGGGACGCCTTCGTGGGCGAGATCATCGAGCGGCTGATGTGCGACTTCGCCGTCGATGTGGCCGAGATCGCCGGGCGACACGGACAAGCCCTGGGCGAGGTCGAGCAGGCCTGGCCCCGGCTGCTGCCGTTCCAGCTGGACGGACTGGCCGAGGTCAGCGGGGCGGCGGTGACGGTCACGGACCTGGGTCGGCCGTTCGTGCGAGCGGTCTGCGCCGCCTTTGATCCCGCCGCCGTCGACATCGAGAAGCGGCACGCCCGCGTGGTCTGATTGGACAGATTGTCCAACCCCTGCATGGGTTTGCGCTGGATCAAGGCCGGACCGATGCAGGGGGCGCATCTCCCCCCTCAAGACGCTCGGAACAGGTCGCATGAGGCGACAGCGGGCGTTGGGGATGAGCAAGATGAAACTGAAAACCCTGATCCTCTCCGCCGTCGCCGCCGCGGCCTTCGCGGCCCCGGCCCTGGCGCAGAGCCCCGCCGCCTGGGAAATGCCCAAGAAGGGCGACTGGATCATCACCGGCCGCGTGACCGACGTCTTCTCCGACGCCGACAACGCCATCACCACCGCCGCCGGCGCCGACTCCGGTCTGCACGTCGATGTGGGCGACAGCGTCATGCCGACCCTGGGCTTCACCTACTTCCTGACCGACCATCTGGCGGTCGAGGCGATCCTGGGCACGACCAAGCATGAAATCCGCGCCCAGGGCGGAACGACCGACGTCGCCGTGCATGAAACCTGGGTCGTGCCGCCGATTGTGACCCTGCAATATCGCCCGCTGACCGAGGGCCGCTTCAGCCCCTATGTCGGCGCAGGCGTCAACTACATGCTGTTCTACAGCGGCGAGGACAAGAACGGCTTCACCGTCGATCTGGACGACGGCTTCGGCTACGCCCTGCAGGCGGGCGCCGACATCGGCATCCAGGGGCCGTGGAGCTTGAACGTGGACGTCAAGAAGGTCTGGTTCAACACCGACGCCGACGTCAACAACGGCGCTTTGAAGAGCGATGTGGATCTGGACCCGTGGGTCGTTTCTGTGGGGGTGGGCCGTAAGTTCTAAGAAAATCGACATCGGAAATGCGTTCGAAATGGAAGCCCCGCCGGTCCGCCGGCGGGGCTTTCGTCCGTTTGCGGGGACGCTCGACAAAACCGGCGGCGCGCCCTAGGCGGGGTGCGGCCGCGTGTCGCGGCGCAATCTGGGGATTCTCGCATGCCTTCCGGTCTGATCGCCCTGCTCGACGATGTGGCGGGCATCGCCAAGATGGCGGCGGCCTCGATCGACGACGTCGGGGCGGCGGCGGGCAAGGCCTCGACCAAGGCCGCCGGGGTGGTGGTGGACGATGCGGCCGTGACGCCGCGCTATGTCACCGGCCTGTCGCCCAGCCGCGAGCTGCCGATCATCGGCAAGATCGCCCTGGGGTCGTTCCGCAACAAGCTGCTGCTGATCCTGCCCGCCGCCTTGTTGCTGAGCGCCTTCGCGCCCTGGGCCATCACCCCGATCCTGATGTGCGGCGGGGCCTATCTGTGTTTCGAGGGCGCCGAGAAGCTGATGGAGGCCTTCGGCGGCCACGGCCATGACGAAGAGGCGGCGGCAGAGGGCGACGCCGCGACGCTGGAGAAGGCGACGGTGGCCGGGGCGGTGCGGACGGACCTGATCCTGTCGGCCGAGATCATGGCCATCGCCCTGGCCGACGTCTCGACCCAACCGATCCTGACCCAGGCGGCGATCCTGGCGGTGGTCGGGGTCGCCATGACCGTGGCCGTCTATGGCGTCGTGGGCCTGATCGTGAAGATGGACGACATCGGTCTACATCTGGCCGAACGGCCCAACGGCGGGGTCCGCGCCCTGGGTCGCGGCCTGGTCAAGGGCATGCCGGTGGTGATGAACGCTCTGTCGATCATAGGGACCGCCGCCATGCTGTGGGTCGGCGGCGGCATACTGGTGCACGGAACCCATACGCTGGGCCTGCACTGGCCGGCCGAGCCGCTGGAGCATCTGGCCCATGCGGTGGGCGCCGCGACGGGTCCGCTGCACGGGGTGGTCGGCTGGGCGGTGACGGCTCTGGGCTCGGCCATTATCGGTGTGATCGTGGGCGGGGTGATCGCCGTCGTGGTGCATCAGCTGGGCCGGCTGCGGTCCCGGTCGGCCCACTGATCCCCGCTGTCACGCCATCGCCATCGGCGGCCGCTAAACGGCCGAGCCAGATTGTCCCGGAGTAAGCCCATGTCCCTGTCGCGCATCACGGTTGCGGCCCTGGCGACCCTGTCGCTGGCGGGCGCCGCCCTTCCTGTCATGGCGCAACAGCAGCAAGCCGCGCCGCAGACCGCCCCTGCGGCCCTGACGCCGCCCAAGCTGATCGTGACCATCGTGGTGGACCAGTTCAGCGCCAATCTGTTCGATCAGTATCGCAGTCGCTACACCGGCGGCCTGCGCCGCATGGCGGACCAGGGGCTGGTGTCGATCAACGGCTATCAAACTCACGGCCTGACCGAGACCTGCCCCGGCCACTCCACCATCCTGACCGGCCTGCACCCGACCGAGACCGGCATCCCGGCCAATGACTGGATCGATCCGAAGACCGGCAAGGAAGTCTATTGCCTGGCCGCGCCTCAGAACCATCTGGCCAATGGTCGCGACGACGTCGATAACGGGCCGGTGGGCCCCGAGCAGCTGCGCGCCACGACCCTGGGCGACTGGCTGAGCGCCGTAAGCCCGCAGAGCAAGGTCTTCGCCGTCTCGGGCAAGGACCGGGGCGCGATCAATCTGGCGGGTCATCAGGGTCAGGCCTTCTGGTTCACCGAGGGTTTCGGCCTGACCACCTATGTCGAGCCGGGCGAGACGGCGGAAGCCAAGCTGGCCCCGGTCGCGGGCTTCAATCGGGATTTCAGAACCTGGATGGGCGCCACGCCCCTGGCCTGGGACTACGCCCATGACCAGTGCCGCGCCCTGGCCGGGGACTGGACCATTCGCGGCCAGACCTTCCATTCGACCCTGCCCCCGGCGGGCCTGAAGTTCGACACCTCGCCCCTGCTGGACGAGCAGACGCTGAAGGCCGCCGAATATCTGCTGGACAGCCAGAGGCTGGGGCAGGGGCCGGCGACCGACATGCTGGGCGTCAGCCTGTCGGCCACGGACCGCATCGGCCACATGTACGGCACCCAGGGACCGGAGATGTGCGAGCAGATGCTGCGTCTGGACGCGGCCCTGGGCGTTTTCCTGGATCGGCTGGCCCGTGTTCCGGGCGGCGCCTTGGTGGTGCTGACGGCCGACCACGGCGGCTCGGACTTCGTCGAACGGCTGCACGACCACGGCTATCCGCACGCACGGCGCGCCGACATGGCCGCGATTCAGGGCGTGAACGACGCGCTGAAGGCGCGGTTCAATCTGACGGCGGATCCGCTTCAGGTCGGGGGCAGCGGCCTGATGGTGGCCGACGCCCAGCACCGGTCTCTGCCCGACCCCCTGCGGACCCAGGTGGCCGAGGCGGCGGTGGAAATGCTGCGCGTCCTGCCGGACGTGGCCTTCGCCGAGACGCGCGACCGGCTGCTGGCCGAGCCCCTGCCGGACAGTCGCCAGCCCGAGATGATGAGCCTGCGCGAGCGGATGCGCCTGTCGACCGTCCCGGAACGGTCGCCGGACATCCAGTTCGCCTTCGCCCAGAACGTCACGGCGGGCGGCCGGGTGGGCTCGACCCTGGCCGGGCACGGCACGCCGTGGGAGTACGACCGGCGCGTGCCGATCATCTTCTGGTGGCCGGGCGCGACCGGCGAGGAGCGGTTCCTGCCCATCCGCACCATCGACATCGCCCCCACTCTGGCTCATGTGATCGGGGTCGAGACGCCTAAGGTGGAGGGGCGCTGCATCGACCTGAACGGGTTCGCCGTGGCCGACTGCCCCGCCACGGAGACGACGCCGGCGCGATAAACTCCTGTTTCGGAGCCGTAAACTCATGTTTCCCAGGGCGGGCGTGATCTTACCTCGGGTCCGTTTCATCGGCAGAAGGGGGCAAATCGTCCCAGGCCTGTCGGTGACATGGCCCGGGCGTCTTCAGAAACGAACAGGAAGCGTCCCCATGAACAGAGCCCGCCGCGCCCGCATCGTCGCGACCCTTGGTCCTGCGAGCCGCGCCCCCGGCACGGTCAAGGCCCTGGCCCAGGCGGGGGTGGACGTCTTCCGTCTGAACTTCAGCCACGGCTCGCATGAAGATCACGCGGCCGCCCTGAAGGCTGTGCGCGGGGCCGAGATGGCGCTGCAACGGCCCCTGGGCGTGCTGGCCGACCTGCAGGGGCCCAAGCTGCGGCTGGGCCGGTTCAAGGATGTCGAGATCGCGGTCAAGCCGGGCCACAAGATGCGGTTCGACCTGGACCCGACGCCCGGCGACGAAACCCGGGTGCAGATGCCGCATCCCGAAATCTTCAAGGCCCTGCGTCCCGGCATGTTGCTGCTGCTGGACGACGGCCGGGTGCGGCTGCGCGTCGGCGACCGGACGGACGAATGGGCCGATGTGACGGTCGAGAGCGGCACGAAACTGTCGGACCGCAAGGGCGTGGCCGTGCCTGAGGCCGTCATTCCCGTCTCGGCCCTGACGCCCAAGGACCGCGAGGACCTGGCCTTCGCCCTGCGTCAGGGCGTGGACTGGGTGGCCCTCAGCTTCGTGCAGAAGCCCGAGGACATGGCCGAGCTGAAGCGGATCGTGAACGGTCAGGCGGCGTGTCTGGCCAAGATCGAGAAGCCGGCGGCCCTGGCCGATCTGGAGGCCATCCTCGACTACTGCGACGGCGTCATGGTGGCGCGCGGCGATCTGGGCGTCGAGATGGACCCGGAAGAGGTGCCGGTCGCTCAGAAGCAGATCGTTCGCGCCGCCCGCAATCGCGGCGTGCCGGTGATCGTGGCGACCCAGATGCTGGAGTCGATGACGAGCGCCCCGGCGCCGACCCGCGCCGAGGCCACCGACGTGGCCAATGCGGTCTATGAAGGCGCCGACGCCCTGATGTTGTCGGCGGAGACGGCCTCGGGCGACTATCCGCTGGAGGCGGTGGGGATCATGAGCCGGATCATCGAACGGGTCGAGCGCGACCCGATGTGGCCGCAGCTGATGGGCGCCGAACACGCCGGCATGGACGAGCACGATGTGGACGCCCTGGTCGGCGCCGCAGCCATGGCGGCCGGCGCGCCCTCGACCGGCTGTCTCGTGGTCTTCACCACCCTGGGCGGCACGGCCCGGCGGATGGCGCGCGAGCGGCCGCTGAAGCCGATTCTGGTCCTGACCCCCAACGCCAATACGGCGCGGCGGCTGGCCCTGGTCTGGGGGCTGGAGCCGCGGCTTGGCGAGCAGCCCGCCTCGCTGGAGGACGTCACCGAGGACGCCGTCAACAGTGCGGTGAAATACGGTCTGGCCGAGCCGGGACAGCGGATCCTGATCCTGGCGGGAACCCCGTTCGGGGCCCCCGGCGCCGCCAATCTGCTGCGCCTGGCCCATGCGCCGGCGGCGGGCGCGAGCGCGCGCAAAAAGAAGGGCTGAACCGCCAGTATAATTTGACCCATGTCGCTCGAAATCTATCTCGGCACTGTGTCTAGAAATGCCCGCCCTGCGTTGGTGATCTGGATGCCAGTGCCGGTATAGATTGCATACCCTTTCGCAAACATACTGCTTGGCGTTTTTCGGTTGCTAACTAAGTTGCCGATTATTTGGTCAAATAGCGGCGTGTGACCGTTCGCTGTGGGAACTGCGTCTTCTGCAACTGGCTTGAACTTATCTATCATGAAGTTCTTTAGGGCTGTGGTGGATATTGTCCCATTCGCCCGGCTGGCAGCCAGTTCGAGTGCGAGGACGGCAATATCGCCCTGCTGGATGCGATTTCTAATGATCCTGCGCTGGGTCATTAACCTTCCCTCCATGCTTCTTAACCATGATTGATAATCATGGGTTGTGAGAGTCAAGGTCGATGATCAAATATATCGGCTCCAAGCGCGCCTTGCTGCATCATATAATCGCAGCCGTTGATCATGCTCTTCCGAACGGCGGGGCTGTCTGTGACTTGTTTTCCGGCACATCGAGAGTTGGGCACGCCCTGAAAAGGGAGGGGTTTCAGGTTTGGTCGAACGACCTGAATGCCTACGCTCATGTGTTAGCTACTGCCTATGTGCAGGCTGACCGTGAAACGTGGATCGATAAGGTTGAGCTAGTCTTGTCCGAGTTACGGACGGTGAAACCTGAGGCTGGATGGTTTACCCAAGCCTTCTGCCACGATGCTCGCTTCTTTCATCCAGATAATGGTGCCTTGATCGACGCCATGCGTGAGAGGATTGAGACGATGGGCCTCGAACCTGAACTCAAAGCCATCGTCTTAGTTAGCTTGATGGAAGGGGCTGACCGAGTGGACTCCACCGCCGGTGTCCAGATGGCTTATATGAAGCAATGGGCACCTAGAGCCTTTAACACGTTGGAGTTGCGCACCCCCGACGTGCTGCCTTCTGTAGGACTGCCCTGCCGGGCTACGCGCGGCGATGCCGTCGAGGTTGCGGGGGAGGTGGAGGCGGACCTCGTCTACTTGGATCCGCCCTACAACCAGCATTCTTACCTTGGCAACTACCACTGCTGGGAAAGCCTGGTGCTGTGGGACCGGCCCGAAACCTACGGGATCGCCAACAAGCGGGTCGATGTGAAGACCCGCAAGAGCGCCTTCAACAGCCGCCCGGGCATAGGCCCCGCGCTGAAGTCGGTGATCGAGGGGGTCAAGGCGCCCAATCTGATCGTCAGCTTCAACGACGAGGGCTATCTGAGCCGGGACGATCTGGTCGAGATGCTGTCGGCGCGAGGCCATGTCCAGGTCGTGGACATCGCCCATCCCCGCTATGTCGGGGCCCGGATCGGCATCCATAACCCCAAGGGGGTGAAGGTGGGACAGGTGGGGCGTCTTCGGAACGTCGAACACCTGTTCGTGGTCACGGATCGGCCGGTGGAGCTGCCGGTCGCGGCCTGACATAAGGCGGGAACCCGACTCGGCGGATGTCGTTGAAGGGGTATGCAACCGCCCGTCACACACACTGGAATCCCGGCGCGCGAAAACGATTATCGCGTGCGTCCGCTCGCCGAGCCCAAGTCGTGGGTTTCGGATCAGACGGTGGAGCCGTTGGGCGGCCGCAGCGGACTGCGCGCCGATGAGGCGAGCCGTCTTTACACCCACAATGTCGAGCACTTCGCCCAGCCGACCCCGGCCGAGTCGGTCGAGCCCGACGCGGAGCCAACGGTGAGCCCGCCGCCTCAGTGGATGATCATGATCGCCGGCGCCGCCGTGGCCGCCCTGATGGGCGCCCTGCTGGGCGGCTTCATGCACATCTGAGGCTTCAGGCTTCTTCCAACAATGCTCTGATCGGTCCCCAACTGCGGCGATGGGCGGGGCAGGGGCCGAGGGTCTTCAGCGCGGCCTGATGGACGGGAGCGTTATAGCCCTTGTGCCCGGCGAAGCCGTAGCCGGGATACTGGGCGTCCAATTCGATCATCAGCCGGTCCCTCGCCGTCTTGGCCAGGATGGAGGCCGCCGCGATGGAAAGGGACAGGCCGTCGCCGCCGACCACGGTCTGGATCTCGCAGGGCAGTTTGAACCGATAGTTTCCGTCCACCAGGGCCGCGACCGGTTGGACGGACAGGGCCTCGATGGCGCGGCACATGGCCAGGCCCGTGGCGTGCAGGATGTTCAGGTCCTCGATCTCCTCCACCGAGGCGAAGCCGACGCCCCAGGCGACGGCGCGGGCCTTGATCTCGGGCTCCAGCGCCGCGCGCCGCTTCTCGGTCAGGGCCTTGGAATCGTCGATGCCCGGCGGCAGGTCGTCAGGGTTCAGGATCACCGCCGCCGCCGACACCGGCCCCGCCCACGGCCCGCGCCCCGCCTCGTCCACGCCGCAGACGGGACCGTTGACGCGCTGGGTCATCACGGTTTCCAGCGCGAGGGTGGGGAAGGCCTTCGGATTCGCAGGGGCTTTAGCCATGGCCCGCCATCGCACGAACCTGGGCGTGACGGAAGCAGGTTGTCTGGTGGTCGTTGACCATGCCGACCGCCTGCATGAACGCGTAGACGATCACCGGGCCGCAGAAGTTGAAGCCGCGCTTTTTCAGGGCCTTGGCCATGGCGATGGACTGTTCAGTCTGGGTCGGGGCCTGGCGGTAATCGGCGAACGGAGTGTGGATCGGTTCGCCGCCGACGAAGGACCACAGCCACTCTGAGAAATCCTCTCCGTTGTCGCGCATCTCCAGCCAGATCTGGGCGCCGCGGATGGCGGCGTTGATCTTGGCGCGCGAGCGGATGATGCGGGCGTCGCCCAGCAGGCGCTGGATGTCGGCTTCCTCATAGCGGGCGACGATCTCGGGGTCGAAGCCGTCGAAGGCGTCGCGGATGCCTTCGCGTTTGCGCAGGATGGTGATCCAGGCGAGGCCGGCCTGGAAGCCGTCGAGGACCAGCTTCTCCCACAGGGCGCGGGGGTCGCGTTC
>Ga0208958_1001501_pt1 | contig 22934 bp, 25 predicted proteins | sample RifOxyB1_FD_184032 | JGI IMG/M metagenome (GOLD analysis project Ga0208958, IMG submission 184032) | Soil microbial communities from Rifle, Colorado - Rifle Oxygen_injection B1 (SPAdes) | ecosystem: Environmental > Terrestrial > Deep subsurface > Rock core/Sediment | place: Rifle, Colorado... | reverse complement strand
CGTGTAAAAGTTTTATCGCTTGCTCCCTTGTTATCATATTTTCGCTTTAATGATTCAAATCATTGATACAAATTACATTTCTTCCGGAATAAAAAATTCCGTCTGAATATTGTCTGGATCTCTAAAGGCAACATACGGATACTTACCCGCGAATCGTTCTAATCCAACGTTTTTCACTCGCATCTTATCAAGTCGTTCAATAACTCTTTTTAACTCATTAAGCTTCTTTAATTCAAAAGCTATGTGGTCAAGTCCAATCCTTCTTTCGTCAAATCGGTCTTTCGGATACTGCTTTTCCCACTCAACAAACCAACAGGGTATCCCAACTTTTAATAAACTGAAAGATTTTTCATCATCCATTTCAAATTTTGTTTCAAAAAGTTCCTCATAAAACTTTTTAGTTTTTTGAATGTCGGAAATGGTTAAGGTTGTATGTGCAATTCCGTATCCTTTAGTCATTCTGATACCTCCCTTAGTCGATTAATCACTTTTTCTTTCGGGTATGAAAGCAAGAACCAAGCGGCTTTTGGACCTGATACTCGTCCAATCAATGATAAGTAAATCGCCGCAAAAGCTGATTTTGTATCAATCTTTAACCTTTTCGCACACTCATACAAACTTTGCTGAAGTTTTTCCGGTTTTTCCTCCTGTTCAATTAATTGAATTATTGAATTCAGGTATTTTTTCTGCTCGCCTGACAAATTTTTGGCCTCATCGGACAAATCGTTTGACATCTCTAGCTTCATTTTTTTGGGAGCATAATTTTCCAGCCAAATCTTTGAATAGCTTTCTCTCTCTTTGAGTATTTCCGATTCTTCCGCATTCAAAGCGCTCCCTTTAAGTTCGGCAAACTTTTTCGCCAAGTTAACTCCCGGCTGTTGAAGATAATTAACCACATCCCGGAACCTTGGTAAATACATTTTCTTTGGAGGTTTTCCGCTAATCTGTGAAAGTTCAAAAGTCCGGTCTAAATCAGGGTCCGACCCTGACCAATAAGCTTCTGCAGCCCTGTCATACTCATCAAACAAATCGGGTATTACCATTGTTCCCGTAGGATTGAATTCTATAGCTTGTTTATAGTCTATCCTTGCGAAAAGAAACCTGGCCACAGACGCTGGAAGCAAACCTGTTAAGCCACGAGCTTTAAGCCCCAATCCTTTTGAAGATGCCATTTTTTTACCGCCAATCAAAAAAAACTCGTATGCAAATTTATAAGGAGGGAGATAATCAAAAACTTCTTTGCAAAGAGCCATTGCAATATCATAAGAGCCCCCAGCAGAAGCATGGTCTTTACCTGCTCCCTCAATTGTTACTCCCATCACTTTCCAGTGAGCAGGCCAGTCAACTTTCCATGGAAGCTTTCCCGTCCCTCCAAATGGCGAAATTTTCCCCTCGTGGCCACAACCTTTTGCCCAAGTAACCAAATTTGGCTCACATTTATAAGAAACTTCTTTTCCGTCCCATTCATAAACTCTGGTTGTGCCAAGTTTTTGGCATTTTTCGCAAATAACTTGGAAAGGAAGCCAGCCTTTCTCTTTCTTGGCACTTCCAGAAACCTTCTGGTAAATTTCTTGAATTTTTTCGCCGTTATCTAAAGCCTCCTTGATTACGCCATCAAATTTCCCTTCATGATACATATCCCAAGAGGAAAGGAGACGCGGTGTTACGCCTAAATCCGCCAAGACCTTCTTAAAATCCTCTGTAAAATACTCTGCAAAACTTTCATAACCGGGCTCAGGCGAAGGAGCAGCTCTTAATGGGAATCCTAAATATTTTGAAAATTTTTCACTAAGCTCTAGAGGCAAACCATCAATTGTATCGAAATCATTAAAAACGTAAGTAAACTCAGTTTTTTGTTCAGCATCCTTTAGGGCCCGATTCATAAAGTCATGCATTAGGGGACCACGAAGTGAACCAATATGCGCATAGCCTGAAGGTGTAAACATATCATCAACCCAATAGGGCTTGTATTTTTTAGAGTCTATAACTTCTTTTGCTATCTTATCTGCCCAGTGCATACTTGAAGCTAATTGTAGCAGGAATTACTCAATCGCCAAAATTTCGTACACAACCTTACCTGCCGGGACTTCAACTTCAATTTTCTCTCCGACTTTTTTGCCGATTAAAGCCGCCCCAAGGGGACTCTCGGGAGATATTTTTTTATTCTTCGGATCTGCTTCCCATTCCCCAACCATCTCAAAAATTGTTTTTTGTCCGTCGACACGGACCGTAACTTTTTTACCGATATCAACCGCTCCTTTCTTCCCATTCCCATTTACTACACTGGCATTTTTCAAAACCCCTTCAAGCTCCAAAATTCTGCCATCAAGAAATTCAAGTTCTTCTTTGGCATTTGTGTAGTCGCTGTTTTCCGCAAGATCGCCTTGCGATCTCGCATAAGAAAGCCGCTCGACCAGTTTGGGACGTTTAACGTTTGCCAATTTCTCGAGTTCGTCTTTTAAAGTATTAAAACCCTGTTTTGTAAGTTGTACTTGTTTTGCCATTTTTTTTAGCTCAAAAAAATCCCTCTCTTATTTGGTTGGAGATTAAGATAACTTTCTTTCTCCAACGTTTATCTACCCTTGATAATAAAGGGAAGATAGGCCGAAATAAGTGAGGGTTTCATCATGAACAAAAGTGAATTTTAGACCCGGAAATCTCGAAAGTCAATACTTCGATCTGATTCAGTATTGATCCTTCTATGTCAAAAAATAGTAGTTTATCCTGAGTGAAGTCGAAGGATCAATCCCTCGACTGCGCTCTGGATTGATGCTGAGCATCGTCGAAGCATCAATATTTCAATCTGACTCAATATTGAAGTACACCCGTCGGGTGGATTTGTATTGACACCCCTCATCTTTTGTAGCCCTACAAGCTTATTTGTTTTGGCGCGAAGAATGATTTACTATGCTATACTATGTCAGAATTGGAACAACGAGTGGAACAAGTAGCCCCAACTCCTAAAAGCTACGGCGAACTCCTTATTAAATTTAATAAAAACAACAAGCAAGAAGGTTTATTGAAAGGAGAACTACTAAAATTCAATATCGAAAACGATGTCTTCACTGTCTACAATCCAGCACCAGTTATCATCGACGGGCAAACGTATCTCTGGGCACGAGTCGAGGAGAGAAAAACCGAAAAAGATTCGGTTGTACGGCTTTTCAAAGAGGGAAAAAACGGAGTGTGGGATATTATTGGAAAGGCACCTGTTTTTGAAAGGCTGCAAGACCCTTTCTATTGCGGAGTGATTGACGGCTATCATATCCTTGGCGGAAACCAAATATCTGAGGTTGCAGAGTCTCCTGATTTAGAATATAGAACAACTTTTTATCGTTATAAAAATTCATTCACTGAACTGGTAAATCCAAATGGGGATATCTGCGATCCTTTTGCCGTTGGACCAAGAAAAATAAAGGGTATTCGACTGATTCAAAGAGAGAACGGCCCGCCTAGACTCGGCGAGGCTGGTCGCATTAGTGTTTTTTATAGACCGCAGGGTCAGTTCGGCGGACGGGGAAGGATAGGATATTTTGAAACAGAATCTCTTGATACATTAGAAAACGTTCTTGCAGATTATGATCAAAAAAAAGATCCAAAAACTTTGGTCCAGCGTTTATTTATTGACCAAGGATCGGGTGACGAAGAATGGGGAGGAGCAAACCAGCTTTTTAACCTACCTGACGGGAGAATTGGAGTCTTGGGCCACATCGCCGGTTTTGGTGAAAACAGTCCTAAAAAAAACTATTACCCGATAACGTTTATCTTTTATCCTGAAACCAGATCGGTGAGCAATGTTCAAATGATTGCTACTGCCGAACAATTTCCACCAGTTAAGGTAAAGAAAAGTGATTTAGGGAGCATATGTTATAGTTGTGGTCTGATTAGGTTAGATAATGGTTATGCCTGGTTGTATGTGGGAATAGGAGACACGAAAGCAGGACGCATTCTCATTAAAGATCCATTTGGGACATAAAGTCGCTCTAGGACATTTAACACAGAATCTTTTTTGGTGACCCCATTGGGACTCGAACCCAAGTTCCCAGAATGAGAATCTGGTGTCCTGGACCACTAGACGATGGGGCCCCGTAGAACGGGGTAAACCAATGGTATTTTAGCAAATTTAAGAGTGGAAAACTAATTTGCGGCTAAGAAAGAAGGAGGATAAACTTTTTTGACTTTGACTAAGTTTTTTGGAGGCCAGGACTTCATCGCAACTTCCAAAACTTCCTCGATCTGACTTGCAAATACAAATTTTATATCTTTCTTGACATTTTCCGGAATATCTTCCATATCTTTTTTATTGTCTTTGGGTAAAACTATGGTCTTAAGTCCGGCTGAATGGGCTGCTATAACTTTTTCCTTAACTCCGCCAATTTCCAAAACTCTTCCGCGCAATGTGACCTCTCCGGTCATTCCAACATTGCGTCGAACGGCAATTCCGGTTAAAGCTGAAACCAGTGCGGTTGCTATGGCAACTCCTGCCGAAGGACCATCTTTTGGCACAGCGCCTTCGGGAACGTGGATATGAACATCTATCCCCATTCCAAAGCTTTCTTTTAAACCCAAGTCCCTATAGTGCGATTTCGCCCAGGTAAAAGCTGCCTTGGCGCTCTCCCTCATTATTTCTCCAAGCTGGCCGGTTAAGGTCAGTTTTCCGCGCCCGGGCATTAAGGCCACTTCTATAAAGAGGATTTCTCCGCCGGCAGGAGTTACCGCCAGTCCGGTTGACATTCCAACCTCGTCCGACTTTTCGGCAATTAAGGAAGAAAATTTCTGCGGCCCTAAAAATTTATGAATTTGAGGAACGTCTATTTTCTTGGCATATTTTTTCCTCTCTGCCAAAAGCCGTGCAATTTTTCGGCAAATTGAGGCCAAAATTCTTTCCAACTCTCTTACTCCGGATTCTCTGGTATAGCGCTTAATTATTTCCCGAAATGAAGCCTCGCCCAAAATAATTTGGGCATCTTCAGTTCCGTGAAGTTTGAGTTGTTTCGGCCAAAGAAAATTCTTGGCAATGTGGAATTTCTCCTCTTCGGTATAACCCGGAAATCTGATAACTTCCATTCTGTCACGAAGTGCGGGAGGAATGGTATCCAACATATTTCCGGTTGCGATAAACATAACGTCCGACAAATCAAAAGGAACTTCCAAATAGTGGTCGGAAAATTCTTTGTTCTGTTCAGGGTCTAAGGCCTCTAAAAGTGCGCTTGACGGGTCGCCCCGAAAATCAATTCCAAGCTTGTCAATCTCATCCAGCATAAAAACCGGATTTTTGGTGCCGGCATTTTTTATGCCTTGAATAATCCGGCCCGGCAGCGCTCCGACATAAGTTCGCCTATGGCCCCGAATTTCAGCCTCATCCCTTATTCCTCCCAAAGAAACTCTCGCAAATTTGCGTCCCAAACTCTCCGCAATTGACTTTCCTATCGAAGTTTTTCCAACTCCGGGAGGACCTATGAAACAAAGAATGGTTGGCTGACTTTCCTGACTTTTACCGCTTTTATTTTTAATCTTCATCACAGCCAAAAATTCCAAAATTCTTTCCTTGGCTTTTTCCATGCCGTAGTGTTTCTCCGAAAGAATCTTGGCAGCCTTTTTGATAGAAATGTTGCTACTTGAACTTACATTCCAGGGCATCTCAACCAACCAATCAAGATAATTTCGAATATAGGCCCCTTCGGGATTATGGGGGGAAAGCGCACTTAATCTTTTAAGCTCTTTTTTGGCTCTTTCTTCAACGTCCTTGGGCATTTGGGCTTTTTTAATTTTGCCTCTGTATTCTTCCATTTCATCCAATCCCAACTCTCCTTCGCCCTCTTCCCCCAACTCCTCATCTATGGTCCTTCTTTTTTCCCTAAGCATTGCTTTCCGCATCTGGTCTTCAAATCTTTTTTGGGTTTTAACGGAGATACTTTTCTCAAGTTCAAGTATATTTACTTCCTGGCCCAAGTAGCCAAGTACTTTTTCCAGCCTTTTTTTCAAAGAAAACATTTCTAAAAGTTTTTGTTTCTCGATAACTTTTATTTCAAGAAGGGTCGCAATTTGGTCAGCCAATTCAACCGGCTCAACCTGGCCCGAAATAAGTTTCATCACAGTCATTATTTCGGCTTGTTTGCCTGCATTAATGGCTTTTTTGAAAAGTTCCGAAAGTTCTTTGGCCATTGCTTTAACTGATGGAGTATTTTCTATCTCTTCCGTAAGTTCAACGACTTCTCCCAAAAGATACGGCTCGTGCGAAACGATATTTTCCAAACTTATGCGGGCTTGGCCGCGAACCAGGGCGTGAATTTCGCCTTCGGTTGACATCATCTGGGTAATTGTGGCAATTGTTCCGACTTTATATAAATCTTCCTTATCGGGGTCGGGAATCTTGGCGTCTTTCTGGGTAAAAATTGCAATAACCCTATCTTCCTGAAAAGCGGAATTTATTGCGGAGACGCTTTTGGGTCTGCCGAAAGATAAAAGGGTATCTGTGTGGGGAAAAACGACTGACCCGCGGACTGCAACTATTGGAACTTTCCTGGTCATTTGAGAATCAGGTTTCATTTTAGCAGTCTAACAACATGTTTGCTAAAAGTCAATAGTTCGATTTCACTCACTATTGACCCCGAGTTTTATCGAACGGGTCAACCCTTGGGTCAAGCTGTCCATTTTTTAAGGAGGGAAAATAAGTGAACCTTTTCAACGCCAAATGCCGTCAACATACCTAAAATGGCCCCGGCCAAAATATCGACGGGGTAGTGAACATTGGCCAAAACCCTGGCAATACCTACCATAATGGCTGCAATAATATATGCCCATCCGATTTTCCTATCATGCAGCCAAATAGTAACGGCAAGTGCGAAGGCGGCAGATGTATGGCCCGAAGGAAATGAGCCGTCAGCCATAACAGTCAAAGTCAAGGGCTCACCTCCATTGACCATAAAGGGTCTTGCTGTCGGAATTAATCTTTTTACAATCTCGGCAAGCGTCCAAGCAATTAAGCTTGCGGCAAGAGCGTGAAGAACCTGCTCTTTTTTAATTCTCCCGTCAATCAGCCAAAGAATCAAAAGGCCAAAAAACATCAGCCAAATTAAAAAACTTGCCAGAAATTCGATAACTAAATTACTCATGAATCACAATCCTCGTTCCGGGATTATCATCACTTGAATAGACCGCTCTTTTACCTTCGGGCATAACCGGCCCGGTCCAATAGTAGAGCTGCTCGGCAATCGGAGTCGGAAGATTGACGCAGCCGTGCGAATGCTGATGGCCAAAATCGTTGTGCCAGTAAGTTCCATGCAAACTAAAACCGCGCCACCTTGGAACTTGAGCATTTTCATAAAACATAACAAAGGGCACATTGGGCAAATAGTAATAGTATTTTCCGCTTCCCCCCTCCATTTTTGTTGCCCGAACTTTCAACCAAACTCTAAATTCGCCGGGGGGTGTGGGCCACCAGGGCAAGCCTGTCGAAACAGGAGTTTCAAGAAAAAGACTGCCTCCGTCCCAAGCTTTGAGTTTTTGTTCGGAAAGGTCAACCTCTATCCACCGGCTTGAGGGAGCAGCTTCTCCCAAAACCTTCCGGCCCTGGAAACTATCGGCAATCACCGGAACAGCTATTTTTTTATCCTCAAAAATGGCTGTCAGCTCGCTTTCGTCAAAATTCCCGGAAAGATCGCTTGTCCCGCAAGCAATGGTGGTTGCTCCCCGCCTAAGAGATATAAGAAAAACTCCCAAAGAAACAGCTAAAAAAACCAAAAGTAGACCAAAAATTAACTTTGGCAAATTTTTTCTCTTCATAAATTTATGGTAGCATTAAAATATGAGTACTCAAAGGGGAATTTTAGAGAGTTTTGGATTTGCAGTTGCCGGAATAAGAGAAGCTATACAAAATGAACCCAACTTTAAAATTCATTTGGGAATTGCGGTTTTAACACTTGTTTTGGCATATTTCCTAAAATTTACGATACTTGAATGGCTGCTTCTGACATCGGTAATTTCTTTCGTTTTGGTTCTTGAACTTGTTAATACCTCTTTGGAAGCAATTGTTGATCTTGTTAGTCCGGAAATTAGAGTCAAAGCAAAGCTTGCAAAAGACGTGGCCGCAGCCAGCGTACTTATCGCCTCAACTTTTGCGACGGCCGCAGGCATTCTCCTTTTCCTCCCCAAAATCCTAAATTTAGTTTTAGGTTTCTAGCTTCAATTTTGGTATAATTACCGAAGTACTTTGCCCGGTGGTGTAATGGTAGCACGCGTCCCTCTGGAGGATGAGATCGGGGTTCGAATCCCTGCTGGGCAGCAAATGTTTTCTGCCCCAATAAATTATGAGCCCAAAATCTAAAAGAAAAAAGATAGTGATTGATAAGGTTTTAGCTGAAATAGACCAGAGACCATTTATTCAAACACTTACTACGATAGTGTCAGAGGTTTCCCCAAGTACAAATCTTGCCCGAGTTAATTCTGTTTTAAAGTATGCAGTTCGTTGTGCATGTTTACTTGACCTTTATGCAGAAACCGCTAACCCTGTCTATGCAGAAGAGTTGCAAAAACAACGGTCGATGTTTTACGAAGAAGTCCCGGAGGGTTTTCATTCCGAACTTGAAAAAGTTGAGGATAGCGTAAAGAGCTTTTTCGATTACGAGAAAACACTGATAAGCAGAATAAAATCCGGAGATAAATTCTCTGAAAATGATATCAAAACCTATCTCGCGGGCAAGTCCGGAGACAACCTTTTTTACGGAAGACTTTTGGAATTACTGGTACCTGAGTGGAAGCTTACGAGAGAACTGCAAATTCAAACAATACTGTTTGATATTGGAAAGGATCTTGCTGATTATAGAGAGGATGTTGTGAACGGGCTACCGAATGTTCTAGTAATGTGTTTAAGTTCAAGAATCGATAGGGGTAGAATTATTCAACTTGCTCAAGAATTGAAGGACGAAGCGCTTGCCTCACAAAATATCGCTGCTTCGCCCACCTTGGTGAAAGCAATCGGACACAACTGTAATCTAATTGTAGAGAGAGTAAACAAGTCTTAACATGGTTCCAGATAGTTATGGGTCGTTATGGTCCGAGACCCTACTGCTCAGCAAAATTATGGAATCTCAAAAAATTAATTGCATTATAGTTCATGGTTGCCCTTCTGATTCCAGTGAGGAAAAAACGAAAGAGTATGCTAAACACTGGATGCCCTCGGTAAAGAAAGAGTTAATTTTGGCGGGCATACAAACAAAAATTGCTATCATGCCAGAACCATGGAACCCAAATTATGAACGGTTCAAAATGGAGTTTGAACACTATTACGTTGATACAAATACCATATTAATAGGTCACAGTTGTGGATGTGCTTTTTTGGTCCGTTGGCTGGGAGAGACGAAGCAAAAAATTAATAAGTTGATACTTGTAGCTCCCTGGAAAATTCCAGACCAAGGCGATACTTATAGAGAGCAATTTTATACGTACCCAATTGATAAAACTATTAAACTAAGGGTGAACGACATAGTAATGTTCACCGCTGATAATGAAAGCGAGGACGGTAAAAAAAGTCTAAAGATTTATCATAAAGCACTAGGCGGAAAAATAATCGAACTTAAAGGAAAGGGTCATTATTGTTTAGAAAACATGGGGACGGAAGAGTTTCCGGAATTATTGAAAGAGGTTATATAAGTTATAAGGACAGAATGGTTCTAGACTCACATGCTCAGCTAATTGTTATGATCTAGACACAAATATGACTAAAATTGAAAATTTTATCCGAGAAGTTGAGGCAGAAGCTGGTGTAGTTTTAGATTCTGGAATTGTTCCACCAGATCCAAAGCGGGAACGACCTGTATTAGAAAGACTAAATAAAAAATATCCAGAGCTAGGTATTAATCCAGAAAAGGAACAGAAAATACGAATGCACGCAAGGCTTTTACTTAACGCACATAATAACTAAATTGGAATGACCATTATTATGGGTTTTAAAGGTTCCAGACCGAGATGCTCAGCAAAATCGGGTTTCGAAAATTCTCTGTAGGAAAATTGAAAGCACAGGAACGAGCAACTCCTGCCCCGCAGCCAGTAAGAATTATTATGTCTGAAGATTTAATTCTAACACCCAAAACCCAGCCTGAGTCCGAAACTAAGGTGGAAAAAACAATAGATCTTTCTTTAGATGTACTTCCTCAAGAATTAATTGGAAGATATGGATCTGAAGGGCAAGTAATTGTTCATTTCAGATCTCTAGAGGAAAGGAAATTTTATCATTTAGGTAAACTGCTTTCTGTTAATTTTTACGATCAAGGTAATAATAATTGGGACAGTTTATATCAACAGGCAAAAGAAAAGGGAAAGCTTCTGGTTGTACATGCTTCATTTAATCCTTTTACTATAGAAGAAATGAAAGGTTTAAAATCCACCTCAATAATATCTCCGGGGAATGATACCGTTGCGCACTATGCCGGTTATGTCTATGAACTAGATGTGAACAAAGTCCTTGCACTTTTTGCCAGTGATTCAGAAGTTAGAACTAGGTTTTATGAGAGATGCGTTGAATCTAAAACAAGAGACGGTAGAAATATCTATCATCGCGAACATCCACAAATTAATATCGGTGACCTACCCAATCTTGTAGACCCTCGTCGACAACAAAGTCCTACCGACGCTATTGTAGATTTCGATGATATCGGCAAACAAAAAATTAAACCAGTAGCGATTTTTAACCGTATTCCAAACCACCAAGAATGGAAAGAAGAAGCTAAATCAAGAGGTATTGATTATATTCCCAGTACGCCATATCTTGATCACAGCGCAATCGAAGAAATCGAAAGATACACTGAAACGCTTGCTCAAAGTATTACAAAGACACCTGCTGAAATTAAAACTATTGCCATGAAAACTTATGAAGACATTCAGAAAAAAATTTCCCGAAAAAGCGGCGATGTTAGGATAGAAGAGCCCTAGACCGGCCCGCTGGCCTACAAATATATGGAAACAATTACTGAAAAGACAATAAAAACTTACGATGAAATTGCCAAACATTTTAGCGATACTCATTTTGACTCCATTTTCTGGCAAAAAGAATTTAAAATTTTTCAAAAACTGATAAAGGGAAATAAAGTTATAGATATTGGTTGTGGTGCAGGAAGAGATGCTGTGCTCTTTGAGAAAGCTGGCTTTGATTATACTGGAATTGACGCTTCCTCCGGCATGTTAAAGGAGGCAAAGAAACGAGTTAAGAAAGGAAAATTGATTTTAATGGATTTTTATAATCTGAAATTTCCTCCAGAAACATTCGACGGTTTCTGGGCTGCCGCTTCAATACTTCATATACCAAAACACAGAGCGGCAAAAGTTTTACGAAATATTATAAAGATTATTAAACCAAATGGTGTTGGATTTATTTCAGTGAAGGAAAAACAATCAATAAATGAGGGAATAATAAAGGAAAACAAATATGGTGGTATACAAAGGTATTTTGCGTTTTATACACAGAAAGAGTTTGAGAAAAAATTAAAGGAAGCCGGTTTTGCTCTTATCCGAAACCGCACATTAAAAGAAAGTAACACAAACTGGCTTTGTTACTTTGTGAGAAAATAAATAAAAGGTCCAAGACCTCTCGACCCGTTCGATTAGCACTCAGGGTCGCACTGAGCCCTTCGGTCCTGAGCTCAGGGTCGAAGGACTTGTCGAATGTGCGATTACACTTAAGGCCATGGGTTGCTTTACTTATCATTTCCTTATTGGTATAATAATCATTAGTTGGCAGATTTGAGGAAACAGATCTGCTTAAATTTGAGTTAATTTTTTTAAGTTTAGTTTTTAAGATTAAGGTACCCCAAGTATATTTACTTTTATTTGTATCTTTTTCTTCACTAGGCATTAAATATACTTTTTCTTTAAGCAGATGATGTTCCCTTACTAATATGTACAGACAATTTTATGGCAGACGAGGCTTCAGGCCACAATCTCGCAGATCCTTTGGTTCTGGGAGGGGTTTTGGCGGCAGAAGGATTAAAACTTTTGATCCAAGCCAGATAGTAAATCTTCCTCCGGCATTTCCTGAAACCAAAGAATACGTTGTAACCCATCAGTTTTCCGATTTTTTAATTTCTGATATTCTTAAAAGAAACATTGCCTTAAAAGGCTATAAAACTCCGACTCCGATTCAGGATCAGGCAATTCCACCAATACTTGAAGGTCGTGATTTAATAGGAATTGCCAATACGGGTACCGGTAAAACCGCAGCCTTTTTAGTTCCCTTAATCGAAAAGGTTCTCAAAGACAGAAATCAAAGGGTACTAATTGTCACACCAACACGCGAGCTGGCAGCCCAGATTAGAGACGAGTTTTATTCTTTTACCAATGGCCTTGGCATTTTTAGCGCTCTTTGTATTGGCGGAGCTAATATGTGGAGACAAAAAGGAGATTTAAGGAGAAATCCAAATTTCGTAATCGGAACACCCGGAAGACTTGAAGACCTTATCCGTTCCCATAATCTTAATTTGGCTTACTTTGGTACAGTAGTACTTGATGAGGCCGATCATATGGTTGATGTTGGTTTTATACATAATATTCGAAATATTATTTCACAGCTGGCTACCATCCGCCAATCGCTTTTCTTCTCTGCTACGGTTGATAATAAAGTGGCAGGAATTATACAAAGTTTTGTTAAAAATCCGGTTACAGTTTCGGTTAAAACAAGCGATATTATCCAAAACATAAAACAGGAAGTTGTTAAAGTAATAAATCCAAATACAAAAATTGAAGAGTTGCATAAACTTTTAATTAAAAGCGAATTTGAAAAGGTTTTAATCTTCGGCAGAACCAAGCACGGAGTTCAAAAACTTTCAGATAGTCTTGTCGCGCGCGGTTTTAGAGCAGACGCAATCCACGGAAACAAAAACCAAAACCAAAGAATGAGAATTTTAGACAGATTTAAAAGAAGTGAAATTCAAATACTTCTGGCAACAGATGTTGCATCCCGCGGACTTGACATCCCAAACGTTAGCCATGTCATTAATTATGATTTGCCGGAATCATATGAGAATTACATCCATAGAATAGGCAGAACCGGCAGAGCAGACAAAAAAGGTGTTGCAATGACCTTTGTCTAATAAAAATAAATCTTCAAAATCCGCAAAATATATTCGTTATTTTAATTCATTTAAATTAGTTTATTCCGAAAAATATTCTAGACCTCTCGACCCGTTCGATTAGCACTCAGGGTCGCACTGAGCCCTTCGGTCCTGTGCTCAGGGTCGAAGGACTTGTCGAATGTGCGATTACACTCAGGGCCATGGCCCTGAGTTCACCGAAGGGTTATAGCCTGCCATTCGACTCATTTCAGTCGCTCATGGCCTTCGGCCTACTCGGCAAAATTTTCAAATGTGTTAATATTAGCCCAAGATGGGTTTGATTGTTAGAAAGAAAGCCTCAAAAAAGCAACTTATGGATATGCGAAATAAAATATTGGACATTGCGATGAACCTAAATCGCATTGGAAATTGGGCGGCCGATGATTACTATGCCAAAAAGAAAAGAATTAAGATGTTTCTGGAAAATACCACTAAATATCTTCAGCAAGTAGATAAAATTCCACATAACTCCCCTTTCAAAAAAACTTTTGACAGATTTATGGACGAATATCCCAAGCTTAAAGAAGAAGGATTAGAAGGACCCAAAAAACCACTTTGGTGGGCTGAAAAAATGATGACTTGGGGAAACATTCTTACGCATCGGTCAACTTTTCTTTCAAAATGAGGTGCAAATAAAACAGTTCTAGACCGGCCTGCTCGGCCAAGGAGTCACTTGGACTTAGAATCCTTCGACTTCGCTCAGGACCTTTGGAACATTCGGAGAGAGAACGCACCAACGCCGCTCCAGAGAACTACTAATCCTACCGCAAATCCTATTACAGGAATCATTTTTAAGAAATAAATTAGCAAAAGTCCTAAGGCAAAAGCTCCGTATGTAGACATTTTCCTATTAAATTTCTGAGAAATCCAATGGCCAAGGGCCGAGCCAACAACAATTTTTGCCAGATATGAATACAGGAGAAGCATTAAAACTGCCAAACCCGCAAGCGGAATACCTACTACGGTGATAAGCAAAATAATTAATCCGGGGATAAAGCTAATTGATACTAAAAATCCAACTCCCAACGTTTTCCAAAATGAGTCGGAAACCATACCGGAGGTTTGGGTGAAATGTTTACCAAATAGTTTAAAGTAAAGAAACCCGACAATAAGTGCACCTATGAAAGAAATAATTGAAGTACCAAACTTTACAGCGTTCTTTGCCGCAGGAAGTCGTTTTTTTGCTGCTTCCATTTGAGCATTCTTTTGGGCTGTATCTATTTCGGACTTATAAATGCTTCCAACAATTTTTGCCTTCTGGGAAATATTTGCCCGTCCTTGCTCATTACCAGAAGCATAGTATAAGTCTTTACCGATTCTGGCCTCACTCCCCACCGTTAAACTCCCCGTCCCCGCATAAACGCTCCTTTGTACTTGGGAGTCAATCAAAAGTGTTCCTGCCCCTGCAAGAATAGAGCCGCCAATGGAAGAGTCCTTATCGACATTGACGGTTGCTGCCCCGACAAGGAGTGAGCCGCCAATCTTTGCTTTGCTTACCAAAACATTTTGAGCCCCGGCATAGACATTTCCTTTTACGGTTCCGCTTAAATCTAAAGTATTTGCGCCTGCGTGCAAATTTCCGTTAATAATACCGGTAATTTTTACGGTTTGGGCCCCAACAAAAACATCCCCATTTACAGTGCCGTCAATTTGGACAGCTTGGGCACCGATAAAAAGATCGTCATTAATAACCTCTGTCTTTCCGACAGTCACACTTGGGCCGCTTTGGTCTGCAATAACTTTTGCAGAAACTTCAGTCGCAGAAAAAACAAAGAAAGAAAATACAAAAATTAAGAGTGAAGCAATAACCTTTTGCATAACAATATTATTGTAATACTCCAATTTTGCAAAAATCAATAGGTGATCCGGCAAATTTACTCAACTTGATATCCTCAATATTTAAGGTATAGAATTTATTTATCATGACAAAAGGCTGGAAGGGAATGGGCAGCGGTGCAGGTGCGGTTTACGGTTTTGGTCTAATCGGAGCATTAATTTACTACATTCAACACGCAACTTCATTCGGAGAAGGTGTTTTGGGCGTACTTAAGGCCCTTGTTTGGCCCGCAATGCTTGTCCATAAACTTCTTGGGTTTCTGAAAATGTAGTGTAACTCCACCTAGTAGGTGAAATTACTATAAGTTATTCTAGAATCGGTCTGATTGGATGAGGTTTTTTGTGGTACAATGGAGATATCAATACAAATTTTTCATTACAGGAGCTTATTTCTATTTTATTAAAAAGGGGCGGGCGGATTGATAAGTATTACCTTCAGGAGTGGAATAGAAATAAACACGCAACGGTATACCTCAAAGGCTGGTTTGGCGGAAAAAACATCCGCGAAGCCCTTCTAAAGGCCCTCGCCTAAATAGCGCCTTGTTGACTTTCTAAAATAAAAGACTATCATCTGGGGTTAATGGAGGAAGAAAAGTCTAATTCTACCTCTAAAGAGCTACCTAAAGAAAAGAAACCACTAAACAAGCTTCTTACTCCCCTTTTGTTGCTAATTCTCATTGTTGCTGTTTCCGGTGGAGCTTATTTTTTGGGAAAGACTCAAAAGAATGGGGCTCCCGAGACCAGTCCCATACCGTTTGCTTCCGAAACGCCGGCTTCTGATATTTCAGGTGTTTCAACCGAGGTTACAGAAGAAAGTCCAAGCGCCAGCCCGACTTCTTCACCATTGCCAAGTGCGTCATCAACCCCTTCTCCTACTCCTAGCCCCACTCCAACTTCTGCAGGAATGGTTCAGTTTAAACCCACCCTAGGCCTAGCATTAATACCGTTTAAAATTACTAATCCTATGGCAATTGTTGACGAATCTGAAAAATCAAGTTTTCTTTGTGCTTTCGGAGCAAAATTCTTTTTTACAGGCAAGGTTACTTCCAATAAATCCGGAACCGCCACTTATCAGTGGGTTAAAAGCGACGGCTCTACCTCACCAATAGCCAGTATTACTTTCAGCGCCGCTCAAACCAATAAGGTGCTTCCCGTCTTTGATTGGACAGTTTATAGTAGGGGAAATTATTGGGTAAAGTTACACGTTATCACTCCCAACGATATTTCCTCTCCAGAATCCTCTTTCAAATTCTCTTGCCACTAAATGCATATCTTTGAAAATTTAGGGTATACTAATCTTCATGATGAAGAATATAGTTATTCTTCTCGGAATTTTAATTCTGGCAGGCGTAGGTGTTTGGTACCTAAATTCCCGCAATATTAATCTTTCCAGTTTCCCAAATATCCCGCTCCCACTTTCGCAAAATGTACCCTCTCCGAAGGATGCGAAGGACGCACCCGCAACAGAAGTAATTGCCCAAGGCTTGGATACACCATGGTCAATTGCCTTTTTACCTGATGGCAATATGCTTGTAACCGAGCGTAAGGGAACCGTCAGGCTTAATGAAAATCCGATAGCCACAATCAAAAATTCAAAAGAAATCGGAGAAGGCGGACTTTTGGGAATTGCGCTCGATCCTAATTTTTCCGCAAATTACTATGTTTATCTTTATTACACCTATAGCGAATCCGGCGGTAATACTCTTAATCGGGTGGTTCGCATGAAGTACAAAAATAATCAACTGATTGATGAAAAAATTATTGTTGAGGCAATTCCCGGAGCTTCTAACCATAACGGGGGGAGAATAAAGTTCGGGCCTGACGGGTTTTTGTATATAACAACCGGGGATGCCCAAAATCCCTCTTCGGCCCAGGACACAAATTCATTGGCCGGAAAAATCCTAAGAGTTGATGAAAATGGGAATCCAGCGGGCGGAAATCCTTTTGGGAACAGAGTTTATTCCTTTGGTCACAGAAACCCCCAAGGAATTACTTGGGACAAAAATGGGGCGTTATTTGAAACTGAACACGGTCCATCAGGAACTGAAACCGGAAACGACGAATTTAACAAAATTGAAATCGGCAAAAATTACGGCTGGCCGGATATAAGGGGGAAAGAGACAAAAGAAGGCATGGTAACGCCGATTGCCGAGTCGGGTCGAACAGATACTTGGGCGCCGGCAGGGCTGGCCTATTTAAACGGCAAGTTTTATTTTACAGGCCTAAGGGGAGAAGCTCTCTATGAAGTAACATTAAATGGCGCCTCCGCAAATTTGAAAACTCATTTCAAGGGAGAATTTGGCAGACTAAGAGACGTTATTGTCGGGCCGGACGGAATGCTTTATCTAACAACAAGTAACCGCGACGGCCGTGGAGTCCCAAAGGCCGGCGATGATAAGATTATAAGGATAAATCCGGATAAATTATGATCGTAAAACGCAAGGCAGGCTATTTTGTATTGTCCAAAAAAACCAGAAGGAACCTCGGCGGACCATATAAAACACGGGAAGAAGCCCTCAAACGATTAAGACAGGTGGAATTTTTCAAGCACCAAAAATAACAAACCATATCAAGGACTTGACAAGGGTAGTTCATTAAGCAAATACTGAAATATGGATTAAAAGGGGGTGAGAAATTATGAAAATGGGAAAAGTTGACTGGATAGCATGGATGTTGGTAGTAGTTGGAGCCCTTAACTGGGGATTTGTCGGAGTTTCCAATCTTAACTTGGTTGAAAGTCTCTTTGGATCATCAGCTGTAACTCAAGTTCTTTACATCTTGGTTGGTTTGGCTGGACTATACATGGTTTGGATGGCTGTCAGCAAAAAATAATTACTTTCGCAAGTTCCCCGGCCGGGGTTTTTCTATTATTCCTTTTCTGCCTTGATTTTAATCTCATTTAATATTTCAAAGGCGAGGTTTCCTATTTCCCCTTTTATTAACTCCTCAATATTTTCTCCAATTTTCTCCTGCAAATAATCAATTAGGGTTTCATCGTGTGGATGTTTGTGGAACATTTCCAAAAACTCCTCGTGATTATCCCTTGGCAGTTTATCTAAAATGCACCCCATAACCTTGTGGTGCATAATCTCATCCACAAGTCCCCAAAGCTCCTCTTTCTCTTCTTTGGAAGTTGCAACTTTCTTAATTTCTTTCTCTATATCTTCCAAAGACACTAAATGGTCGAAAAATAACTTGCTCATATTTAGATATTTCTAAGGGCAACCAACGGAACGTTCACCTTATTATATTCTACCGGTCCAAGCGGAACTTTATTTTCCGGGTCATCCACAAAAAACACAACTACCGCACCCTTTTTGTATCTCGCCCCGCCTAAATACTCCATGACTTCGGGGCTGCCTCCAAACTGCTTGCCGGTCCAAGCAGCGGGGCCTGAATCGGCAATCGCCGCAACCACCGCATTCCCGTTTTTCGTATTAACTATCAGAACTTTCCTGTATTTGTACCAGTCTCTTAAATAAGGTTGGCGTCTGACCCAATCCGGCAAATATAAAGTTTGGACAACAGCGTACCACTTCTCTGTCTCAATAAGCTGGGGGGTTAACCCCGACTTCGTCGAGGCAAAATAGCCCCAAGCACCGCGCCCCGGCGCCATTCCCTCGTCCCCTGCTGGAATTTTAGGGTGTGTCGCCATCGTATCTCCGGGATATCTCATTAAATGCTGCTCGGCTCCAATATAGCCGTAAGTAGTGTTGAGGTGTTCTCCTTCCAAAGAGGCTTTGGCGGGAATTTCTATCACATTTTGGAAAACCTGTTCCAAGTTTTTCTCTTCTGGCTTGGTTAATGGACGGGGATACGCAGGCAGTGCTTGTGTTAAAGTATCAACCAAAAGCTTCTGGGGAACATCCGGCGCTTCCGCCTTTTGGGCTTTGATTTTCTCAAGCACTTCGGAGGCAGCAGGAAGTGATTTGGCACCCGAAGGGGGAGTAAGAAGAAGAGTTCCAGCAATTGCCCCTGCCCCAATAATTTTTGCAGAATGCTCTCTTAACTTAGATAGATCTATCCCCTTCTCTTTTAGAAATTTCTCAACGTGGGGAAACTTTTCGGCAAAAGATTTTTTAGCCTCAAGTTGCTTTAACTTAAGTTTGTTTCGGAGGTATTCAAAATTAGCCTTTTGGGGGGCTATATCATGATATGTTTGCGTTGGCAGTTTTCCACCCATATTTATTTAAGGCGGTCTAAAGTTTCTTTCTTTCCCAATATTACAATGGAATCGTTAATTGGCGGCGTGAAGCGGCTTCCGGCTATTGCCACCCTTAAATCCATGAAAAAATCACCAGTTTTAAAATTATTTTTTGTTACAACATCCATTAGCTTCGCATTTATCGTCTCTATATCCCACTCACTAATCTCCTCAAGGCCTCGCCTTGCAGACTCCAAATGTTCCTTATAATTTTCTCCAAACAGCTTTTTAGCGCGAAGCGCCAAGCTTTGCTTATCAACCTTTGGTTTTTCGAAGAAAAAACCGGCCATTGTATCTAATTCGTCCAACCTTTTGACTCGGTCACGCACCAAAGATGTTATTGCCAACTTTTTATCTTTATTTAGCGCCTTAAATTTCGAATTTCGAATTTCGAATTTCGAATTTAAATCGTCGACATCAAGTCGGCGAATGTACTCTCCATTCATCCAATCAAGCTTTTCTGTATCAAAAATCGGCCCTGCGGCCCTCACCCTTTTTAAATCAAACAGGGCAACAAACTCCTTTAGGCTAAATATTTCCTTGCCGTCCGGATGTGACCAACCCAAAAGGCATAAAAAATTAATCAAAGCTTCTGGCAAATATCCTTGTTCGCGAAAAAGCCTTAAATCAACAGGGTCGCGTCTTTTTGAAAGTTTCTTCCTGTCTTTGTTTCTTAAGGTCGGCAGATGGGCAAATTCAGGCGGCGACACCTTAAAAGCGTTATATAAAGCAAGTTGTCTTGGAGTATTTGAGATGTGCTCCTCGCCGCGAATTACATGACTTATTTCCATAAGAATATCGTCAATCACGACACTAAAATTGTAAGTCGGATATCCGTCTGATTTCAGAATCACAAAATCCGTTATCTCCCCGCCCGGAAAACTAATCTCTCCGTGAACTAAATCTTTCCATCCAACATCTTTCCCCGGATTTTTAAAACGAATAGCTCCGTCTTCCTCATAGGCCATTCCCGAATTTACCAATTCTTTGGCCTTTTTTTGATAAGTTTCCAGCCGTTCCGACTGTCGGTATGGCCCATATTTGCCGCCAACGTCCGGCCCTTCATCCCAGGAAAGACCAAGCCAGGAAAGACTTTCATAAATAGCGCCTTGGGCTCCTTTAACCTCTCGCTTTATATCGGTATCTTCCAGTCTCAATATAAAAACGCCCTTGTTTTTTTTGGCAAAGGCATAATTAAAAAGTGCTGTATAGGCTGTTCCTACGTGAGCAAAACCCGTTGGAGAAGGAGCAATTCTGACCCGCGTTTCTTGCAAGCTCGTCATCCATTGAATTTTAGCATTGCTTAAAGATATACTCAAAGAGCACTCGTCCTTAAGTGACTGAAAGGAATCAAACGGATGACATCCCTGACCCAAACCGCAATCGTCACCAGAAAAATAATAAGATACGGCGTTTTTTTTCTGACTTTTTTGATAGTCGGAAAAATTGTTCTTGATGCCTCCTTGGGAATATATAGAAAAATTTTTCCGCCTCCACCGCCGGTTCCGACTGTCAAGTTTGGAAAACTGACCAAACTTCCCTTCCCGGAACAACAAAGACCGGAAAATCTAACTCTTTCCGTGGAAACTCCGGAGGGCGGACTCCCCAAACTGGCCACCCAAACAAAAGTATATTTTATGCCAAAACTTAATCCCAACCTTCTTTCTTTGGATGTTGCCAAAGATAAAGCAAATAGTCTAGGTTTTTCTCCAAATGAGGAGCAAATTTCGCCAACAGTTTACAAATTCCCTCACAAGACTTCTCCGTCAACTTTAGAAATTAATATCGTAACCGGAATTTTCTCAATCAGCTTTGATTTAAAGGCTGATTCATCTGCTTTAGAAAGAAGGCCGCCGGCCCCGGAAATCGCCGCATCAACCGTCAGGGCATATCTATCTACTGCCAATCTTTTACCGGAAGATCTGTCCGGACAGGCAACGCATGAGTTTCTTAAACTCGAAAGCAGCGGGTTTGTGTCGGCGCCTGCTTTATCCGAAGCCAACTTAATAAAAATAAATCTTTTCAGAAAAAGCTTTGACAATTTTCCCTCCCTTACCACCGATCCAAACAAGGCCAACGTCTGGTTTATGGTAAGCGGTGCCAGAGAACGGGAGAAACAAGTTATTGCAGCCGAATTTCATTATTTCCCCGTCGATGAATCTCAATTTTCGACATATCCGACCAAAACTTCAGAGGAAGCTTGGGATGAATTAACCACCAAGGGCGGAGGGTTTATCGCCAACCCGGGACAAGCCAAAAGCGGCGAGACCATTAAAGTCAGAAGAATTTATTTAGCTTATTACGATGCCGGAATCCCCATGGAATTTTTCCAACCAATTATTGTTTTTGAAGGAGACAACGGCTTTGTCGCCTATGTCCCTGCAGTAACCAATGATTACTACGGTCAATAATTGACTACCTTCGCCACGCTGAACCCTACCGGCTGCCAGCTGTAGTTTCCAAATATCCAGTCAATAAGTTCCCTTGTCTCTCCAAATCTATCCTGGCTGCCTAAAATTGCAATCATAACTTTATGATTATCGCGGTTAATATAAGTAACCAGATTCTCCCGTGCCCCTTCTGTCCAACCGGTTTTTACTCCTTCAACACCAGCTACTTTTCCGAGAAGCTCGTTAATATTGGTTAGTCTGTGAACGATTTTTCCGTCGGTGCTTTTTACTACAATTGACTTTGTGCCCACAATCTTGGCAAACTCCGGTATTTGCATTGCCACTGACGATACCCTTACTAAATCCCTTGCCGTTGTCATATGGCCGTCGCCGTCATCCAGGCCCGCCGGATTTGAGAACTTAGTATTTTTTAAAGAAAGATGCAGGGCTTTAACGTTCATGGCTTGTACAAAAGCAGCTTCTCCGCATGTCCCGGCACAATAATTCTGAGCCAAAACTTTGGCTGCATCATTGGCCGAATAAACCAAAAGTCCGTATAAAAGGTCCGAAACTTTAATTTTCTCACCAGTAACTAAACCCATTTTTTGTCCGTCAATTCCCACCTTACCCACAGTCAAAACTGTGTCCCGTGGATAATAATCCATAGCGGTTAAAGCTGTAACAATTTTTGTTGTCGAGGCAGGAAGAAGGGATTTATCGGGATTTTTTTCATAAAGGGAAACGCCGGAATTTAAATCTACCGCCAGGGCCGCCTGGGCAGAAATTATCGGAAAAGAGGAGTCGGAAGCCAAAACCGGGACAGGAGTAAATGCCTTTTCGTTGGTTACTATGCGACTTCGTAACGGCACACTATTTTTAGTCAACAGTAAGGCTGTTGAAGTTACAAAGACAAAAGAAAGAATAGAAAGGTAAAGAAGTTTCATTTTTCGATAACCTTAAGGCCAAGTTCTTTGAGTTGTGCTTCGGTCGCCTCCGAAGGCGCATCCATTACCGCAATCTGCCCAGATGCCGAAGCCGGATAAGCCATTACCTCCCTAATGCTTGGCTCACCCAATACAACAAACACAAATCTATCTACCCCCGGAGCAATCCCGCCGTGCGGAGGAACTCCATACTTGAAGGCTGTTAACATATGTTCAAATCCTTTCTTCTGTTCTTCGCTAAAACCTATCAACTCGAAAATCTTAGTTTGTATTTTGGGGTCATGTATCCTTATACTTCCGCCGCCAACCTCATATCCGTTTAGAACCAAATCGTGCTGTAATCCTCTTACTCTTGAGGGGTCACTATCAAGAAGCGGAACGTCTTCCGGGTGCGGAGCTGTAAACATATGGTGAGACGGAGCAAATTTTGCCGAACCCGAACCGTAATAAATCTTCT
>Ga0208958_1001500_pt1 | contig 22951 bp, 22 predicted proteins | sample RifOxyB1_FD_184032 | JGI IMG/M metagenome (GOLD analysis project Ga0208958, IMG submission 184032) | Soil microbial communities from Rifle, Colorado - Rifle Oxygen_injection B1 (SPAdes) | ecosystem: Environmental > Terrestrial > Deep subsurface > Rock core/Sediment | place: Rifle, Colorado... | reverse complement strand
CATTAAAATCCACTCTCATGAACACTTGCTTTCCCGTAATATCGAGATCCCGAATACTCTTGATCGAAGTCGCTGTTTCGGCCATTTCCTTACAGCCCTTTTCGAGCCATGAAAGCCGTCAGATCCAGCATTCGCGCCGAGAATCCCGTCTCGTTGTCATACCAAGACAGCACTTTCACGAGATTGCCGTTGATGACCAGCGTCTGGTCGGCGTCAATCGTCGAGCTCTGGGTGCTTCCGTTGAAATCGATCGAAACCAGCGGTGCCGTGGAAAAGCCAAAAACGCCCTTCATCGGGCCTTCGGCGGCTTTCTTGAACACCGCATTGATTTCTTCCTTCGTGGTCGACTTCTTCAGCTCACCGGTGAAGTCCACCAGGGAGACGTTCGGAGTCGGAACGCGGACGGCCAAGCCATCGATCTTGCCCTTCAGCTGCGGGATAACAAGTCCCACGGCCTTGGCCGCGCCCGTCGTGGTCGGAATCATCGACATGGCCGCGGCGCGCGCGCGACGGAGATCCTTATGCGGGAAATCGAGCACGTTTTGATCGTTCGTGTAGCTGTGAACCGTCAACATAGTTCCGCGGACGATTCCAAAATTGTCATCGAGCACCTTACAAAGGGGAGCGAGACAATTCGTCGTGCACGACGCGTTCGAAACGACGACGTGTTTGGAAGGATCATAAGTATTTTCGTTCACGCCTACGCAAAGAGTGGTGTCCGCGTCCTTTGAAGGGGCGGAAATGATAACTCTCTTCGCACCCGCCTGAAGATGGAGCCCAGCCTTTTCCTTTTCGGTGAAAACGCCCGTGCACTCATGCACGAAACTCGCGCCGAGACTTCCCCAGGGAAGCTTCGTGGGATCCTTCTCTGCCGTAATCTTGATCCGGCTGCGGCCGAGGATCATCGTATCGCCTTCCATGCGAACATCGGTGTCCATCGTTCCGTGAACCGAATCATATTTCAGCAGGTGAAGCATCTGCTCGGGCTTGCCGAGATCGTTGATGCCAACGATCTCAACATCGTCCCGCTTCGCAGCGAGTCGAGCAACGATGCGACCAATTCGACCAAAGCCATTAATTCCAATTTTTATAGTGTTTGCCATGTTTCCCAACATAGCCTCACCGAAAAATCGTTCCAACTAAAAAGTAATGGCAGAGAGCGCTATTTCTGGCTGTTTTGCGCGAATTGTTTAGCGCGGAAACGATCGACGTCAACGCTCAACTGAAGACGCTCATAGCCTTTCAGCCAGGAGCCGATTTGCAGCACGGCGCGAGACGACTTCTCTCGGTTCCGGAGCAGAATCGCCGGACTCTCAAGTTTGGAGAAGTTGGCATTGCGGCAATTCATTTCTAACGTGACGGGTTCCGATCGGAGATCGCCCTGGAGGTTCTTCAACGTGCAGACCGCCTCGCAAGCCCGTTCTGACCGTATCTGCGCGATCCACTCTCTCCCGGTTTTTTCAAGCCCTATGAGGAATCTTCCCGTCTTTTGGCCAGAGCCGAATTTGGCCGCGAAATACAGCCTTTCAGGTTCGGAGCCACAATGCGTTCCGGCCAGGCTGGAAATCGGCAGGAGTTCCAAGGAAAACGTCAAGACAAGGAACAGGGAGAGCTTGAAGCATCGGTCTTCCATAACCACCTCTTCAGAATCATGTCGCACCAGCACCATGCCGGGCGTGCTCTAGAGAGCTTTCAAGAGTCATGCCGCGGTATGTTATGGATTGTTCCAGCAAAGTGACCCGTGGGACAAATCGACTCCGGGGTCATTTAAGATGACGGCTACTCACAAACGGTACTGAGCGCCAGAGACCTGAGTTCGTCCCGCTTTTTTAGAATGGCTTCTACATCCAACTTTGATCTACGGACCAGCTCTTCCAGACGACTTTCGGATACGATATCCCGGACATACTGCAGGATATGGTAACATTCTTCCTTTGAAAGCGGAGGAATCGGAAGGCCTCCTCGCGGATCAAGTTGATTTTCGGCGACCAAATAGCGCTCACGGCACTTCTCGACGAGACTGCCCATCGCGGCAATCAGCTCGAGGGAACGTTCAATCAAGGCCGCGTTCATCTCAAGCGTGATCGCGTGAGAAATGGCGCGGTTCACCGTGTGCCGGAAATGAGCCCTCATGAAGGGTTTCTCAATCAACCCGGAAACTCCCAGCTCCAGGGCGCGTACCGCATGATCTTTTTCGGCATATCCGGAAACAATGACCACCGGTTTCGCGATATTCCTCTTCCGGAGCTCCGTAATTAGCTCAAGCCCGCTCATTCCGGGCATATTGATGTCCGTAACAAAAAGATTGGGGACCTGATCGGTTGCGAGTGCATTAAGAACATCCTGTGCACGCTCGAAGCACCGGACGCGGTAGCTATCCTTCAGGATGTCGGCGTAGCTTTCCGCAAGGTCAAACTCGTCATCAATGATCCAGATTTTTTGAGGGTCCATATGAATTCCAACTCTTGTTGTTTAGACGCACCGATCATATACGTCGAAACAGCAAGAATTTGGTTTAATTTTTATTAACTTGGCGGTCGACCGCAAGGGATCAGGGGAGCCAATCAAAAATATCAAGGAGTGCCCCGAAAATGACGAAACGGTAGAAGATGAGTGCTCCCGTTTCTTCCAATAACGAGTCGCGATTCTGCGATCAGGCCAGCTACTCGGACCTGTTTTTCAGGCTCCTCGATACCGTATTACTGCTGGACTCTGAAACTTATCAAATTCTTGACATGAATGACGCGGGAGAAAAGCTCCTGAATTCGCCATTGGAAAAGGTTCAACAGAGCTCGCTTCTCGATTGGATATCCAAGGCAAATCCCGAAGGTCCCGTCGAATTCGAAAAAAACCTCAGAATAGCGAAACGCCGCTACTATCCGAGGGCCTGGCAAGCGGAACTCAGCGCACCGGATCGAACCATTCCGATCAGCGTTTCAGCTTGCATGCTCAAACTCAGCACGGACCGCGAGGTAATTCAGGTCATTTTGCGGGATATCAGCAAGGAAACCGAAGCACAGCAGAAAATCACCGAGTATATTAACGAACTCGAACTCCTGAACCGCAAGCTGGAAGCGCTCTCAACGACTGATGAAATGACAAAACTCGCGAACTATCGTCATTTCCGTTCGCAACTGCAACTCGAACATGCGCGCGCGCACCGGTACGCGGGGGTTTACGCGATCATTTTTTTCGACGTGGACAACTTCAAACACTATAACGACCGGAATGGTCACCCTGCCGGTGACGAGCTGCTCCGGGAACTCGGCGGCCTGATCAAAAACAGCTGCCGTGATACCGACCTCCCGGCGAGGTATGGGGGCGAAGAGTTCGTGATTCTGTGCCCGGCCGTGGAATGGGAAAACGCAATGGTACTGGCCGAACGAGTTCGGAAAGCGGTGGAAACCCGCAACTTTCCTTTCGGCGAGCATCAACCACTCGGAAAGCTGAGCGTCAGCGTCGGCGTCGCGAGCTATCCCCATGACGGAGCTACCGCGGAAGAAATCATGAATTCCGCGGATAAATCGCTCTATCATTCCAAGGAATCCGGGCGAAATCGCACGACCGCGCATCATTCGATGATGGCGATGGCAACGGCAACGAAAAAGCCCCCCGCTGAGGAAGCGGCGTAGCGCAATTCCACCCGCCTGTGTTAAGGTCCTGTCATGGATTTTGGCAAATTCGTCCGTTTGGCTGCTTTTGCTGCCATCCTCGCGGGATGCGGGCAGGACCGCCCGGAAGCAACGACGATTTCCGGTTCGACCTGCACTCCAGAGACGGCGCAAATTGCCGTCACCGATGGTTTCCTGCAAAGACTCTGCGGATGCCAGGAAGCCGCGGGTACGGTCGCGACGGCGAATGAGATCCTGACATGTTCGGTCCCGCGCGGAACTACCGTATACTTTCACTATTACTCGACGCTCTTAATGCATCAGATCGTCTCAAACGGAACACCCGGATTTCAAAGCAGCCCGTTGAGTGACCCGAAGTTACCTTTGATTATCAGTTTTCATCCCGTACGCCTGGACATTGTCGGAACCTACGGTTTTGAAGACGCCTTCAACTCGGCCATCGCGGGTCAGATTGTCGTTTACTGAGTTCGCCTGCCCCGACGCATGGGAAAAATTTTCCCCGTTAAGGCCGCCAACCTGATTCCGATAAATCCCATGTAAGCGCTTCGCGCTGATCCAAGGAGGGATAGCATGGGACACACGAATTCCAAAAAAGGCCACAACACCACCAATTCAAAACAGGACAATACCGTCGAAGTTCTCTATCAGAAAATGGGAGATCGCTGGTTCGCGTTTTCCCTGATCGGAGACGAGGTATTCGTCGGCTCGCTTCGCCAGGATGAGATCGACTGTCCCGACGTCCCCGTGGTCGAAGGCCCGCATCGTTACCGGGACCTGCAGTAGAATGCACTCTTCTCAAAAGAGCGCCGGCCCGGGTGACAAGAAAGAACTCGAGGTCCTGCTACAGAAAACTGGCGAGCTTGCGCTGGAAAAGTCCGAAAAGTCCGCCAAAATTTTGACAGCCTGGATAAACGAAAAACTTTTGAAGAAGCCGCAGAACAAAAAAGCTGCCTAGCTGTGTTATCCTGATTCCAGTTAAAGTCGGCCGTTTGCCGGCAAGAACAGGATAACAAATGCTTCGCCTATCTCTCCCCGCCCTGCTTGTACTGCTTTTCAGCCCCCTTGCCTTGGCCTCGATTGCCGAAACCGAATTAACGGTCCAGCGATGCCCCGCTGTTCTCGAAGAAGCCACTGAAGTGAGCCCTGAAATAAACCATGAAATAGCCCCGGAGCTGAGCGCCGAGTCCCAGGGAACAGGGTCCCCCTTGTCCAATGAAAATAGCGAACAAGGCACCACTACTGAGCGCGCCGAGGACTCAGAATCTTTTCCGGTTTTGACGTTATAAGTAGAAGACCGTTACGTCACCGAGATCCTTGTGCGAATGCTCGGCGTAAAGTTCCAGGAATTTAACGAACTGCTGATAAGCGTTGTAAGAACCCGTCGTCTGATCAATTGAGCAGCCATATCGCATGAATGACGTGTTGCGCTCGATCGCGGGTCGTGAATTCTGGATTTTCACGTGAATCTCCAAATACGTATCCTGGCTGAAATAGAGCCGCAACGGCACCTCATTCAGGTCTTTCGGCCAAGGCCTCGCGGGATCATAGGGAACTTGAAACGAACACCCCTGCTCGCTGATATCAACGAGTTCGATGGGGCACATTTCGGAATTTCCGAGCACAGAGTAGACACTCAGCAAATGCTTGAAGAAGATGCGCTCAGTCTTGCGGCGCTTCTCGTCTAAACGCTGCGCGCGAATTTCATTGAAATCAATGACTCGCTCATTACCCTGCGCTTCATTAGCTGGCCCTGGGCCTGGCCCTGGCTTCCCAATACGATGAGGCATATCCAAATCCTCCAAGGGACGTATCGGAAGCAAGTTGAAGGCCCTGAAGAAGTAAATTTTGCCCAGTACTTGGGATTCTCGTCGCGGCGGACGTGCGTCTTACGCCAGCCAGCAGCTAAACTACGGGCTGCTGCTCGATTTGTACGACATCGACGAGGCCATCGAGCATTTTCAGAAAGGACGAAAAAGCCCGGTATGACTGACCATTCTTGTCTGAAAACGACGCACCCACGCGCCGCACGCCACCGCGTTCTTCCAGACGGGCGATTTCGACTGAAAGAGGCAGGTACAACGACTGGTTCAAATAAAGCCGCACGTCGAGGCTATCACCGGTATTCACGTTAAAGTCCGCGTACGACTCCCCTTCGGTATCCAGCTCGAAGCCGATTCCCTCGTCGCTCAGATCACAAATCTGAAGTCGATGAACTCCCTTTCGGGGGACCACCACAAAAATGGAAAATGTGTCCAATATCGGCCGGCGTTTAGCCCTTCGTCGTTCCGTCGTTGTTCCTTTGGTCATAACCCCTCTCTTCGCGGCATACCATTTAACGTCGGGGTAATCCGCTCAGCTTGATCGATTTTGGCCTTAAGCGCGGTGATCGCGCCTTGCGCCTGCGAAATTGCCTCTCCTGCCTGAATGTCAAAGGAACGAGAAACAACCGCGGTAAAATAAGTGTTGTGAAAACTATGAGCCCGTTCAACCGCTTGCCCAGCTTGTTGCGTCAACCTGTACAGAACACCGTAGAAAAAATCATCCTTCAATGACTTTTCAGTCCACGCGATAAAGGTCGTGTTCATTTGTTTGGCGAAATCAGTCCAACTCTTATTATAGGCCTGCCACGCTTTCTTCTTTTGCGGCGTTAATCTTCCCTTTCGTAGCTGGTCATATCGTTGAATGCTCTGCTTGAGTTGACTTTCGAGCGTGACAGCGAATTGCTTCACTTCGGAAAGTTCAGCGCCGGCCTTCTCCCGCAACTTGTCGTGAAAAGCTTTCAGGCGTGCGGTGTAATCGCCGTCTTTCTCTCCGCCCAGAAAGTAAGACTTCCACACCAGAAGCTTGCGCCCTTTTGGAATACTCGGTGAAATCCCGAGCGTGATCTTGTCAGGTTCCGGTGCCTGCGATCCGACCAGGATCGCATTGACCTCCGAAGACTGGCTTTCGCTCTCGACGGCGAAGACCAGGTATTGACCGCGTGGCAGCGGCTTCCCGGAAAATCGGAATTCCGACGTCGCTCCGAGTTTCTTAACCACGGTCAATTCCCGCTTTTCCAGATAAGAAAGCTGATTCAATAAAGTGTCGGGGACACCTTCCACATAGACTTCCACTCTCGCGCCGTCCGGCAGATTGGACGAAACATAAAATTTCGGAGCAAGCAGATCCGCTCTGGACAAAGCCAATGCGAGCTTGGCGGCTCCCGGCTGGGCTTTCGTTCCTGCCGCCGCTCTCAGCTCCGCGTAATCCTCGGTGCTGACGTCATCAAGCGACCGGATGGGGGATATCCACTGGCCCAATGCCGGAAATTTTTCGACGACCTGAAGGAGATAAGGCTGTGCGGTATCGGTAACCGTTTGAAGCGCAGCGTTCACGGCGGGCGACTTCAGGACTTCCGTGAAGTACCCTTTCTTGAAAGCAAAACCAACCACACCGATGAGCAAACCCAAGACGGCCAGCTTCAAGACCACGGAGAAAAGTCGCCCAAAAAAGCCCTTCGCGGCAGCCTTACGCTCAATCTGCCGGACCTTTGCAAATTCCTGAAGATCTGCTTCTCCGCCGGGCGGCCGCTCCAGCATGACAGGAGCCGGCATGTCGATATGATGAGCGGCCGGCGTAGGGCGAGCCTCCAGCTGAACCATAAGAGGGGCCGTCGGCTCAAGCGGTTGCATCGGCATCGCGGGCTGAGACAGCTCGGTGAGGGTGACAGCCTGTTCTGAGGTGGACTGTTCCGGAGTAGACTGTTGCGAAGTCGACTGTTCCGGATTCGGCTCGGGAGTCGCGACCAGGAATGGATTTACCGGCTGGCTGTTCGCGTTTTGCACGGCAAACGGGTTCATCGCAAGCGACGGTGATGTTTCTTGCGTAAAAACGCTTTCAGCGCTCGATTTTTCCGCTGCCGGGGCCTGAACTGGCTCGAGCGGCGGCGGGGCAGCCGGGCTCTGGGTTTTGACGATAGCCTCGAATTGCGGTACTTCGCTCATCAGCTTCCAGTCCGCCATCCCCTCACTCCAAACGTGATTGGATGCCGTGACCTGGCGTTCCGTCATCTTCGCTTGGATTTCAGCGAGAGAAAACGGACCCTCATGATGATCGCCCATGTATACGAACCATTTTTTATCTTCGTAGCCGTCCATGTCTCGATTTTTCCGTACTTATCAGTGTACGGGAAATATTCTGCCGAATCAAATCAATGGTTCGTCAAGTCCGCGCGCAAAGGGCGCCGGCCGCCAGCGGCAGCGCGGTCGTGCTCGTCAGACCTTTTTCGGTCTGTTCAGCATCTCAAAAAGGCGCTGATCAATGTACTTTCCTGATTCCTCCAGGAGCGCTTTCGCCTGCTCAATGAGCGCTGAACATCTTTCCTTCATTTCCTTTACGTACTCCTGGTCGGAAATATCCTTGAGATTGATCACCACATTCCAGATGCCGCCTCGCACCCCGACAAAGGCGGCCTGAACGCCGACCGCGGCATCCGTCATCGAATTCGGATTTCCGATAGCGGCGACTTCCCGGGCGAGCTTCATGGCCTCGAAGCTCCACTCGGCGGTACGCCATGGAACATCGATTGCGATTTTCAACCCCTCCTGCATCCTGGTCTGGCGAATCACCTTCTCTTCCGGCGTGGTCTGCGGAAGCCTGCGCGCCTCCATGAACGCATTGAACGCGTTGGTATCGTCGTCTACCGCGCGAATGAGCTGATCCTTTAAAAGCTGGGCACGTTCGGCGATCGCCGCCAAAGTGCCGTCGCGCGACTCGGTGCCCTCTTTGCCGTAAGTCAGATTTGCCACCATCGAAGTGAGCGCCGCGCCGAGGGAACCCGCCAGGGCGGCTATTGAACCCCCTCCCGGCGCCGGCGTGTCGCGCGAAACCTCGTCCGTGAAATCGTAAACGGTTTTCCTGACCAGAGCCTGTTCGGCAACGGCCGGCAGACCGATCACCTTCGTCGTAACGTCAAAAGGCGCGACGTCGTTCAAGCCGAGCGAAAAGACGGCCGTGCGCAGTATGTCACCCGCCGGTACGCCGATCGGTTTCCCTTGCTTCTTTAGGTAATATTTTCCCGCGTCGAGCAGCGCTTGATACGGAATCAGCCCGACGACTTCGCTGCCGGTCACCACAAGTCCCCGCTCATGGGCAAGCCGTCGAACCTCTTCGGCGACCAGATGGGGAGGGGTCACCCTATAATTGGTAAGATTGATCGAGATCTGTGCCCGCTTGAACTCATCGACATACCAGCCAATCGCTTTGCAATCGCTGAATATTCCTGGTTTGTAAACGTTCTTGCCGACCACCCGCGGGGGCTCAAGCTCATTGTCCCTGAGCAGCCGGTCAAGGTCATACCCGTGCGTCGCTTCACAGTGACTGCGCGTTTCGTCATAGGCTTTACCGATGAATCCACAGCTTCCGCACGGAAAAGACCCTTCACCATAAGAAAGCTTTTTCCCCTTGAAATAAAAAGGTGCGGTATTCCCGGTCCGGGCGACTCGCCCCTTTTCGCGTAATTCGAACGCGATCTCAGTCGCCAGCTGCTTGTCATTGGAGTTCAACGTGATGTTGTAAGCAATGAGAAACTCGCGCGCACCGATGACCGTTGCGCCTGATTTCGCATTGAATCGTGAAGGACCAAAATCCGGCTTCCATTCAGGATCGCGAAGTTTTCGCTCAAGCCCCTCATATTCGCCGCGCCTGACATTCGCGAGATTACGACGTTCAGGACGCGTCGCGGCCTCCTCATACAAATAAACCGGGATCTGAAGCTCGCGCCCGACACGCTCCCCGACGCGTTGTGCGATTTCCGCGCAATCGCGAATGGTGACGCCTTCGACGGGAACGAAGGGACATACATCAGTCGCGCCGATCCGCGGGTGAGCGCCCTTGTGTTTCGACATGTCGAGAACCTGCGCGGCTTTGGAAATTCCCTGAAACGCGGCTTCACCAATCACTTCGGGGCTTCCGATAAACGTCACGACCGTTCTGTTCGTGTCTGCGCCCATTTCGACGCTCAGGAGCCGGATGCCCGCAACCGACTCAATCGCATCAGTGATCTGCTTGATCTTGGCAGCATCGCGTCCTTCGGAAAAATTGGGAACACATTCGACAATTTTATGGGATGGATTCATTGGCTTCTCTCCGCAGGGACATCCTATTCGCACCCACGGCGGACACGCAACTTGTTTCCGGCACGCTATTCGCTTGAGAATCGGGTCCTTTGACCCGGGGGAAAGATGTCGCGCCTCAAACTACTACTCCTCTTCCAAATCCTGCCGCTCTGCGCGTTTGGCGCGTCGAAAAATGAAACTTCGGTCGGGTATCGCATCAAAGGAGAAACCGGGGGCGCCGTGACGCTCATCAGCACGACTCAGATCCCCGTAGCGGGGCTCTGGCTCGGAGTAACGCTCTATTCTCCGTCGATCCAAGGCACTCCGGGCGGAGTTGCGATGGACCCGGCAAATAGCGTGGTCCTGGTTTATCCGCTTAAAGCAGGCAGAGCGATCACGGAAATCAGCGTTGAACCGCGTTTCAAAAACGGAACTTTCGAAATGGCTGTGTGGGGAAGACGAATCCCAAAAACCGGCTGCGCCATTGACGATGAGGCCTGTCATAAACTGGGTTACCGATTGACCGAAATGAAATCGTATTCCTGGGGATACCTGACTCCCCTCTGACAGGAAAAAAGGCAAAAAAGGAGAAGAAAGCGAAAATGGACCCGAACAGACTGAACGAACTCGCAATCAACGACTCCGGATTGATTTTTGACCCGGCCACGGGAACGATATCCACCTGTAATCCCGTGGGAACGCTCATCATCCAGTCCCTCCGCCAAGGCAAAACACTGCTCGAAGTCCGGGACACCGTACTTGAAAATTATGATGGGCAATCCGCGGTCGTCGAAAACGACATCCTCGAATTCTGCCGTGAACTGAAGAAAATGGGATTGGTCGGCAATGATTAACGTCGCGGTGACTGGACTGAACGCGGCGGATTCTCCCGCACCCGGAGTCCCGGTGATCCGGTGCCTTCGCGAGCATCCGAATTGGAATGGCCGCATCATCGCGCTCGCCTATGATGCCCTCGAATCCGGAGTCCTTGATCGAAGCATCGTCGATTCGGTCTACCTGATCCCTTATCCGAAAGCGGGTAAGGCCGCGCTCCTGGAACGACTGGTCGCGATCCACCAACGCGAACGAATCGACGTGATCATCCCGAACCTCGATGCGGAACTCCTGAACTTCATCGCGCTCCAACCGGAGCTTTCGGAGCTGGGCATCAAACTTTTCGTTCCGAACGAGGAGCAATTCAAAGCAAGAATCAAAGCCAACCTGCCGCGTTTCTCAGAGCAAAACGGAATCCGCACTCCCCAGACCTCGCTCGTGACCAACCCGTCCAAACTCAACATTTCCGAAAAAGACCTGCCGATTGTCGTCAAGGGACTTTTCTACGAAGCGCATATCGCCCATACCGTTCAAGAAGCTTTCAACCTGGTCCACAAGATCGCCGCGACTTGGGGCTATCCCGTTCTTCTGCAAAAGTTCATCGACGGCGAAGAATATAACGCGGCCGCGGTCGGCGACGGAACCGGCCGCATGGTGGGAATCGCCTGCATGAAAAAGCTGGTCTTCACCGAGAAAAGAAAAGGCTGGGCCTGCGTCAGTATCGAAAATGGTTCCCTCTTCGAGTTCTCAAAAAAGATCGTCCAGGCTTTGAAATGGAAAGGGGCGATCGAGATCGAGGCGATCTACTCGAAAAGCGAGGACACGTTCTACATCATCGAGCTTAATCCAAGATTTCCCGCCTGGATCTATCTTGCAAAAGCATCCGGCGCGAATCTGCCTTACACCTACCTGCAACTCGCACTGGGAAAGCCGATCAGCGAAACCCAGAGCTCCCGGGCCGGTGTCGTGTTCTCGAATTACACAACCAACCTCGTCACCGATCTTTCGTCGATCGGGAGTCTCTTCACGAGCGGAGAAGTGCACTATGAAAAGGCCGTATGAAAGTCCAACCATCTCCCGGCATCAAGGCGGAATCGCGAACAAGTTCGGAGTAGGCGTTTCGAACCGGTTTCAAAGCGAAATCGAGGGATTCCCCGTTTCGAAACTGCTGCAGGAATATGGAAGCCCGCTGTTCGTCTATTCCGAAAAGACCCTGAGAAGGACCTATCGGGAGATGCTCGACGCCTTCTCCTTGCGATACCCAAAAACACGCCATGCATGGAGCTATAAAACGAACTATCTGAAAGCCGTCTGCCGGAGTTTTCACCGTCTCGGATCCTGGGCCGAGGTGGTCTCCGGGATGGAATACGAAATGGCGCGCGCGAACGGAGTAGATCCGCGATTCATCGTCTTCAACGGACCATACAAACCGTACCCGGTTCTCAAGCGCGCCCTCGAGGACGGCGCGATCGTGAACCTGGACAGTCTGGACGAATATTTCGAGACCGAAGAGATCGCCGCTCAGCTCGGGCGCCCGGTCAGGATCGGGCTCAGGCTCAACATGTCCCTGGGCACTCATATGTCCTGGGATCGGTACGGATTCAATATCGAATCAGGAGAAGCGGTAGCGGCCGTAAAAAGGATTCTCGCGGCCCGAAAAGTCACGATCGAAGGCATCCACGCGCATATCGGCACCTTTGTTTATGACGTTCAAAACTATAGCACCGCGGTGACCAAGCTTGCCGAATTCGCCACTGCCCTTAAGAACGACTTCGGGATCTCGCTTAAATACATCGATATCGGCGGCGGCTTTGCTTCGCGGAACCGGCTCCGAGGAACATACCTGTCGACGGCCGACATGATCCCGTCCTTCGATACCTACGCCGAGGCGATCTGCAAACCGCTTCTGGAGGGCTTGGCGACCGCCTTTCATCCCGAGGAACTGCCGACCCTCATTCTTGAAAGCGGCAGAAGAATGATTGATGAGGCGGGAGTGCTGATCTCGACGATCTCATCCACGAAACGCATGAATTCAGGGACTCGCGGATTGGTGATCGACGCCGGAGTAAACCTGCTTTTCACGTCGTTCTGGTACGATCATGACGTTCTCCCGACCGCCGATCACGGCTATTCAAATGAGGATCATGTTATTTTCGGCCCGCTGTGCATGCAAATCGATGTCATCCGGCCGACCGTCCATTTGCCCCATCTCGAGAAAGGGGATTCGGTGATCATCAAACCCGCCGGAGCGTACAACAACACGCAATGGATGCAGTTCATCAACCTTCGTCCGAATGTGGTCATGATCAGCGAAAACGGGCAAATCGGGCTCATTAGAAGGGCCGAGGACGTGGCGTATTTACAGGAAAGGGAAACAGTTCCCGAATGGCTGAACGGCTGAGTTATCTATCAGATACCCTGCTCCGAAGCTATTCTCAGATTCTTTTCTCGGAAAGCCGGAGCGTCGGCGCGGCAATCCTGGTCTCGAGCCTGGTCATTCCCGCTCACGGCTTCTGCGGCATTGTCGGTGGACTCTCGTCCGCCGCGTTCGCTTTCCTGATCGGAATGGACCGCATCGCGGTTCGAAAGGGCCTCTTCGGGTTCAATGGGGTGTTGACCGGCTTGGCGCTGGGATATTTCTTCAGTCTCACACCGTCACTCCTGGCCCTGCTCCTGGTGGGTTCCATTCTCGTGACCCTGCTGACCATCCTGATCAATCACGTTTTCATGGTCCATCTGGCGGCACCGGCGATGAGCATGCCCTTTAATGTGGCTACCTGGCTGATTCTTCTCGCAAGCATGGATTTCGGAATATTGAATGCGGCGCTCCCCCGGGAAGCGCTGATCGCATTACCGTGGGATGCGCCCTATCCCGCCGATCTCTTTCTGAGAAATGTCGGCGCGATTCTCTTCCAGTTCTCGCCTCTTTCCGGCCTCATCATCACTTTAGGATTACTGGCCTACTCGCGAATCGCGCTACTCCTCCTGGTCGCCGGCTTCCTGGCGGCATTGGGCGTTCAGGAGTTTCTTTTCGCGTCCGAAACGCAATGGCTCGCCTTCAATCCGATGCTCGCGGCACTCGCGATCGGCGGGGTGTTTCTCATTCCGGGTCCGGCGAGCTTGCTGCTGGCCCTTGTCGCGGCCGTGCTCGCCGCGGTTCTCGTGCACGCGAATTTGGAAGCCTTCCCGCAGAGCCTCTCGCCGTTGGCTTTTCCGTTCAATGCCGCCGTGGTTCTCATCCTCGTGACGCTCCGGCTCCGAACCTATTCGAGCCGTGCGGTCCAGCTGGCCACGGGTTTCGGCAGCCCCGAGACAACCCTGAAAAATGCCAAAGCTCAGCGCAAATTCAGACGCAGGGAACTGAGAATCGGAGTTCCGTTTTTCGGAAAGTGGAAAGTCACCCAGGCGATTGACGGTCAGTACACGCATCAAGGCTACTGGCGCTTCGCTTACGATTTTCAAGCCGTCGACTCCTCTGGACAGCTCTGGAAAGAACCAGGCGAAACATGTCAGGATTTCCTGGCCTACGGCCGACCGGTCCTGGCGCCTGCCGACGGGCGGGTGGCTCTGACACTCGACGGAGTCCCCGACAATGCGATCGGATCGATCAACACCGATCAGAACTGGGGCAATTACTGCATTATCGAGCATTCGCCCGGATTCCATTCCTGCATGGCCCATCTCAAACCGGGCTCGCTCATGGTCAGCCCCGGACAGCCCGTCAGAAAAGGACAGCCCGTCGGACTTTGTGGCAACTCCGGTCGCTCACCCTACCCCCATATTCATCTCCAATTTCAATCCAGCGCGATTCCCGGAGCCCCGTCGATCCCCTTCGAGTTCCAAAATCTGATGGTGGGCGGAGTGCCGCCGCAATCGCTCACGTTCCTGAGCCACGGCATTCTCCTGGAAAACGAAATCGTCGAAAACACGATCCTCTCGTTCGATGGATCGCTCTTCCCGTGCGTCGCGGGCCTTCGCTGGACATACGAATTCAATGAGTCGCGCGAAACATGGGAGTCCGCGGTGGACGCGATCGGCCACACGTACATCGAATCCTCCCCCTTGCGGACGCGGCTCTATTTTCATGATGTCGAAGGCGTCTTTGAGATCACTCGGATCGAAGGAAGCAGGGAGACGGGGCTCTTCTTGTTCGGCGTCAGCATCTCAGAAGTTCCCGATCTCTCGCCCGATCCCGGCCACGTCGGTGCCGTCCATTGGCTTGCCTCGAACTCCGCCGATGGAGCAGTCCCCCCCCCTTGGATGGAAATATCCCACCTGCTCTCGCTTTTCGGCATAGCCCTTCAGGTCGCGACGAAGTACCAAATGACCTCGACGGCAGGCAAACGCCGTGTTTCGGCCGATCCGAAATTGTGCCTGAAGCTCCCTTTCCGGAAGCTCCCCCTCAAGGCGCTTCCAAAAAAAGAAATGCTCTTTGCCGATCGAGCCGTCGAGTGGCTTTCGATTGAAGGGACAACCGTTCTGCGACGGTTGAGGTGAGGGCACCTGTAGCACCTTTATCGGGGCGTCAAAATCATGTCGCTTCCCTTTACGCGTACGCGCGCGAATTTGCATTTTCGTCTCAGCTTTGTTTCAGGTTTTCGAGTTTTAACCCGATCAGAAAAATGGATGTGTCACTCTCGACCTGTTCTGTTCGTACTGTCCCTTCTGCTGGCGCTCGGCATGACAGCCGGAGCATACCGTTTTGATCAGAAGAGGTTTGAATCGCGAAAGATTTCGGAATCCCTCACCTGGGCACGGCAGATCGCGACCCAAGCAGAAGGGCTGGCAATGAACGCCCGAAAAGAATCCATCGTCGACCCGATGGGCTGGGCTGTCGGCTTTCTGGCGCAGGGGATCGAACCACGAATCATGCAGATCACGAAGGTACTGGGTTCTCAACCGGTACAGGAAGCGTATCTCCTCGACAAACAAAAGGGCGTTTTCGAATACACGAAGATTTCCCTGCCCGAAGTCAATACCGGGATTCGCATTCGCATTAGCGTTCCCTTCAGGGGCTTCCTCGATGCGCGCTCCCGATTCGGTGATGACGTTACCACTCTCGCCTTCCTGCTTCTGAGTTGGCTCGCCATTGTCTTCGCCGTCGGCTTACCCCTGGGCTGGCAATTTCATCAGAGACAGCGGGACGACCTGACCGACGCGCAGACCCACGACCGGACCGCGATGGACGAACCGGAGCTGCCGGTTCTGCCCTTAGATCGCCGCATCGATCTCGCGGGATGGGCTCTCGAAGCGAGGCACCTGCTGACAGGCCTCGGGATGAACGTCCGTGAAATTCTCCGATCAGCCGCCCGCCTCGCTCATGCCAGCGCGCGCTCGCATGACGCCGTGACCCCGATTCGCGAGCGTATTCACGTGCAGCTTCGAGAGATCCGGACGGTCCGAAAAATTCTTAAAAACGAAGCCGAAGTCATCCAACTCGTCAATCTCGCGGTGAAAGACTGCTTTATCGAGGAGAACCGCAAGCAGACTTCGCGTGCGAGTCTTGGCGAAGGCGATAAAACGATGAGAATGAGCCAGATAGCCTTCCTGCTCGAGACTTTGAAAAAGACGAACCAGCTCAGCGAGTCCGCCATCCGCGGCCTGGAAATCGGCTATGAGCCGATGGTGACGGATGCCGATATCGCCTTTGAATCCCATTCAGATGTGGTTGCCGCATGCCAAACGATGAACGAGTTCGTCACTCGGACGAAGAGCAACTTGATCGAACAGGCGCGGCAGATGCAATCACTGCTCAAGGAAGTCGAAAGTTCGCTGCCGCGGGATGAAGCGATTCAGCCGGAACAGTCACTTTCCCGCTCGGCTTAGTCAGCCGCTTTGCGCGAGCAGAACCCCGCCGCATTATTCCTTCGAATTATTCCTTGATGACGTCAGTATCCGGCGGCGGTACAAAATTGAAAAGACGGTCTTCGAGAGGCTCGCCCAACTTGATCGCCGAAAGGCTGATTTCGGAACGGTTTCCGTCACGATGCGAGAGAATCACCTTTTTGATGAGCTTCTCACCGGGATCCACCTCGATTTCGGCGCGGATAACGGTACCTGCAGTCCCTTTCTTCGGGATCAGCGCGAAACGTGACGGTTTCTCCTGTTTCACTTTCATGTTCCTGGCGATCGAAAACGAACCCGAAAGAAGCGCATGCGCGAACTTCGTCTGCACTTCGGAGGTTTTTTTCTCGATAACCTGCCCCTGCTCGCCTTCGTCAAACGGCGGGGTGTAGAACCAGAATTTCTTCCCATCACTCACCAGCAGATTCGGGTCGGGTTTAACCGTCTCCCAGCGAATTTTATCGGGCCGTTTGAATTGAATATGTCCTGAACTCGTCTTGGTGCGCTTTAAAGCCGAAACAACGTTGATCTGGCTGAAGTCCGCCTCGAGCGTCGTCGCGCGGGCGTATTTGGCTTCGACCTCCTGGAGAAGAGGCGGGAGTTTCGCCGCGTGAACCGGTTGGAGCGTCAGCGACATTATCCCGATGAGGCCGATGAAGTTAATGGAACCGGGCAGTCGTTTCGTCATGATTCATTGCATTTCGATGGAGACCATCTTGGAAACGCCCGGCTCTTCCATTGTCACGCCGTAGAGAGTGTCATTCAGTTCCATCGTCTTCTTGTTATGCGTAATCAGGATGAACTGACTCTTGGCCGACATTTCACGCAAAAGGGCGTTAAATTTACCGATATTCGCGTCATCGAGCGGGGCATCCACTTCGTCGAGCACGCAGAAGGGCGAGGGCTTGACGAGGAAGATCGCGAAAATGAGCGAAACAGCCGTAAGCGCCTTCTCGCCACCCGAGAGAAGCCCGATATTGACGATCTTCTTGCCCGGAGGCTGCGCGAGGATGTCCACGCCGGCATCGAGAATATCCGACGAGCCTTCAGGATAAACCAGCGAAAGCTTCGCATGGCCCCCGCCGAAGATGATCGGAAAAAGCCGCTCGAAGCGATCCGCGATCGCCTCAAAGGCCTTCTTGAACCGTTCTTCGGAAGTCTTATTGATGTGTTCAATCGCCTCCTGCAGGTTCTCGATCGAATGCTCCAGGTCCTTCTTTTCGGTCAGAAGGAAATCATAACGCTTCTTGAGTTCCTCGAACTCCTCGATCGCCATGACATTCACTTCGCCGAGCCGGCGAATACGTTCACGCAAACGCTCGACTTCCTCACCCAGGGCTTGCTCTTCTTCGGCCGTCATTTCGGCCGTTACCACGGGCTCGGTCATCTCTTCCTGGATGGGAGAGGTCACGGGCCGTTCCAAACACCCGGGCCCGTACTTTTCCTCCAGGTTCTGAACCAGGTGAGAAAGATCAGAACCCAATTTTTCGAGTTCAAGCGCAAGCTGGTTGGAATCAGCGGTTTTCTGATCACCGTTCTTGTGCAGATCCTTGATCTGATCCAGTCCCGAATTGAGTTTCGCGCTCGATTCCTCGATCCGGTTCTTAACCGTCGCTAATTCGGCACGGGCCTCCCCGAGAACGCCGGTCAGCTCCTGGATTCGTTGTTCGAGATCCGACTCGCCGCCGCTGAACTCCTCGCGCTCGTGAGCGGCGCGCTCGAGTGTCCGGTTGATTTCGGTCAAACGGCGTTGACGATCCGAAATGAGCGCCCGCCCTGCTTCGAGTTCCCGGCGCAAACTCGTGGCGCGCTCGCGAAGTGAGGCTTCTTCGACACGGATCGCCTGAAGCTCGGCTTCGTACTGCCTGAATTCGGCATCTTTCGACGCGAGCTCCCCCTCGCCTTCGGCTATCGAGCTTTCCAGCCCCGATCGAGCTGCGGTGATTTCGGCTATCCTGCCTTCGATTTTTTCGCGATCCGCGCGCGCGCGCGATTCCTCGTCCGCCGTCTGCGCGATTTCGCGCTGGATCGACTGGAGCTGGCCTTCCGCATCCTTCAGCGCCCGCGTTGTCTGATGGACATCGCGTTCGATCCCCGCGGCTTGAATCTGAAGTTCCTGGAGTTCGTTCTGCAAAACCGCCAAACGGGCCTTCGAAACATCGAAATCCTGCTCCGCGTTTTGGAGAGCCGATTCCGCTTCACCGAGGACACGCTCCGATCCGGTGACTTGAACCTGCAACTCGATGATTGCCCGCTTGCGGCGAAGCAAACTTGCGGTTCCGTCATTCTCGAGACTGCCGCCGCGCAGAATAGCGGCGCCGCCATGGCCGAGTTCAAGAACGTTCCCGTCACGGCTTACGATCGACCAGCCGCCGAGCTTCGCGAATCCCTCGTTTGCGTCCGCGGATAAAGCCGCGAGAAAATCAGCCATCGGCTCGAATGATTCGACCACCGCCACGCTCGCGACGATGCCGGTGGCCATCTCCCGGACAGCAGGAGAGACGGACTGATCGGGTTTGACGAATTGGGCGAGTTCGCCCAATACCGTGAAGCCGGAATCTTTGAGAACGGAACGGACGCGGTCGAATTTGAGAGTCTTCGAAGGTGCCGTCACCCCGACCTGAATCGCAGCCCGGCCATGATTTTCAGCCTGATTTTCGGAACGAAGGGCGCCAAGCGCGTCAGCCGCGATTCGCGCGTCCCCCGTCAGCAGGTCTTCGAGCCGGCTTTCCAGCCAGGCTTCCGCGACGCCGTCAAAGCCTTCCTCGATCTCAAGCGCATCGGCGACCGTCAGCAACTCCGGGCAATGCCCGGTTGATTTCGCCCATTCGAGAATCGATTTCGGTCCGTCGGCCAAACCTTCGTGAGCGGAAGCAAGTTCTTCCAGGCTCTGCAGGCGCGATTTCAACTGAACCAGCGCGCGGGAGGCCTCATTTCGCGTGTTCTGAAGAATTCTGAGTTCCTGTTCCTGAGTGCGGGTCTTGTCGCTTTGAGCCTGTAATTCCAAGCGAAGCTCATCCCGCTTGCGACGGATCGTCTCGGCTGATTCGACACAGCGCTGTGCCTCTTCGCGGGCAGCCTCGACTTTGGCCGCCTGCGATTCCGCTTGCTGGGTCAGTCGCGCGGCTTGGGCCTGGGCCGATTCAATGCGCCCCTCGAGGGCCGCCCCGCGGGACGTCAGATCGGAGCTTTGGGTAATGCCCGCCATGAGCTCACGTTTCGAACTCTCGAGGCGCTGCCGCGAAGCTTCGGTTTCAGACCGCGCCTGGCGAACTTTTTCGTCCTGCGCTTTCGCGTTTTGTGATGTCAGATCGAAAGATTGGTTGGCCTGCTCGGCTTCAGCTTCGCGGGAGGCGAGACGCTCCCGTTCGGCAAGAATGGAGGCATCGAGTTCCTGCTTTTCCTGATTGAGGGCCGCCAGCTGGGAAGCCAGGTCTCCCTGGCGACGTCGGGAGAGATCGAGAGCGCTCCTCTCGCGGGTCAGGTCGTCCGAAACCAGCTGGATCCGGGTCTGCAGGTCTTCGGCGATTTTGGTGTCAGTCAGCTGATTCACCCGGTCGACTTCGATTCGGTTTTCCAGAGCCTGCAACTCGGCCCGAAGCCCAACCAGTTCCTGTTCGAGAGCAACCTTTTGCACCTGAAGCGATTGCAGCTTCTGGCGCATGACGAGACTTTTGCGACGGCCCCAGGTCATTTCCTTGTCCAAAAGCTCGTCTTTGAACTTCCGGTATTGGCGGGCCTTCTGAGCCTGCCGTTCAAGAGAGCCGAGATTACGCTCGATCTCCTGAATGACGTCCGTCAGGCGCGAAAGATTGGCCTGCGTCGCCTCCATTTTGCGGAGCGATTCTTTTTTTCTGGCTTTGTACTTGGCGATTCCGGCGGCTTCTTCGACGAGAAGACGGCGATCCTCGGGCTTCGCGTTGACGATCTTTCCGATCTGGCCCTGCTCGATAACGGAATAGCCTTTCGCGCCCACGCCGGTATCCATGAAGAGTTCCTGGATGTCCTTGAGCCGGGCGGGCAGGCCGTTCACGAAATACTCACCTTCGCCGCTGCGATAGAGCCGGCGGGTCACCGAAACTTCTTTCGTCCGGAGGTGGATCGGCGTACCGGCAGCCGAAGCGCCGGCCGGAGCGTTCTCCGTGTCGACGGCGTCGGTTTCCATGACCAAAGTGGCTTCGGCCATCCCAAGAGGAGCGTACTTCGAGCTCCCGTTAAAGATCAGGTCCTCGCTGCCGTTTCCGCGCATGTGCTTGTAGGACTGCTCACCCATCACCCAGAAGAAAGCATCGACGATATTGGATTTACCGCAGCCGTTCGGCCCGACGATTCCGGTGATTCCGTGGTCGAAATGGATCGTTGTCTTGTCCTTGAAGGACTTAAAGCCCTGAATTTCGAGCCGTTTGACGCGCATGGAAAACCTTACCCCCCGAACTCAATCTGTCAGATGCGGGTAATGTAACAAGGAGCTTGGAAAAGGCAAGCGGAGCCCCCAATTAAAGTCGTAAAGGCGAATCTATTTAGTCAGAAATTTTGGGGTAACCAAAGCCTTAGGGGTAGCGTGATCCTGCCTCGATGGCCCAATTTATTGTGTGAATTCAATTGCCGGCGGGCCGGAACCGGGACAAATTCTCATTGAGGAGATCCCTATGTTCATCGGACACTACGGCGTTGCCCTGGCCCTGAAACGCGCAGCCCCGCGCACGTCCCTCGGCACTTTGTTTGCCGCCTCCGCCGCCATTGACCTAGCGCTCGGCGTCACAATCCTGCTCGGGATCGAGCACATCGGCATAGCACCCGGGATCACCGTCGTGAACCCTCTCAATCTATACGATTATCCATACACCCATAGCCTGTTCACGGTTGTTCTCTGGGGAATAGCGGCGGCCACTCTTTATTTCGGGATTCGAAAGTACCGCGCCGGCGCGATCGCGGTTTTCGCCGCGATCACGAGCCACTGGGTCCTGGATTTGCTAACCCACATTCCCGATCTCCCCCTCTATCCCGGGAGTGACTTCCTGCTGGGACTCGGCCTGTGGAATTCGCGGACGGGAACCCTCGTCGTCGAAACCGGAATTTTCATCGCGGGAATCATTCTGTACCTTCGATCAACCCGGGCCGCGGGAAAGATCGGTCGATACGGCATCATTGTGCTCTTAGGCCTCCTCCTTACCGTTCATATTGGAAATATGATCGGCACGCCCCCGCCGAACGTGGAAACCCTCGCACTCTCGCTGGAACTCCAGTGGCTTTTCGTGGTGCTCGCGGCCTTCGTGGATCGCGGGCGGAGTACGGGATAGGAACGGCGGCGGGATCAGTTTGGTTCTGCCAGTTCAGCACATCAGAAAGGAGCGCGTGTCAAAGTGGCCCTGTTCTATTGCTCAAACAGGGTCTGTTGTCAGTTTGGCCGCTTTCTGTAAGCTGTCATCCGATCCGAATCCAATAGCCGCAAACAGGAACGGTAAACGGATTTGATCAGTCGCGTCCTCCCGGAAAATTTTTGGTCCCGCAGTTTGTGCGAACCAAAAATTTTCCAAGGAGGACGCTCTCGATGCTTACGAAATTTAAAACCTACCAACTCGCAGTCAGCTTTCACGATTCGTGCCGCTCTATTCAATTACCAGGATACCTCAAAGATCAGCTCCTTCGTGCTTCCAGTTCGGTCGCCCTTAATCTCAATGAAGGTTCTGCAAAACCGACCTTCCGCGATCAAATGAAGTTCTTTCATATCGCGATGGGCAGCCTTCGCGAGTGCCAGGGCCGCGCTTGACCTCGCTCATCGTCATTATCCAGAGCTGATTGCGGCCGCAGATTGTTTGGGCGCTCACCTCTATCGGCTGTGCAATCACAAGCCGGGTTAACCTGCCGACCTCTCCCGTAATGGATTGAGAGCGGCCGCTGCCCGATCTTCTCGCGGTTAGCGACAGACCTTCTGTAAAGCGTCCTCTCTCAAATCGTACTTTTTCATGACTTTACGGATCTGCTCCGGATCATCCTTTTCGGCAAGATCGGCAATCCATTCCTCGAAGCCTTTCTTGGCCCTCTGATTCATCTCTGAACTCGGGCGCATATTCTTCGCGTTCTCCCGCAGCTTATCGAAGATTTTTCGATTGCTCTGGAGCTTGCCTGCTTCGATATCAGTTCTTCGTGCAATGAACTTCCTGCCCTCCTGGGAATCAATCGATTCGACCATATCGCGACAGAACGCGCGATCCTTCTTCGTTACGAGATATCCCAATCCGGGAATGCGGCTCCAAAACGGCGCCTGCTGGTGCATGCATTCGTCGTATGCCGCGCGAACGTCATCGGTAAGCTGATCCACGAGGAGCTGTTCGGCTTTTTCGGTACCTTTTGCGCTGAGCTTGTCAGCATTTTCCAGGCGATCAGCGATTCGATCAGAAGACTCGATCGTATCCTGGTGCTTCTTGACCCAGTGGCGCGCCCATTCGTCGACACCGTCCCTGAGCGCCGCCCGGGCCTGTTGCATCGCATTTTCAGCCTGGAGGAGCTTTCGGATGTTCTCTTTCATTTTGTTGCAGATTTCAT
>Ga0208958_1001499_pt1 | contig 22954 bp, 26 predicted proteins | sample RifOxyB1_FD_184032 | JGI IMG/M metagenome (GOLD analysis project Ga0208958, IMG submission 184032) | Soil microbial communities from Rifle, Colorado - Rifle Oxygen_injection B1 (SPAdes) | ecosystem: Environmental > Terrestrial > Deep subsurface > Rock core/Sediment | place: Rifle, Colorado... | reverse complement strand
CGATAATTGTCCGTGCTGATTGAGGTAGTTCTATCATACTGGTATTATAGCGTGTATGACCAAGAAGTGGCAGATTCTTCATGCATACGGGAAAAATGTAGTAGAAATTCTGACAAAAAGCAGGGGGCTTATCATGGCGCGGGATCCGGGAGAGTTTACCGCGGGCGACGTCGGCATTGACCCCACATCACTGCGCCGCGCAGAAGCCCGGATAAAAAAAGCAATCAAAAATAAAGAATCCATTGTGGTGTATGCCGATTACGATGCAGATGGTATTACGGCGGGGGCACTGATGTGGGAAACACTTCATGGTTTAGGAGGGAACGTCATGCCCTATATTCCCCACAGGGTAGAGGAGGGATACGGCTTGTCTAAAAAAGGAATCGATGCCGTACGGGAAGCATATGATCCGTCGCTCATTATTACGGTTGATCACGGCATCACCGCCCGGGAAAACGTGGGGTACGCTAAGTCTCTGGGAATTGATGTCATCGTCACCGATCATCATGTGAAGCCTGATAAGCTTCCCGATTGTACGATAGTCCACACGACAGAACTTTGCGGGGCGGGAGTATCATGGTTTGTCGCCAAATCGTTAGGGGTTGCGGATCTTTCATTTGCGACAATTGGCACTATCGCGGATTTAGTGCCACTCACCGGGCCGAACCGTTCAATCGTGAAATACGGCCTGGAAGAGATCCGTAAAACAAAACGCGTTGGACTCCTGGCGCTTATGAGGGATGCAGGTATCGAGGCGGAGGATATTTCAACGTATGAAATTTCTCACGTACTTGCCCCGCGGTTAAATGCCATGGGCAGACTAGTTCACGCTATGGATGCGCTCCGGCTTTTGTGTACCAAACAGGAAGATAAAGCAAAACTTTTGGCGCAAAAACTCGGACTGACGAACTGGGAAAGACAAAAACTTACCCGGGATACGGTTTCCCATGCTCTGGATATCTTACGTAAGGCGCCGGAGTCTTCAAAGAAGCTCATATTCGTCGCGCATGAAAATTATAACCAGGGGGTGATCGGGCTTGTTGCCGGGAAACTGGTTGAAGAGTATTACCGGCCGGCAATCGTGGTGGCGCGGGGGGACGAAATTTCCAAAGCGTCTGCCCGGTCCATAGCCGGCTTCAATATCATTGAGGCCATCCGGAAGGTTGATAACTTGCTGATTGATGCCGGCGGGCATCCGATGGCCGCGGGATTTACCGTTGAAACAAGAAATTTACCCGCACTCCAAAAACGACTCGAACATATTGCCCAAAAAACAATATCGGAAGATATGCTAACGCGTACCGTCCGTATTGATATGGAATTGCCGCTGTCGGATATTACCCAGGAGCTGTGGAAAGGGCTACAGACCCTTGCACCGTTCGGGATGGGGAATCCGGAACCGGTGTTTGCCACGCGTAGCGTAACCGTAGAAGATTCACGGCTTGTCGGCGCCGGAGGGAAACATTTGAAGCTCCGTGCGTCCGGTTTCGATGCAATTGCATTCGGTATGGGCAATTTTTCATCTGCGCTCAAAAAAGGTTCGGTTATTGATATTGCCTACACCATCGACATGAATATCTGGAACGGGAGAAAAAGTCTCCAATTGAAGCTGCGGGATATCATGGTACAATAAACGTATATCTTATGAGAACGTTATCCTCAGAGACGGTGAATGCAATCGGCCGCGAAGTCACGCTTCAGGGTTGGGTGCATGCCCGCCGTGACCACGGCAAAATTATGTTTTTGGATCTGCGGGATAGGTCCGGTCTCGTACAGTTGGTGGGCGCTCCGGTTGAGGTGTCGCACGAGGATGTTGTTGAGGTTGTTGGTTTGGTAAAGAAGCGGCCGGAGGCGATGATAAATACAAAGATTGTTTCGGGAACTATTGAGGTGGAAATAAAAAAGTTGAATATTCTCTCAAAGGCAAAAGAACTGCCTTTCCCTATAGATACGGCGGGGTATGATATCAACGAAGAGATTCGTTCAAAATACCGCTATCTGGACCTGCGCCGGCCGCGTATGGCGCGCAATATCCGCGTGCGCTCGCGCGCAGTTGCTTTTATCCGGAATTTTCTTTTAGAAAAAGATTTTGTTGAAATTGAGACACCCATCCTTACCAAGACGACGCCGGAGGGCGCGCGCGACTTTCTTGTGCCGTCGCGCCTTCAGCTGGGAAAATTTTATGCACTTCCGCAATCCCCGCAGCAATACAAACAGCTTCTGATGGTTGCAGGATTTGAGCGCTATTTTCAGATCGCCCGGTGTTTCCGTGATGAGGACCCCCGCCGCGACCGCGCGTACGGGGAGTTTACACAGTTGGATTTGGAGATGTCCTTTATCACACAGGAAGATATTTTACAGTTGGCAGAATCGCTATTTTCATCACTTATCGCAGAACTATTTCCGGAGAAGCACATATCCCAAACGCCATGGCCGCGGTTATCCCATAAAGAAGTGATGGAAAAATACGGCACCGATAAGCCGGATTTGCGCAAAGATAAAAGTGACCAAAATGAACTGGCATTCAGCTGGACGATAGATTTTCCACTCTTTACCCAACAGTCAGAAAAAGATTTCTTTTTCGGATCAGGCAAAGCTAAATTTGCTCCGTCCCACCATATGTTTACCGCTCCGCACCCGGATGATATCCCGCTACTATCCACAGACCCTATGAAGGTGCGCGGGTTGCAGCATGATTTGGTGCTCAATGGGTTTGAAGTGGGAGGGGGGAGTATCCGCATACATCAGCCGGAAATTCAGTCCAAGGTGTTTGATCTGATTGGATTTACCCAAAAGCAGAAAGAGGAATTTGCGCACATGCTGACGGCGTTTGGCTACGGCGTGCCGCCTCATGGGGGGATTGCTCCCGGCATTGACCGCTTTCTGATGGCAGTCTTGGGCGAGCCCAGCGTACGCGAAGTTATGGCCTACCCGACCAGCGCCTCGGGACAGATAAGCGTTATGGATGCGCCAAGTGAAGCGTCGGCGGGACAACTAAAAGAACTAGGAATTAAGGTATAATTGCATGGCTAAAAATAAAACTGCTCAATACGGCCCGTGGTGGAAGGCCTCATGGGAGAAAATCCTCTTTTTGATTTTGTTGGCTGCGTTTGTTTTGATATCTCCCGGGCAAAATATATATCTCTTGGCGCAAAGCCCGGACACCGTCGTCTTACCCCCCTGGCCGTTTGCCGTGCCGACTCCCGCGCCATACCCTGTTAACCAAACAGGCTGGTATCCGGGAACGGAAATTACGGCAACAGGCGTAGTTGTTTTGGATATCGACTCCGGTGTGTATCTCTTTAAACGGAATGAAACAATGACACTCTCCCCGGCGTCGACGACGAAGTTGCTTACGGCATTGGTAGCCCTCGAAAACTATAATTTGGATGATATAGTGACGATAAAAAACACTGCGAACAATGGTCAAGTGATGGGACTTGTTCCGGGAGAACGGATGACTGTGGAAAATTTGTTATTCGGGGCGCTTATTCATTCGGGAAACGATGCGGCATGGGCACTTGCCGACTATTATCCCGGAGGAGTGCCAAAGTTTGTGGAGGCGATGAACCAGAAAGCCAAAGAACTGCATTTGACTTCCAGTACATTTGCCAATCCTGTTGGGTATGATGACCCCGGTCATAAAATGACTCCGATGGATCTGGCTCTGTTAGGGGAGGCGGCGCTTGATAATACAGTAATTGCCAAAATGGTTGCCATACCGGAAATTACCATTTCCGACGTGACGCATACATACTTTCATCCGCTCCGGAATGTAAATACGCTTCTGGGGAAGATTCCCGGTGTCGGCGGGATTAAGACCGGGTGGACGGAAGAAGCAGGGGAGAATTTAATTACGCTTGTGGAGCGGGGCGGACACCGCGTGATTACCGTTGTTTTGCATAGTCAGGATCGTTTCGGGGAAACATCGCGCCTTATCGACTGGGTGTTTGGTAATTACCGGTGGGAAGAGCTGCAACCCGAATAGCGCTCATTCCGTCCACGGGGCGGCTATAGCCGGGACGTATGCCATAAATCCATTATCTCCTTCGAAAACAAATACGGGTTGTAAGTATGTCTGAACCTCGTATGAATCATAGTATCCCAAATAGACATTCCGGATGACTGCAGTATCTCCGCCGGTCGGATAGCGGGCAATATATCCCATGCCGCTTTGTAATTCCTGCCAGGCCTGGGCACTTGTTTTTAATCCGTATGATGCAAACGTCTGGATATCAATCGGCCAGTGCGTATAGGCAAGCTGTAACAGTCTTTTTTTCCTGTGTGATGCACCGCTGAAGATGAGCGAGACAGGCGCCTCGCCGGGACTGGCAGTAAATATCTTCATGCCCCCGATGGGAGTCCGGAAAAAATCTATGCGCACTGCGTCTGCTTGGGATAAGCTGCCAACCGGAACAAGAGTTGTTCCGTTTAATTTCCAGTAGGTTACTTCGGGGGAGCCGCTTGATAAATCGTCGTTGTACAAATCATAGGTGGTAAGCATGTTAATTGCTTCCTGTTTGATCGTATCGGGTGCGGGGAAGCTACGTTCGAGAAATACGGACGGGTCCTGTTCAAACGCATACCGTACGATAAAATTACTGGATACGATGTCATACCGCAGTCTCCGAAGCGGAAATTCCTGATCATTGAAACGGTAAATATTTTTGCTTTCCTGAATCGGTGTCGGGTTAAACTCCAGTTGCCCCGCAAATTCCTGTGCATTATTAAGCGCAAGCAGGTTCGGAGCCTTTTTGGGCATAAAATACACGTTTGCAGACTCAGACGCCTTGGGGACATCACCTTCTATAGTCTGAAGTTGGAAAACGAGTTTTGCGGGGTCGGGGGCTGCGGCCGGAAATTTGATTGTCGGTAATTTTCCGAATGCATGATTCGGGGGGATTGCTTTGGGCGGGAAGAATATGACGAAAACGGCAATAAATATGCTCCAAAAAATCCGCAACAGTATATACGCGATGACACCAAGGATTCCCCAATTGATGGCGCGTCTGGTGTAATAGGCGGTATCGGTTAGACTCATAGGCAGCATATTCAGTATACGTGCCGGGCGTGGTAGAATCAACATACTATGACTTCTGTTCGTACGCGTATCGCTCCCTCTCCGACGGGTCAGGATTTACATATCGGAAATGCATACACGGCGCTTATCAACTACGTCGTGGCCAAAAAATACGGCGGACAATTTATTATCCGCATAGAGGACACTGACCGGACGCGTCTTGTGGAAGGGTCAGAGGATCGGATTCTTGCATCACTCAAATGGCTTGGTATTCCGCACGATGAGGGTCCGGATATCGGAGGATCGCATGCTCCGTATCGTCAGTCAGAGCGGCTGGATGTGTACAAAAAATATGCAGAAGAGCTGATAGCCAAAGGACATGCCTATTGGTGTGAATGCACGCCAGAGCGGCTTGCCCAGATGAGAAAAGAGCAAGAGGCGCGTCACGAGCCGCCCATGTATGACGGACATTGCCGCGGGCGCAATCTTTCCAAAGGGCTCACCATACGGTTAAAGGTGCCAAAAGAAGGGACGACGGTGTTTCATGATCTTATCCGCGGAGACGTATCGTTTGAAAATAAACTCATTGATGATCAGGTTATCCTTAAGTCCGACGGTTATCCCACATATCACCTTGGAGTAGTTGTTGATGACCACCTTATGAACATTACGCATATTATCCGCGGAGAAGAGTGGATTTCGTCAACGCCGAAGCATATTTTGTTGTATCAGTTTTTTGGTTGGGAGGTCCCGCACATTGCGCATGTATCGGTTCTCCGCAATCCGGACCGCAGTAAGCTCTCAAAGCGTAAAAATCCCGTGTGGGTATCGGATTACAAAGAAAAAGGGTTTGTACCCGAAGCGATCAAAAATTATCTTGCCACAATGGCATGGTCATTCCCCGGAGGGAAGGATATTTTTTCCGTTGACGAATTGATTAAGGAATTTAACATAGAGGATATTCAGACCACGGCACCTATTTTTGATGTGGAAAAATTAAAATGGGTGAACGCAAAATATTTGAAAGAGTCGGATATCAACGAATTTTACGGGGGGAAGTATCCGGAAGACAAGGTACGTTTAATCTGGCCGCTTGTCCGTGAGCGCATGCATGTCCTTACGGAATTTGAATCTCTTGCAGGATTTTTCTTCGAGCGGCCTGCCAAAAAAGAAATAAATAAAAAAATTGCTGATGTGTTAAAACAATGTGATTGGAATCATGATGCGATGGAGCATGCGATCCGTGCTGCGGCGGGGGAGAATGCGCGGGATGCATTCATGGAACTGCGTGTTGCCGTGACCGGCAAGACCGTTGGCCCGCCACTTCTGGAATCATTAGAAATCCTTGGCCGCGATGAAACGCTCGCTAGGTTAGGATAAAAGGATAAACTGAATGTCCGGTTCCTCGTAGGGGTGCACCTTGCGGATTGCCTTTTCCACAGCAATACGTTTCTTTTCCGAGCAACGCATTTCGATTTTTGCGCCTGTTACCTTTGTCAACTCGCCGACTTTTCCTTCGCTGGGATGCGCTCCTTGTTCGCTTTTCCATTGACTTTTGCCACGGGTAACAAACGCGCAATGAGAATAATTTTCGAGAATGCCCGCCCCGGCGTTGCTTGCCGCGTCGATTATTTTGTTAATTATGGTTTCATCGTCAGGGCAAAATACAAACAATTGATAATTCATATTATCCGATGTATTCCGACCAGTGTGAATCGGTTTCGACGGTGAGCTCAAGATATACTTTTTTGCTTGTTGCCGTTTCCAGTTCTTTTCTGGCCGCCTGGCTGATTTCCTTAATCATTGCGCCTTGCCGCCCGATAATCATTGCTTTGTAGCGGTCGGCGCTCGTGAGAATGCGTGCTTTTATATACACGACGCCGTTATCGCGCTCTACAACTTCATCAACGACACAGGCGAGCGTATACGGGACTTCTTTGCGCAGAAACAGAAATGCCTTCTCGCGGATGATTTCCGATATAAATAGTCTGCTGTCGATATTCAATCCCGGCTGGACGAGAGTTTTCGTGTCTATTTGAGGTTCTCCTTCCGGCAGGAGTTCAAAAATCGTTTCCAAAAGGATATTCAGATTTTTACGCTGGAGTGCGGATATTTCCACCACACGGTCAAATTCTTCTTCCATAAATTTATATTGAACGATATGGGTGGGGGTTCGTACATCGGTTTTATTGATCACGAGAATTTTCGGAGCTTTCACTTTCCGGGCAATCCCGAGCGTCTTGTTTTCTTCGAAGTCTTTTTCCCGTGTATGGTCCACCATATAGACAAGGACGTCTACGCCCCGTTCTATGGATGCTTCGGCCTGTTGATTTATGCGTTTGGCAATCGGATCGCGTACCTTGCCGAATATGCCCGGCGTATCGACAAAAATAATTTGTCCGCGGTTATCCTCATACACGGCCTGGATATTAAACCGCGTGGTTTGCGGCTTGGGGCTGGTTATGGAAACCTTTTGGCCCAGGATATTATTAAGGAGCGTGGATTTCCCCACGTTCGGCCGACCAATAAGACAGACAACACCTGTTTTCATTGTTGTATTATAGCAGGAAATGTATTATATCTAACTATACGGAGGGAACAGTATATATGAATAAAAGCACGACCATCATTATTATCATCGTTGCCCTGTTTGTTTTCGTGGGAGGAGCGGCAATGTATTCAAAAAGTAAAATAACCGTTCCGGTAGCAATAGAGGAAATTACTCCTGCTTCGGATGATGCAGTTACCAGTCAGGATACATCCGATAATGCACTGGATCAGGATTTTGCAACCATTGATGCAAAACTTAAAGCTGCAGATCAAGATGCAACGAATATAGATACGGGCTTGAATGATAAACAGGGTGATTTATCGGAACAGTAAAGGATATTTCAAAGGAGGAATATGAAATCCATGATCGTTTTAGGGATAGTTTCTTTTTTCATAATGGGGGCTTCAATTGCATATGCCGCTCCCACCGGTAGGCCACCCGCTTTGGAAACCAGAGCAGCAGGGAGACAGGATGCTACTATGTCGCGCTTGAAAACCCGCGCGGACAATGAAATTACCCGGCGCGTAAATGCACTCACCAAGCTTATGTCGCGCATTTCTGAAATGAAACGGCTGACCTCAGATCAGAAAACGGGTCTGACGTCTCAGGCGCAGGCAGAGATTACGTCACTGAACACACTAAAGGCAAAAATAGATGCGGATACAGATATTGCGACACTGCGCACTGATGTACAGTCGATTACAAAATCATACCGGATCTATGCACTGTATATTCCCAAGATGTATATCATCATGCATGCGGATCGTCTGCTTGGATTGGTCGATGATATGACTGTGTTGCAGGCGAAGCTGCAGGTCCGTATCGATGCGCTGAAGGCAGAGGGGAAAGATACAAGTCAAATGCAGGCCTTTATTTCTAATATGACCACGAAGCTTGCAGATGCCAAAACGAAGGCGCAGAGCGCAATAGATATGGTTATGCCCCTTACACCCGAAGGGTTTCCGGGTAATAAAGCAACGCTCGTGAGCGCGCGAACGCTCTTACAGACAGTCCGTAAGGATTTGGCTGATGCCCATAAAGCTGCACAACAGATTCGTCAGAATGCGAAAATTACACCGGTTGGTCCCACACCGACGCCCGCTACGCCGTAGCATTAGCCAGGCGAGCCGTAAGGAATTTCAGTCGCATATTTTTTCGTGGTGGAAAACACACAGGCGCGATCTTCCCTGGCGGCATACGCACGATCCGTATAAGATCTTCGTTTCGGAAATCATGCTGCAGCAGACGCAGGTATCGCGCGTTATCCCGAAGTATCTCGAGTTTATACATCAATATCCCACCGTTAATTCTTTGGCAAAAGCATCTACATCCGACGTGCTTCGGTTATGGAAGGGGATGGGGTATAACAGGAGGGCATTATATCTGAAAAAATCAGCTTTACTGGGTGAAATTCCTAAAACTGAAAAAGAACTTATGAAATTGCCCGGAGTGGGGAAATATACTGCGCGGGCAATTTTGGTATTTGCGTATAAACAGGATATCGCCATGGTGGATACGAATATCCGGCAAATACTCACCCATTTCTTTTTTGGCGATGCACCGCAAAAAGAAAAGGTTATACAGCAAGTTGCGGATCAGCTATTACCAAAAGGTAAATCCTGGGAATGGCACCAGGCGCTCATGGATTATGGAGCGATGGAATTGGAAAAAATTCCGGGAGTAATTAAAAAACAAAAAAAATTTAAAAATTCCAATCGGTATTTCCGGGGAAAGCTTATGGATATCCTCCGGGAAGGACCGGTAAAAGAATATTCTTCTCCGATTGTCACCGGTCTTATTAAAGACGGGTTAGTTGTGAAAAAAGACGGGATGCTTTTGTTACCCGATTGAGAGCACTGTATACGTTTTTATACCGCTTGGGGTATGGACCTCAACAATGTCGCCTGATTTTTTCCCGGCGAGGGCCCGGCCGAGGGGGGATGCGGGTGAGATATACTTTTTTGTCGGATCGGATTCAAAACCTCCTACGACGGTGTATTCATACTCCCGGGTGCCGTCCGTCAGTTTTACCCGCGTGGGTTCAATAATTTTTGCCAGCCGGATGAGCCGTTCCACCCGGCGGATCCGGGAATCTAAAAAAGACAATTGCTGGCGTGAGGCTTTGTAGTAGCCGTTTTCGGAAAGATCGCCCATGTTACGCGCTTCACGCAGATGATCCACTGCCTCGGGGCGCTGAGCGAGGAATTTTGCTTTGTCCGCGAGAAGTTTTTCGTACCCCTCACGGGTAACGGGAATTCGTGGTTCTTTTTTGGGTTGGAATTTTATCACAATAGTTTCAAAATATTTTTTTTGAGTGATGCGACAGCTTTTTCGTCATATACGGAGCACGTGAATATCTTTTTCTGTTTAAAAAGTTTTCTTAATGCAGTAATAGCTGCCGGCCCGACCAGATCCGTTTTCGTGAGAACGATATATTCCGGTTTTGTGAGAAGCTGGGGATTAAACTTGCTAAACTCATTCCTGATTGTTTCATACGCACCGCGCGGATCCGCTATGGTTGCGTCAACGCAGTGGAGAAGAATCTGCGTTTTTTCAATATGGCGGAGAAAATCTAACCCCAGTCCTTTTCCTTTCGATGCGCCCTCAATGAGTCCCGGTATGTCTGCAATCGGATGGGTGTCGAGCATGCCGATTGTCGGGTCCAGGGTGGTAAACGGATATGCTGCAACCGCAGGCCGGGCATTGGTGAGCACCGTCAGAAGGCTGCTTTTACCGGCATTGGGAAGGCCCACGAGTCCTATTTCGGCAATCAGACGAAGTTCGAGGAGAAGCTCTTTTTCCTCACCGGGCTGCCCCTGTTCGGCAGTACGCGGTGTCTGATTTGTCGGGGATTTAAACGCTGCGTTACCGCGTCCGCCTATGCCACCGCGCGCGATGCAAAATGGTACATCATCAGTTACTTCACGCGCGTCGTTAGTTGCGGCTTCTGAGACACGGGTACCCAAAGGAACCTGAATGATCACATCCTCTGCTTTCCGCCCGAACATATTCTGACGGGCGCCGTTGCCGCCGTTTCCTGCCACGATCTTTTTCTTGTACCGGAACTGGCGCAAGTCATTCACATTTGCGGAGCCCACTATGTAGATATTGCCGCCGTTCCCGCCGCGTCCGCCGTCGGGTCCTCCTTTAAACGGTTTGAGGGTAGCCGCGCCGTTCCCGCCCCGGCCGGCGTGGACAATGATCGTGATGTTATCAACAAGCATGCCCCTATTGTAGCATTTGTGGCGTATTAGTGAGTTGAGGCTGAGTTTAGAGTATAATATGGGTACTTGGGAGGTCGTATAACGGTAGTCGCCTCACCGGCGACCCGCCGAAGAGGCGGGTACATCCCTCTCAGCGGGATTATCTTGGTTTAACATTGTTCTCAGCGCTGCGGGATCGTATAACGGTAGTACACATCCCTCTGGAGGATGTTATCTTGGTCCGAATCCAAGTCCCGCAGCGCTGCGAATAATAATCCGAATCCAAGTCCCGCAGTAAGATTGGACACTAAGCGACCGTAAGCCCTAAAAAAGCCTGATTCTGCTTGCTAAGTGTTACTTCCTATTTTAGGAAGTCTCGGACCGTACGTTTGTTATTCAGTAACGCATAATATGATCAAAATGTGGATATTTGCAATATTGCTATTTTATATAACCCCTTTTTTATTCGGAATTGCTATACCAGCAGTAATAATTCCATTATTAGTTAAATTAATTGTCGCCCGAAAGAAGTTTAACAATATTCCTTCGGTAAAACCATTTATCTTATTTCTTATTCTTGGAGGGTTAATTGCAAGTATACTTTGGTTTTTTCTAATTCAAGATAATGTATATCATACCTGGGACACTTGGGCTGCTGTAGATTATTCCTTTTTTGGTTATGAACACCCCTCATTTGGTTTGGGAAACGGCTGGCTCGCTAAGGGTTGGAAGATATTATATCTCGATCTTCTTTGGGCAGCTTTGACAATATCTGTCTATGTTTGCACTGCTTTCTTAGCTTGGTAGAAAAATAAAAAATCTACTCAAATCAAAGAATACAAAAAAACATTAATTATTTCTGTACTAGTGTTAATTTTAGTAACGATGGTTTTCCCAAACTTTAAATTTTTTAATTTCAAATGGGTTCCAATATCAATTAACACGGGTGTCAATAATTTTCAGGAAAAATATATGTTATGTCCAAAGCCGACAGCCAGGCAACCGCGCATACTCTATTGGCACAATGCAGAAAACGGTGAAGTCGTTACTGACTTGGATGGCAACAATCAGTCTGTCGCGTTTGAAAAAGATGTGCAACTACGTAATCGTTCAGCAATATTTTCTCCCGACGAAACCAAAGTTGTTGCGCTTCAAGGGGGTTGGAATGAATATTGGATTATGTGCACGTATTCTCACGGTGCAACAAAAATAACAATTCCAGAATTTATACAAAATCATTCTGCTGCTCCAAGAAGCGGACCGTCATGGTCACCTGACGGGGAAAAGTTGATTGTTAATCTTTATGGTGATTTAGCAATCATCAATGTCATCACTAAAAAAATTGAGATAATCAAGACAAATGTCGCATTTCGGGATAATCACACGGATTTGACCAGTAAAGATCGAAACACTAAAATTCCTGCGTACGAAGTTGGTTCAGTATATTGGGCACGTGATGGAAAGATATATTATTCATCATTTCAAGGTGATATAAATGCACTACATCAATATGATTTGTCTGACCAATCCGATCATGTCATCTATATCTATAGGGCAAATGAGGAGATATCGATTTTATCTGGCGATCCGACTGGCCGCTATTTACTGATTAATGCATACCGCGTAAACAATGATCATTCCTTTTATGACTTCGGACGTAACATCATTTTTGACACAAAAACCAATAAAGAGATTGAGCAATACGATGGTAATTCCATTGCTACCATAGTCTGGTCACCTAGTGGAAAATACTTTGCTCCAAGCATAGTCAGTTGGCATAGATCCAATGGAGAAATCTCAATTCCAGCAACCTATATTTATACTGTAGACCATGGGCAAGACATAAATATTAGTGCTCTAGTAGAAGATTATTTCATCCAAGCAGGGAAATCGTTTACACCGGGATCTATAGCAGTGGAGGTTGCGGATTTTATAAATGATGACCAGATAGTGGCTCGTGTGACATTTTCAGGCATTACGTACAATAATATTTACGCGTCGGCAAATTTAATTGTTAATTTCCACAACAAAGAAGTAAAATTACTTCAAGATTATTCTGATAGTCAAGATAGAGGTAAAAAACTGGTTCCTATAAGAATTTTGCACTGATAATAGATATTATGCCAAAACTGGATAGCGAGTTTATGGTGAGAATCCTGGCCCGGCGGCCAAGAAATTTATGGTAAAGCAAAAGTGTGAATATTTAAGTCCAACATCTGAAATATCGGAAGCAATTAAAAAAAAGGGGTTGCCGGGGGGGGGGGAGTAAAAGGTTGTCGTAGACCCGGAGAAAATATAGATCATCTTTGTGACTATCCTGAAGTGACGAATAGTAAAGATTGTCCGTATTTACAAAAAGACGTAGAAAAGACTGCGTCGTAGTTATGGGCCTAAACGGTTCTAGAACGGCCAGCGCAGCCAAGCAGTGCACCCACATGGACCGTGATGCTTCGAATAGCCCAATAACACCTTCAGAAACGCTGTTTTTATTACCAAACTCTCGTACCCACGCTCGGTGTCCAGAGAAATCGCATAAGGGGTACTCTATGACGCAAGAGCAAAGGACTGTTCAAGTCCCAATAGATAACTTTAGAAGGGTTCACATTAGGGTTCGACATGCTATTTTTATATTTGGTATAGTATGATTGGGTGTTCGTATGAATAATCTTTCAAAAGAATCTGATACTGTAACCAAAACAAGTGAAGCTGTAAAAAAATTCATAGGCGTTGAGTTAACCGGAAATCCGGAATCACTCCCAGAAGAAATAAGATTGCCCCAAAGCATTCTTAAAATAGTAGCCGACTTCACTGAAAACAATCCATTACAAGAAAAGTCAGCACTTATTGATTATCAAGCAAACACCGGCGACTTTTTTGTAAGAAAAATTTTTAAAGGCGGAACTTATAAACCAAAGGATCACGCAGTTTATGCAACAACTATATGGACCACTTTTTTAGGTATGCAATCAAGAGCAATCCAAGGCCAACCTGCAGTTGAACTCCACAATCACCCGGATATTATCCAAGCAGGATCTTATTATCACCAAAATGGTCTTCGAATGCCTGATGATTTTACAAAGTTTGTCTTACGTTGTCCAAGCGCTGCCGACATTGATCTGTATTTATCTGTAGAACATGGATTGCTGGACATTGTTGCATCAAAACATGGCGGAACTTTAGTGGTTCCATGGGATTATGAGATCAAGTCCCGAAAGCCATTGGGTTTGGTCAACTTCTCAGAAAAAATCTTAGAAAAAACTTTGCAAAAAAATGTAGAGCCTGTTCTTACGGAAGGTGTAAAACGATTTGGAAACAACCCACAGTCACTACAATATTTTGTAAACACTACTTACAAGAAGACGCTCTATTCTGCGTACGCAAAATTACTTGAGCCTTTTTCCTGTTCAATATATTTTGCAGACGATATTCACGATAAATTCAAGCTGGCAAAATAGACAGCTTCCAAATGAATACTTGAAGTAAACAGGCTAAACTATGAATATATCAAACCATGTTAGTTCGACCTTGAGACAAATCCTTTTATAGTGTCTCATTTAGCCTCGGGGTGATACACTATGGGAGTTAAGTTATAACGATCGTAAGGGCCGCGACCGGCATGCTCAACAAATGAACAAAATATTGAGAATCTTTTTTATTACAATTTTTGTATTTTCGATCTATCACCTAATCCGTGATCTACTCACAAACTTTGGAATTCATAACTACATAGTTGATTATGCACACCGTTCTCACTTATGGTGTAAACAATTTGATCCTTGGGTTTGTCATTGGATTACTGTTCCATCTGAAATTTTTTCTATAATCTCATCTCTAATCGTATTAAAACGAAACAACGTTGGCATACTTGGAATTCTCGTTTTTATCCAGGTACCATTTTGGTTATTATTAATTTTATTACCTTAACTCTATTTACGACAAATTATGAACATAATACAATTTTTTCATCAATCGTTTTACTCATTCTATATTAAACTTTGGGCAGAAAGATTTTTTAAAATTAAAGAGGGACAAATTGTTATTGACGCTGGAGCTTATTTAGGCGGATTTACTCTTTATTCAGCCAAAAAAGTTGGGAAAACAGGTATTGTTATTGCATTTGAACCTGATCCAAAGAACTTGAAAATACTTAAAACCATTATTAAAAAATCAGGTTTAAAAAACATTATTTTAATCAAAAAGGCTCTCGGCAATGCTGTTAAAAAAGTTAAATTAGAGAGTGCTGATAATTATTCTAAAATCGTTATTAAAACTTTTAAAAATCCAACCGTTAAAGTCAAACAAACTACTCTTGATAAGGAGTTGAAAAAATTTGGAATAAAAAAGGTAGATTTTATCAAAATGAATATCGAAGGAGCAGAAACTAACGCCATAAAAGGAGCCAGTCTTATTCTGAAAAATACTCAACATGTAGCAATATCTTGTCATAGCGTTAACGGTAAAAACACAGAGATTGAAGTTAACTCTCTATTAAAAAAATACGGATTTAAAACTAAAGTTTTGAAAAGAAAAATATTAATAACTGATCCTGGACATATTGATGTTTATGGAGTTAGAAATAAGGATCAAACGGGTCCTGATCGACCCGCTCAGCAAAATAATGGAAAACTCTAAAGAAAATCCAAATTCTCTGTTGCAAAAAATTCATTTTGCTTTTGAAGAACCGGATCCAAAAGTTGTGGAAAGACTTAAGGATCGTGAACTGTGGATCCAAAAAGAAGCGAGCGGGAGAGTTCACGTCAGACCACCAGAATCCGATAAGAAAATGAGGATAGTATTTCGTACTGAAGACCCGGAGATGTTTGATCTTTTTAATGATGCTGCTAGTGAGGTTACCAAAAAATGGGATGGTTTTCATCAAATAGGGGCAGGTTATAAAGAGGGACTTACTGCTTTTGAATTGTGGAAAAAACCGGACGTATCCAATGAAGAGCTTTTAGAGGAAGTCAAAAAGACGATGATCCAAATTGCAACGGAGAATATAGGATCATAAGGTCCTAGACCATGATGCTCAGCCAAGACGCGCACCTCGGAGTGAACAGGGTTCCTGATAAGCCCGAAAGGGCTTGATAAAACCCCACTTTTCTCTCCGGAGATTCGAACCGTGAATTATGTATACTTTCTATAAATATCTTGATAAACGTTATGCAGAAAACTTGATCCATAATGGCGAAATTTTAATACGCCCCCTCAATGAATTTAAAGATTTAGATAAATTTACAAGAAAGATCGGCGATAAGAAGGAAGGAACCGTAAGATTTCATCCAAATGGTAGGGTATTTGATACTGCAAATCCAAACCATAATCAAAGTTTTGCTACGCTGGTCAGTCAGAAAATTCAGGCAGGTAGAGTGATTATTGATGCATCAGAGCATATAGACATCTTTACTCAAAATTGTTTCATCTATTCTGTATCCCAGATTTTAGATAGAAATTTACAAAGAGAATTTAAATACAATTCATGTGTAAAAATATCCCCTTTTGAAGAATTCTATAGGACTTTAACATTCAATATGCAGAAAAGTGGGTTCAAAATTCTGCAAACTGAAGTTAATGAATGTTGGTATTTAGACAAAAATTTTGACCCCAGTCAGGAATTACCTGGCCCACCAGCGTTTATAAAAGAAAAACATTTTAAAAATCAAAAGGAAGTACGATGCGCCTGGATCATTGAAGGTATAGAAGAAAAGTCTCTTATACTTACTTATCCAGAGATTACAAAGTTCTGTTCTTTAGCCGAACCATAAATTATAAGGGTAATTTGGTTCTAGACCAGTGTTGACCAAATATGAAACTAATAAAAACAGACGGTAAGTTCAAAATATGCTTTTCGGCAAAGGAACTTACACTCTTAGTCATTGCGAAGTTTTTCAGTGATCTTGCGAAGAAAATAAAAAAGGGATCGATAGACACCTTAGACATATCATCTTACATAAAACAATTAGCTGACCAGACAGCTGATTCTACAGACTACGAATTTTTTACTTCGGTTCTGGATTTGCATGAACAGTTTGAAAAAAACTGTGAATTTTGTTTTAACCTAAAGAATACTTTTAATCCCGAAGTCGACAAAATAATTAACATTGATGACTTATATCGTTTCAGAGAAGACCCACCAGACGTAATTATTTTATATAAGAAGAATTTTTATGAATTTGAGCTGAAAAGATATCGAGATGAATTTACTTTTGATAGACTTTACGCTTTTCTAAAAAAGAAAATTATTTTGCATTATTCAGGAAAATTGAACTTTCTAATAATTCTTCAGTTAAAACCATATTCAAATATAGATTTGAATATCTTCAAAAAACTATATAAGAGCCTCAAGAAAGAAATAAATCAACCTGGAATTATTGGCTTTTCTTTAAACAAAAATAATGAAGAAATGATTTTAGTTCGTATGCTTCCAGAATTGAATATGAGTAAACGCCCATATAACGAGATTAATGCATTCGCTGATATTCTCCATTCTGAGAACTGATTTATAGTTATAATGATAGAATGGGTCTAGAGCGGTATGCTCAGCAAATGAAATTAGGTAAATATCAACACTCAAAAACCGGAAATATGTATCGGGTTATCGGAATAGCTAAACACTCCGAGACACTCGAAGAGCTTGTGGTATATGAAGCGTTATATAAAAATACTAAAAGCAAGCTTTGGGTTAGGCCGCTGAAAATGTTTATAGAGAAAGTGGAAATTTATGGGAAAAAGCTCCCTCGTTTTAAATTTATTGAGAAATAGTTATAGGATCGAATGGTCCTAGACCCGCATGCTCAGCATGGTTACGAAATCTAAAAAAATCAATTGCATCATTATCCACGGGTGCCCACCCAATCCTGAAACGAATATCATGTCAAAAGCACGGTATTTCCATCATTGGATATTCTGGACAAAGCGTGAGCTGACGAAACGCGGCATACCAACGGATAATCCGGTAATGCCCGAGCCTTGGCATCCGGATTATGACAAATTCAAGAAGGAAATTGAAAAATATAATATAACGGAGAATACGATTCTCATCGGGCATTCCTGCGGATGTGCATTCTTGGTGCGTTGGTTGGGAGAGACAAAACAAAAAATAAAAAAGTTAATACTTGTGGCGCCGTGGAAACTCAACAGTAGAGGTGATAAATGGCGAAAACTATTTTATGAATATCCCATCGACAAGACGGTTAAAGAACGTGTAAGGGAAATAATAATGTTTACGGCGGATAATGAAAATGAAAACGGCAAAAAAAGTCTCAAGATTTTTCAGGATGCACTGGGAGGGAAAATAATAGAGCTCAAAGGAATGGGTCATTTTGTTTTTGAAGACATGGGGACGGAAGAATTTCCGGAATTGTTAGAAGAAGTGATGCAGACCTGCTCCTTTTAAAACTTCCCAAATGCAATAATATACGTGCCCGCAAGCATGAGAACGGCTCCGGTGATTATAGAAAGTGACACTTTCTCGTGCAGGAAAATAACTGCCAGGATCACCGTGAGGGCAAGGCTTAATTTATCAATCGGCGCTACTTGTGATGCTTGGCCCAACTGCAATGCTCGAAAGTAGAAGAGCCAGGACAAACCGGTTGCCAAACCCGATAATACCAGGAAAAATACTGAATATCCGGAAAGTGATCCGATGTGTTTCCAGGTGCCCTGGTATATAACCACGCCCCATGCAAAGATGAGTATCACGATAGTTCGTATTGCCGTAGCGAGATTAGAATTTACGTCACGAATGCCGATTTTTGCCAATATGGCGGTGAGAGAAGCAAAGAATGCGGAAAGGAGTGCAAAGACAAACCAATTCATGGATATAGTGTACCAAAAATATGCGACAGCAGACAATTATTTTCCTTGTGCCACCTGGTAGGATACTTGTTTTTTCCTGATATATTCCACTATTTTGTATGCAGCAGAGGCGTAGATAATCCCGATAATTCCGTCGATGACGTAGTGTTCGCCCAGATAAATGATGGCAAACCACACGCCATACACATACGGGAGCGCAAGAAGCGACCAGCGCTTTAATTTCCTGGTAAGAAACAGGAATATTAGCCACGGATAGGCCGCGTGAAGCGACGGCACTGCGGCAACCAGATTGGCGCCGAAGAATTTATATATAGAAGGCACGGATATCGGGTGCGCAAACGACCCCATAACCTTGTCCATAATTTTGGCAAGGGGCGGTATGTATCCCTGATTGCTTGCCATCCACGGCGGCATAGCGGGGAATATGATATAGGTGACAAATGCCATGTACGAAAGGATAAGAAAACCGGTTGTATAGTCCTTAAATAATTTCCGGTCATAGATCCAAAATGTAAATGCAAACACCATGGGGATAATAAAATGCGAGATATAGAGAACCACGGATACATAGTCATACCAGTGGAGAGTGATGCCGTCGAATAATGACTGTTGCAGTGTGATAGTCGGTAAAAATCCGAACATGAGCTGATCGGCCTGTATCATCTGAAATATATTCACGGATTTTGTTAGGTGAGGGACAAGACCGCGAAGATACTCGTACCCAAAGAGAAGAAGAAGTACCGGCATCCAATCCTGTAAGAACTGTTTTGTGCGTCCGATAAGAAGCGTCCCGATGATGGCGAACGCGAAAAATTGGTCCGGCGCAAACCACGCGCGGTGCCATAACATATAGATGCTTACCCCGACGATATACAGAATTGGGATCGCGTACATGTATTTTTGATAACTACCCATAGTGTTGTATTCTACTATTTTTCTGCTAAAGAAGAAACAGGGCATGGAGCTATGAGTGTTTGATGGGAAGCTCAACGGTGAATACACTGCCCGTTTTTGGTTTGCTTTCGACGCGGATCGCGCCACTGTGACGGTCGACAATTTGTTTGGCAATAGAAAGTCCTAAGCCATATCCCGATACCGTGGTTTTTGTCCTGGATTTATCTGCCCGGTAGAACCGGTCAAAAAGATGAGGAATATCTTCAGGATGAATTCCGATCCCCCGATCTTCAATATGGATGATTACGTGGCTATCTTTTTTTTGACTGGTTATGCGGACCATTTTCCCTTTTGGGCTATATTTCACCGCGTTATCCAGTAATATGACAAATAATTCTGTCAGGAGTGGGGGGTTGCCTTCCAGTGATATGTTGCTGACATTTGTTTCTATGGATATATGTTTTGCCGCAGCAGAAGTTGCCATCTTGCGCACTGCCTCTTTTACGATGGTAGTAAGTTTGACCGGTTCAACCGGCATGCCGTTGGTACCTTTTTGATATTGAGTAAGTTTGATAAGCCCGTCTGATAATGTCTGGAGTGCGTTGACCTCTTCGAGATTGCTTTGCAGGAGTTTTTTTGCAGTCTCTATCGAAAGTGTTTTGCTGCGCAGATTGACTTCGATTTCAGATTTAAGAGATGTCAGAGGCGTCCGTAGCTCATGAGATGCATCGGTGATAAAACGGTTTTGTTCATCTACCATATCCGCGATAGGTTTCAGGGTCCGCCCTGCCAAAAAATAGCCGGCAAGTGCTGATCCGGCGAAAATGATAATGTTGATAGCTGCTAATCTTAACATCAGCCGGTCTTTAATTTCGTCGATATCAGCACGATCAAATAGTATGGGGGGCGGGAACCTGCGTTCTATCCGTACCCTCTCTATGCGTTCAAACCTGTCTAGTTCACTTGTTAATACCCGGAAGATAACAATGCTGAACGACATGCTCACAAGCATGATAATAAGAAGGTACCAGGCAGTTAATTTGATGCGTGCAGAGTGAAACATTTTAGTTTTTCTTTGCTAATTTATACCCGAATCCCCGGACGGTATTGATAAGCGTCGGCTTGCCGAGTTTATTTCTCAAATATCCGATATATACCTCGACGGTGTTTGGCAGAATGTCCGCATCGTAATTCCATACATGGGAAATAATCTGGTCTTTCGTGAGGATTTTATTGGGGTGCCTCATTAAGTATTCAAGGAGCGAAAACTCGCGACTGGACAGTTGAATCAAAATTCCACCACGGCGCACCTCAAACGATGATGTGTCAAGTGAAAGATCTCCCACCGCGAGCGTCGTTCCTATGGCGTGCTTTGGTCTCCGGCTGAGGGCGCGGATACGTGCTAGTAATTCTTCAAATGCAAATGGTTTGGTCAGGTAGTCGTCTGCGCCGGAGTTTAGCCCTGTTACTTTATCAGTCAGTTGTCCTCTGGCTGTCAGCATGAGTATTGGTGTATGAATGTTGTTGCTTCTTAATTTTTTACATATTGTTATTCCGTCCATACCGGGGAGCAGAAGATCCAAAAGAATGATGTCATAATCTTCCGTTGACGCCAGGTCAAACCCGTCCGTCCCGTCGTACGCCACATCTACGGCATGGGATTCCTGCTGAAGACCGAGTTTGATGGAATTGGCGATTTTATGTTCGTCTTCGACGATAAGTATGCGCATGGTGAGGCTATTATACAGCGATGAGCTGAGAATTGGCTGAGCGGGTGAAGAGTTATCGAAAATAGGGGAAAAGAAAAAGATAGAAGCCCGTGATCCCCATCATTCCTAAAATAAAAGTAAACACAACACTCAGTTGGTGATGAAGAGTGCGGATTATCATGGGATCGAATGACAGATAGTTCCCACTGTATAAACAGAGTCCTGTTGAGGTCATAACCAGACCCGTGATGAGGATAAATACCACTAACAACCGGTGAATTTTTTTTGCCAATAAATAGACATTCGTATTTTTCATATCTATATTATACGACAACCCCGGTATACACCGGGGTTTGCCAAACACCAAAAAATGCTTAAGGCATTGGTGTCGGTCCGCGCATGACGGGGTCAATCTGCACGTTAGTTGCGGTGACACTTCCGTCGGAATTTGTTGTCCCGAAGGCTGCTACCCGCGTACCGACCGTTAGGTCACTTATCTCTCCCTGTGCTGCTTTATTGATACTTGTGGAACTTGTTAAGACCACAATTTTTGAAGATCCGTCGGGTAGTTTTACCGTCATGGTATTTTTATCGACCGATAAAATATCTCCGGCGACACCTCCGCCGTTTCTTCCCCTCGCGCCCAGTTGTCCGCTGCCTCCTCTTATACCGAAGTTTTCTCCAAATGACGCGCGTTGAGATTTTTGATATTGCATCCCGCCGAAAAAGCCCAATCCGCCTCCGACGAGTATGGCAATAAGAACCAAAGCTGTTACATTATTTTTCATTTTTGTTATTCACCGCCCTTCTTACAGATAGTATCCGTTATATAACTGAGAATTGACTGAATAATTATTCATACCGGAGAGCCTCAATAGGTTGTAGATCTGATGCCTTTTTGGCAGGGTACCAGCCGAAGAGAATACCGATTGTTGCAGATACGGCAAATGCGATTAGAATGGCGGCGGGCGATATAACAAAAGTAGAGCTTGTTGCCAGCGATATGACGTATGAGGTCAGAATTCCAACAATGATACCGATGACTCCGCCGGTGAATGTGAGCATGATGGATTCGGCTAAAAATTGAAGTGTAATCGTTTTCTTTTTGGCGCCGAGGGCTTTCCGCAGTCCGATTTCACGTGTGCGTTCGGTTACCGTCACAAGCATAATGTTCATAATACCGATACCGCCCACAATGAGAGAGATTGCGGCTATACCGGAAAGAAGTGATGTAAAAGTGCCGGTGATCGATGATGCGGTGTTTAAAATATCCTGTTGCGAGAATATGGAAAAGTCTGCCTGTGTCGGGTCATTAAATTTATGGCGTGCCAAAAGCAGATAGCCGACTTCATTCTGCGCGTCAGTCATCACCTCCGCGCTTTTGGCTTCTAGTGATATAGAACTCACGTAATCTATGCCGAAGAGCACTTTTTGTGCAGTCGTCAAAGGCACATAGACGATATCATCCTGATTTTGAAATCCGGACCCGCCTTTACTGGTCGTAATGCCGATAATGGTGAATGTCTGTCCGCTTATTCGTATTGTTTGCCCGATGGGGGAGGCATTTTCTCCAAACAGATTTGTGACGACCTGTGGTCCTACTACGGCGACCTTCGAAAGACTATCAACGTGCTGTTCGGTGATAAATGACCCTGAGGAGATGGTCACTTTATGCACATCAGTATAGACGGCTGTTGCGCCGACAATTTGCGTATTAGTGTTTGTGTTGCCCGTTGTTACCTGAGCGCGCCGTTGTAAC
>Ga0208958_1001496_pt1 | contig 22996 bp, 22 predicted proteins | sample RifOxyB1_FD_184032 | JGI IMG/M metagenome (GOLD analysis project Ga0208958, IMG submission 184032) | Soil microbial communities from Rifle, Colorado - Rifle Oxygen_injection B1 (SPAdes) | ecosystem: Environmental > Terrestrial > Deep subsurface > Rock core/Sediment | place: Rifle, Colorado... | reverse complement strand
CAAAAATCTTTCTCAAAAAGCAAAGTGGGGAACAGGAGGGCCTGGATTCAGGATAGATGATGAATTCGGCAAAGGATTGAGTAATATTAAAGGAACAATCTCGATGGCGAACTCAGGGCCAAACACCGGCGGTTCGCAATTCTTCATTAATGTTGCAGCAAATACGTTCTTAGATGGAAAACATGCTGTGTTCGGAAAAGTCATTGATAACTATGAACTTGTTGAAAGAATAAGCAAGATGGAAACGAATGAAGAAGACCAGCCAGTAAATGATGTTATAATAAAGAGTGTTAAAATAGAATAGGCATGTTCTACATATTTTAATTTTCGTACAGTCATACATAAATAGCCTAAATATCTCAATAAATCGAAAGATTTATATACTTAACTGATATATCTATATATCAAGAGGTAATAAATATGAGCCAACAGATAATGGAACAAGCGAGACATTCACCTACACTAAATACAGTTATGATGGTAGAAGAAGTTCTCAAAGATGCAGGAGAACTCGTCAGCGTAGCAGAACTTAAACGAAGACTTCCAAGAAAAGTTATGCACCAAACATTATTGCAAGTTCTTGATTACTTGCAATTAGGCGGCAAAATCATAATTGGAACGAAAGGAATTCTATGGATATTTACCGAACGAAAGGAATTAAACGAGCTTATGAAGCGAGGCACTGAGATATGAATAAACCCGTTCGGGTCATTCTTTTGAACGAAGCTGATGAAGAATATAAACGATTAAACAATATTGTCGGACAGCAAAATATTGAAGGAAAAGAAAACACGGAAGAAATGCAGTTACTGCGTTCAATTAATCAGAAAAAAGAGCTTATAAAAGCAAATCCATTTTATGGGAATAATATTGAAAAAAAGAAAATCCCAAAATCATATAATGTTCAAAATCTTTGGCGTGTTGAATTAACAGGATATTGGAGATTGCTTTACACCATTAAGGGAGATCAAGTTGAAATTGTTTGTTTCGTACTTGAAATTATTGACCACGATAAATATAACAAAATATTCGGATACAAAGGAAGATAAGTAAGCTGCAAACAAATGAAGATGACCAACCAATACCAGAAGTGATTATAAAAAGTGTTAAAATAGAGCTTAATTCACAGTAATCTTTAAATACCCACGTTCTTTATAAATAAATTAACCCAACATGGTAAAAAGAGGCGTGATACTGGCAGTTCTATCCTTATTATTACTACCATTAGTTTTCGCATCACATTCAGCAACAATTACATCAGATTACAACCCAATATATGAAACAAATCCTGTTAATGTAACATTAACTGTTGAAAATGGTTTGTTCAGTTCTCATAGCATTAACAGCGTAAATGTACAAACAAATGGGTTTGCGATAAACAACATTGCTCAATTGCTTGGATGGACTTTAACAAATAATAATTCAATTAATTTCTTCACAACGACAAACGCGATAAGCAACTGGGGAAGCCAGAATTTCGGATTTACAATATCAGCAGATAATGTAGCGCAGGACACTCAAAATAACTGGACAGTCACAACCACGGACACAGACTTGGATTCGCAGTCAAACACACTGCAGTTCACAATCCTGAATGACAATACCGCCCCGATAATAACATCAACACTGCCCGGTGCATTCATTCCAGGAAATAATGAATTGTTTGAAGTAGATGCGAATGATCCTGAAACAGGAATAAACAGCGCAAATCTTTATTTTTCAAACTGCGATTTAATATTTAACAACCAAACAAATACATCTTCAATGCAATATACTGCCAATACATTAATCTGTGTTAATGGTTTATGTTCATTAAACAAAGATCTAACTGCTGAAAATGAAGGAGATATCTGTTTCAGATATGATGTTTCAAATAACGGAGGAGAGATTTCAACAACGAACAATCTGACTTCAATAATTGACAGGACTGCGCCAAGCGTTACATTAACTTCTCCCAACGATGGTGTTTTTATTGCTGCAAATTCAGTTGATTTAATATTTAGCGCAAATGATAATTATGACAATGACCTAAACTGCTCTGTTGATGTAAATGGAAATCCAAATACTGTAAATGGAATTGGAAACCTAAGCTATAATTTAGCAGTTAATGACGGAATTTACACATGGTTTGCTGCATGCACAGATGAAGTAGCACTAATTCAAACAACAGCATCAAGAACATTCACAGTTGATAACTCATCTCCGAACATAACTATAACAAGCTCTTCAGTAACTGACAGAGGAAATGACGCAATAATAAACGTTTCAATAGAAGATTTAGGCTCAGGAGTAAATCAAAGTTCAATAACAGCTGAAATGATTGATGCAAACGGAAACCTGACTCAGGTCTTAATTATTGCAGGACAAATAACATACCCAACAACAATAGCCTCAACACCCGGAGTTTATACTGTAATAATAACTGCAGATGATAATCTTGGACAGCAAGCGTCAGAATCGCTGCAATTCAGAGTGAGAGAAACATTCGCAATAACATTGACTTTATCTCAGTCTCAGATTGACGCAAGCACACCAAACAATACAAGATATGTAAATCTGACAGGAAACATAGCGAAAGATGATTCTTCAATTCCTTCAGGAATAATTGACATTACAAAAATAATGAGCAACGAATCAGTGAATATCGATAATCTGACCGGAAATTTTGAAACTCAGATTGAAATCCCGCAAACAAACGGAATGTACACTATATTTGCATCATTCATAAATGGATTGGATACTTTCACAAGAACAGTCTCGGTTAATGTCGGTCCATACTGCGGAAATAATATAGTCGATTCCGGAGAGGAATGCGATAGTTCAACGGCAGCAATATGCGATGATTACGGATTCAGCCAGGGAACTGTTTCATGCTCTGCAACATGCACAATAGATACAAGCCAGTGTTCAAATCCCGGAAACAGCGGAGGAAATAATGGAAATGGGGGAGGTTCCGGAGGCGGAAGCCATGGAAGAAGTTCAGGCTCATCAAATGGATTTATCTACACTCCGCCAGTAATTGAAGAAACAGAAGAACTTATTGAACAGGAACCGACATCAGGAATAATCGAAACTGTAAATCTCGAACCTGAAGCTGAATCAAAAGGAGTAAAGGAAGTTCTCGAAAATGAAGAACCGCCTAGATTCATAGTCGGTGCAGCGATATCTGCGCTTGAAAATTTCACAAAAAAACTTGACAAAAGACTCATAATCGCTGCATTATTGATTGGTCTTCTGTTATACGTATTAGGCTGGAAAAGAGAAGACGATTGGGACAGGTACTTCAGAAAATACGGCCACCATTAAGATGTCAAATTTTTTAAACTCGGGCTTTAAAAGAAAAACATATTCCCTCATTCTCGGAATACTTTATGTTTTTATCAGCTACGGAACTGCAAGCTTATTTTTCTCTGAAAATATCTCGATGGCCATGATCATGCTTATCACTTTACTTTTTGTTCCGACAATATCGAGGTTCATCGAAAAAGAGGTTGATGCGAGAGAAGACAGCAGTTCCGGAGTTTTCAGGCATAATAAAACACTAATAGAGATATTCTTCTTTTTATTTATTGGAATTTCTCTCGGTTATCTGATAATAGGAAATATTTATTCGGATTCTATAAAGTATCAGACAGACATTCTTCAGGATAAGATTAAAGTTGATATTGACGGAATACAGAAAGTTCCTCAGGCTTTGAGCTTGATGATAAACAATATTGAAGTGATATTAGTAGCATTTGTATTGTCTTTATTCTATGATGTCGGTGCATTATTCCTGATTGTGAGAACCGCAAGTGTCTTTGCCGGATTTATACTCAAATTCTCGTCATTTGCTGTAGAAAAAACCGCATTGAATGCCGCAATTTTCTCGGTTCATTTCGTTCCTGAAATATTCGGATTTCTTCTGGCAGCTTTGGCAGGAGGGGTGATCTCCAAGGCATTAGTTAAGAAAAACATAGCTAATTCACAGTTCGGAAAAATAGTAAGGGATGGAACGATGCTTTTGGCTGTTTCAATAGGAATAATTGTATTCGCTGCGGTTCTTGAGGCGTTCGTAACACCTGAGATAATGAAGTTGTTTATAGGATAAGGTTTAAATATAAGGTAATCTGGGCTTAATATATGAAACAAAGACTTTTAAGCGTTTTTGTACTCGTAATATTGCTGCAGATAACTGCTGTTTTTGCCGCTCCTGTCGTCAATTCTTTCACAACTAAATTTGTCTATCCTAACCATATCCAGATTGAATGGGATGTAAGTTCTACTTTCGATATGAGAACTTTAGAGTTATATAAGGACAGTGAATTACTATATTATCTTCCTCTGACTGGAACACAAAGCACAAGCATGTATCAGACTCCAAATGACAACAAAACGCATACATTCAAGATAGTGGTTTATGACACAACGAATGCCTCAGTGGAATTCTCTGAAAAAACAGAGGTTGACGATGAAGCACCTGAAATAATAAGCCCGGATAATGCGATAACCAACAAAAACGAATTTGTCTTCGAGACGAATGAGCCAGCATACTGCATAGCTGGATTTAAGAGCAGCAGCATGACTCCTGTCAGCAAAAATTATGAAATAAATCACACTGTAAAATTAAATTTTACTGAAGGCACAAACAATATCCTTGTTAAATGTATTGATAAGATGGAAAATGAGATGGGCAGCTCAGTTTCAATGAGATTCATTTTAGACATAACAAAACCAGGAAAGGTGAGCAGCATCAACCTGTCAAAAGAAGAAAACAAACTGATTTGGACTGCTGCCACAGATGCAAACGGAATAGCAAGTTACAATATAGGAAACATAAACGGAAAAATTGCAAGCGTCAATACCAATTCATGGACTGTGACAGTAAATGACAGTGTATTTTACGTAAGTGCAGTCGATAAAGCCGGAAATGAAGGAGAGAAAGAAGAGTATAATTACAGAAGAGCCTTGCTGCTCAGTTCAGATTTTGTGCCAGAAAAGGAAAGCGCTCCGGTAAAGACCATTGTTGAAAAAAAATCACTCAAGATTCCTGATGTGACAGTAAGCAGAGCGGCATGGATTGCATTCGGAGTCCTTGCTGTTATCTTTGCCTTCTGGAAAATCTACGAACATAAGACAGACAAGCACGGCCTAAGAAGGTATTTGAGAGAAAGGAAAAAGATGAGAGATAGGCACTAGATATCAAAATGAAGAAACTTTTATTTTTTCTTGCCATTCTTCTTCTTGTTCCGGGAGTTCTTGCCCAGAAAAATACAATCAAGCTTCTTGCAGTCAATGAAGGGACAAAACAGGGAGCTATTGTTGATCTGGATTTAAATGTTGTAGATGGCTCCGGAAAAGTCTTCATAGAAACATATCCATTGACCCAGATAGATACCCAGATATCATTAAGGATTGCAAAATTGAATGCCTGCAAGATGTCCGGAAAATACTGCTTAGACAAAGATTTCCTATATTCATTGAAGACTGATTCTCCCGTTGTTGCCGGGCCGAGCGCGGGAGCAGCGATGACTTTGCTTACTATGGCTTCCCTGGAGAATAAAAAAATAAATCCTGATTCTATAATAACAGGAACAATCAATTCAGGAGGAGTAATAGGAGTTGTTGGAGGCCTGAACGAGAAAATAAAAGCAGCGGCAAACAAGAGCATGAAAAAAGTTCTCATTCCGAAAGGGGAATTAAATTCGACAGAACTCAAAAAGTTGAGAGGCGAATTCAATATAGATATAATAGAAGTCTCGAATATAGAGGAAGCATTCGAGATATTTACAGGTGAAAAAGTTGTTCGTCCTGAGCTTGTCGTAAATAGCAACTATAAAGATACAATGAAAAAGATGAACGAGGATATGTGCAAAAGAACAGAGACATTGAAAGATGAGCTGAAAAAAGTTGATATCCCTAAAAAGTATAACGGAACATTCAATCTGGGATTGAATCTGTCGGAAAAGGCTGAAAAGTTCTATTCTGACGAGAAATATTATTCTTCCGCTTCACGATGTTTCGGAACGAATGTTTACTTCAGGGAAATACTGTTTGGAATTCTGAACTTGACTGAAAATGAAACAGAAAAGCAGAAACATATCATTGAAAAAGAACTTCAAGGAATTGAAATGGAATTAAACTTGACTGAGATAAGTAATTTAGGAGATTTGGAAGCTAACATGATAGTAAGGGAAAGAGTTGATGATGCAAGGAAAAATCTCATGGAAAATTCAACAAAGGGATTAAGCTATGCTCTCGAAAGAAGTTATGGCGCATCCTCCTGGCTCAATTTTGTAGGATTTCCGGGGAAATCAATTGACGAATCAAAAATGAAAGAAAGCTGCATGATGAAAATTTCAGAAGTTAATGAGCTCTATAATTATGTCGCCCTTTACGTGCCGTTCCTTATGGAAGAGACCAAAAAAGAGCTTGAGCTTGCTAAAAAATATCTTGATTCAAATGATTACATTCTGTGCCTGTTCAAAGCATCAAAATCTGAGGCAGAGATAAATGCAGCGTTAAGCACCCTGTATATTTCGGATTCAAATGTCAAAGTCCTTCTGCAGAATAAGATCTTTGCTGCGAAAAAAGAGATTGAAAAGCAGATTGTGAACGGGAATTTCCCAATACTTGGCTATAGTTACTATGAATATGCAAATGCGCTGAATGAATCAGACAGATATAATGCATTATTGTATGCTGAATATGGGATTGAATTAAGCAATCTTGATGTTTTCTTCCCGGTCAAAAGGCCGTTCTTTAAACTTGATGAAAGAGCCTTGATGACATTGGTTCTGGGATTTTTGATTGGAGTAGTATTATTTTCGATAAGAAAAGGATACAGAAGAAATAAAATTGTTTTGAAACGAAGAAGATAAGTTTTTAGTTTGTTAATAATTTTACTAAAATTTGGCCTTGGAAGCTATACTGCTCATTGAGCAAAAGCTAGCGAATGCCGAATTATTTTCGTAGTAATAACAATCAATAAAATACACAAATAATCACTAAAAACTCTAACCCTTGGCAAACGCCCGAAGGCATTTGCCGGGGAAAAAGAGGTGATAGACAATGAGCATATGTGAATTGTCTAGGCTCGTGTTTTCCGAGACGTGGACAATAATAGTAATACCCCCAACTATATTTTATAGAATATATGTCCTATATAAACATTTCGTTCATTTTACTATTTTCAAATAGTGAAAGTATAAAGAATGTCCTTAATTATTACCATATGGAATATAATTAAGCTAAAATAGTGTTATAGCGTCCATAAAGCCATGAAATGCCTGAGATGCAGCAGCACAGCAAATATACCCTATCCTAACGGAAACCTTTGCGAAAAGTGCTTTATTGACATTTTAACCGCAAGGATAAAGAAAGATACTAAGCTAAATTATCCGTTCAAAAAAGGAGAAAAAGTGCTTGTTTTTGGGAAGCTTGCAGAGATTTTCCTTAAGAAAGCTATGCCTGATTTCCCACTGAAAATATCAGTAACTGAGGAAAAATATGACAAAACAAAAGATTTTGAAGGATATGACAGGGTTGTTGTTCCTTTAACCGCAGATGATGAAGCAGAATTGTTTTATTCTGAAATAACTGATGAAAAACCTGATTTTGAAGAAAATGAAAAAAACAGTTAAATTGTTCAGGACAATTTTAAATGAAGAGCTGTCCAAAGCTGCGGAAATATTGAAAATTAAATTTAAAATAACTCAAAATAAAGAATTAATTAAGATAAAGAAGAAATTCCCACATTCTATTTTCGGACTAAGAAAATCGGCAGAAGAGTTCAGAAAAGCGATAAAATGAAAAGAATATTAATTTTACTTTGCTTGTTTGTTATTTCCTGTTCAGTAAATTCCAATGTTGTGAAAGAAATCAACCAGCCAACGGAAGTTTATTTCTGCCCCAGAGAGAACTGCACAAATATTTTAGCGCAATATTTCAGCATTTCAAATAAAATAGACTGCGCAATGTACGACCTTAATGTTCCTGAGCTTGTCAATATTCTGAAAGACAAGAAAGCAAGGATGGTGATGGATGATGCCGGCGCTGAATTCAGCTTAAATCCTGTTATTGATTCAAAATATGCCCAGATGCACAACAAGTTCTGCGTTTTGGATAATAATACGGTAATTACCGGCTCTTTTAATCCGACCTTGGGGACTGGGATTAGATTAAATAACAACAATGTTGTAATCTTTCATTCCTGGAAGATAGCGGAAGCCTATGAAAAAGAGTTCGAGGTGCTTTATTCAGGAATATTCTCTGATAAGAAGGAAAGAATTTCAAGAAATACATTATTTTACCTTAATAATGATGTTATTGAAGTATTCTTCTGCCCGGAAGACTGGTGCGCCAACAAGGTCATCTATGCCTTAGATAAAGCAAAATATTCCATTCACTTTATGATTTACAGTTTTACACACGATAAAATAGGGGATATGCTTGTGAAAAAGAAAAATCAAGGATTGTTTGTTAAAGGAGTCATGGAAAAATCACAAAGCAGCCAGTATTCTGAGTTTTCCAAGCTGAATTATTCAGGGATTGATGTCAAATGGGATACAAACAAAGGCCTGATGCACAACAAAGTGTTCATTATTGACGAGAATACAGTAATTACCGGCTCTTTTAACCCTTCTCTCAACGGAGATCTTAGTAATGACGAGAATCTTGTTATAATTTACAGCTCTGAAATAGCTCGGAAATATCTTAATGAATTCCGTATCATCTCTGAACAGAAGTGAAATTTACCTCGTAAAATATGGTAATTTACCTCGTAAAAAAGCGAAGGTATATAAAGGTTATAACGCATTTTAAGAGGTAAGTTGTATTAAAAATATAACAAAAAAGGGGTGACAAACAAATGGCAAGAAAACCTTTCGGCGGAATGATGATTAAACCCGACGCAAACCTGGCTAAGATTATCGGTTCTAGTTCAGTTCCACCAAGCGGAATGACTAAGAAGCTATGGGGCTACATCAAATCACATAAGTTAATGAGAAAATAAGGATTTATTCCTTATTTTTTTCTTTTAATTTTTATTTTAGTAATTCTTTAAGAAAAGAAACAATGTTTTCAAACAAAATAACAAAAATTTGGAGTGTCATTTTAGAAACACCATATTTATAGGATTAATTATGGTAATGAATGCTGCTCATTTCTCCGTGAACTAATGCTCGATTATGTCTTACTTTTGGAGCATAAGCTGCCAAGGCAAGAGCTCCTGCTGTAACAACAGAACCAAAACCTGCTCCGACATAAAACATAGAATCCATGACATCTTTCATTTCAGGCATATAGTGCGAGACAGTATATCTGGCTGCCGTTATGCCCGCCGTAGCTATAAGACCTGAGGCTCCCCAAGCAAGAGTGTTCCCTCTTGTCCTAACTGGGGTGTATCTTGTAATCTTCCCCTCAAAATTCTCTCTAGTAAAAGAAGGTCCCATTACAGCGATTACATCATTTAGTGACTTTGATTTTGCTTTAGCCATTTTTATTTTCTCCGTTTAATTCTGTTTGTCTGGAACACCTAATTCTTAACGTTTTGGTAGTTGCCCAAGTATATAAACCTTTCGGTTTGTAACTACTTACCAGTGAGTATATTTGCACCATACTGGTAATAACAGGCAGGAAGAATTAACTAAGTCAAATAAGATAAAATTAGTTTATTATAAAAATTTTATTAAAGAAATAAAATTAATAATAAGTCTGAGCTATCTGCTCATCTTCTTTTGTTTCGTCTGCTGACTTGAATTTTCTTTGGTAAATAACTACTGCTCCAAGCGCAATGATCAAAACAACAAGCAGGATTACTCCTACGCTTAATGCTTTCTTAACGCCGGCCCATGCTGAATTATTAGCAGACTCTAAAACATCCGCTTTCAATGGAACCTGCTGAACAACATCATTTCCAACCCTTATATCGACTGAAAATACATGTTCTCCAGTTGCTGCGTTTTCATTTGCGGCTACATAAACATAAGCCTGTTTTGTCTCTCCTGCATTAAGGATCAGGACATTTGAAGGACTGACCTTAGTCACTGCCCAGCCGTCTGCTCCTGAAACAGTCAAAGTATAAGTCTTAGCGGAGCTTGCTCCGTTTGTTAAAGAGAGCGGGTAAATAACTCCGTTTTCTCCTTTAGCAACAGATTGGGTCTGCAAACCAACTGCGATAGTTGTCTTTCCTGACAAACCAGTTGCAGATGCTGCCTGATCATCACCAGCTACGTTAATGACATATGTTGCTGATGTCTTGTCATCATAATCATTGAAGTAAACATCAACTTTTACTGTGTATTCTCCTGATTTGGTGCTTGCAGGTATTCTTAGCAAGACTTCCTCTGTTGAAACAGTGTCATCTTCATCGATTGTATCGACATAGTCTGTTTCCTGTATTCCCAATTCAGGGATTGAGAAAACAACTTTAACATCAGTTTCATCTTTCTGTCCGTAATTCTTAAGTCTTGCAACAGCAGTCATTGCTCTTCCAGCAATAACCTTATCGTTTGGCGAGAAAGTTACATCTTTTATTGCAACGCTGTTGTCAACTGCTGAGACCATCAAAGGATATACATATGAGATTGTGTCTGAATTTGGACTGGATACAATGACTCTTAATTGGTATTCTCTGTCAGTTGTTCTTTCAGGAACAGTCAATGACAATGTTTTTGTATAGATTGTGTTAGCCTGAACATCAAATGCGTTTGTTTCGTCTGAGATGCTGTCTTTAGCTCCCGTTATGAAAGCCTGAACAACGACGTCTTCCACAGTTGAGCTTGAATCTGTCTGGAGTGAGATTTTAAGCTCTAGCTCGGAATCTCTTTCAAAGTTAGTCTTGACAGTCTGATTTGCTGTGATAGAATTTCCATCAACTTTGACATCATTCACTGTAATCCCCAAAGGACTAAGTGCTGCATTTGCCGGTACTGCTGCAATAACTGCAAGCAATAGCAATGCTACGATTCCGAATGCTTGTATTTTCATTTTAATTTATTCCTCCAAACTCGAATATTAGTCACCACACCCCAATTAATCTGAGCAAACTAAATATAGCCCATATATAAACCTTTCGGTTATTGAGCATTAGTGAGTAGTAACGTTTGAGAACACATTATTTCTTCTTATGCGGAACAGCTGATATTCCGACTAGTTTAAGAACCGGTTCTGGCTGAGTTTTAACATCATGCCAATATGTGAAAACTTCCATTTCTACTAAATCTTCTGCCTGTTTAACTTCAAGGTCGTTCATTATTCCCTCAATATCGCTTTTGGAAGAATATGAAACTTCCTTTTTTTGACTTGAGTCAATCTGAAGTGTTAATTTTAAAGTTAAAGATTCTTCTTTTCCCGGCAGTTCAATGCAGGCATCATCAATAGTTGTTAAGTTTCTGATTAATTTGCCTTCTTCCCTAAGAATTTGATATGCCTTAATCTGCTCCGGACTAAATGGAAGATAATAAACTTGAGGCTCGTTTCCGTTTGTCATTTTATTATTTTATCCTAGTATAATAATTGTTCATCTAAACTAGTAAATTTAACTTTTTTCTTTCTTTCGTCAGCCATTCCTTTTACAATGTAAGCTGCTAACCCTAAAAGCAATAAAATCAAAATAATCATAAACCATATTCCGCTCCAATTTAAATCATTGACTCCGTTTCCTGCTGAATAGCCCGGCAATGAAGTTGGCTTGAATATCAATTCTGACGGGCCTGATTTTGCTGAAAATACATTTGAAGCTCCTGAAAATTCCAAAGCCCTGTATCTTGCAATTCTGATATTTTCTCCGATAAGTGTAAATTTAATCCATTCTGAAGATGCAAACAATTCATTAGGCAAATCAAAGCTTACTTTGATTGTTTTCTTTCCGTTGCCCATCAAATCAAACTCGGATGAAACAGCTGTGACTCCTGAATCTACCATAAGCAATTCAATCTTTAGATCATCTACATCATTATCATCTTCATTTCTGACAGTAACATAAGCAACTGCTGTCTCTCCGGGAGAATATGTCTCCTTCTCAAATACTATTGAATCGATGAAGACAAATTCATTTGTGACTTCCGCTTCATCAACTGCGACAGTAAATGACTGGTCTCTTGAAAGCAGATTAGTTATATCTGTGACCCTTACTGTAAATGTATTATCTCCTGCGCTTGAAGGAGTCCATGAAATAAGTCCTGAATTCTGATCTATTGTCATTCCGCTAGGCTCACTAAGTAATGAATACTGCAGTGTACCAGAGCCTGTTGCATCGATATCGCAGGTATAAGCTGAATCTTCCTCTGCGTCAGGACATGAACTAGTTGAAAATGTGATTGAAGTATTTGTAGTTGTTGTGACTGAGATTGTCACTGTCGCCTGCGCAGTCATGCTAGCTGAATCTGTAACCTGCACTCTTGCAGTGTACGAGCTTGTTGCTGAATAAACATTATTATTCTGGACTGAAGTACTTGAAACATTATTTGCATCATAAGTTCCGTCATTTGTGAAATCCCAATTATATGTGTATGGTGCAGTTCCGCCTGATGCTGTTGCTGTGAAAGCGACTGCCAAAGGAACCGGTCCTGAAATTGGGTTTCCTGAAACTACTACACTTAAAGGTGTTGGTGCCGTTCCTGAAATTACTAAATTATAATTTTGAGTTACTGATGTTGCTCCATAACCTGAGTCACTTACAATAACTGAAAATGCATATATTCCTGCAACCGGATTAAACCAAGTAAGCAATCCCGTGTTTGAATTTATCAAAATTGGTGCTGCTGGCGTAATTGCTGATAATGAATATGTTAATGAATCTGCATCTGCATCTGTTGCGTTTACATCATATGAAAATGGTGTTCCTGGAGCTCCGTTAAGAGCAATCGGCAGAGCATTTGATGGTGTTATTACTGGAGCTGAATTTCTTATAGTTGTTGAATCTTCTCCGATAAATACTGTTCCTGCTATTCCTGTTTCTTTGTAAACCTTACAAGTCCATATTTCTCCCTTTGTTAACATTGAAGACAATATAGAATTCTGATTAGTATCAAGAATTACTTCATTTCCGTTTTGGAACCAAGTAAATATGTATCCTGAATCTGTTGGTGATTGAATTACATCGCAATTAAGATTTACTGTTGCAGAAGCGTTCTGATTAACCTGAACAAATTGATCTGCAAAAACGCTTACTTGACTAGTAAGAATTGCAAGAATTACAAAAAGTGCTTTAAAGATTAGTTTCATTTAGCGCCTCTAAAACCTGAAGCCTGCTGTACCGTAAAGCTGCTGGTAGCTAGCATCGACTCCTTTCTTTCCCTTGAATTGTGTTCCAAGTTTTCCGCCTACTCCTAATTCGAAGTGGCCTGGTTTGAATCTAACTTCTGCTCCTACGTCTCCGTTTGATGTTTCTCCCTGAAGATATCTTCCGGAAACATCTGCTTCTAAGTATGAGTTGAAAGCTTTTCTAACTCTTGCTTCATATTCTTTTAATGAAACTTGCTTAGGAGTTATTCTTGAAAATCCTGGAAGCGCTGTGTTGCTCAAAGTTTGCTCTTCATTTCCTTTAAGGAATGATGCTGCAACTCTTGCTTCTATTGAATCTGATCTTAAAATTCCTTCAACACCTGGACCACTTAGGCTTCTTGTTTCGTCTAAAGAGAAACCGTCGCCTATGTTCAAAGCTTTGATGTCTTCATTTGACAAAGCGTAAGTTACTCCTGCTCCTAAATTCTTTCTTAAAATTCCAAGAGCGCCTTTTCCTTTGAATCCTATTAAACTATAATCTCCGCTTAGCTTCTGGAAGTTTGCATCTGCTGCTAAATAAAGTCCGAGCAATTTCTCAAAGCTTGTTCTTCCTTCAACATTTGCAACTGCTCCTGATGCTGAATAAGTTTCAGTCTTTCCTGCAACAGAAACTCCTCTTGCATTAGTTGTGCTTGTAGTAACAGAATCTGTTCTGCTTCCGTAACCTGCGTTTATTTTTATGAATTTAACTGGAAGCATAGATTCTCCCACTGATTTTGAACCTGACTCCGTTTCCAAAGTTGCCATATGCATTATTGCATCTCTGACGTGCTGAGGAAGAGATGTTAAATCCATGTAGATAACGTCTGCTTTTCTGACAGTTCCTGTTCTGCTTTTTCCGTCAGCAGAGTATGGACCTCTATTGTCGTTTGGCATATCTGGTGTTAATGTTGCCAGCAATGCTTCTATTCCGCCTACTCTGACGTCGTCAGAGAATACTATGTGGAATTGTGAATATTTCTTTGTGTCTGGTGGCTGTGGAATGTTTCCGCTGTCATTAGGCTGGTAGAATGTTGGTGTGAAGAAAATATCTTCTAATGAACCTATCTGCTTTCCGTTAACATCTACTTTAATCTTAGATCTTTTAGCACGTTCTCTGTCCATAGTCAATCTAAGTTCTTTTCCAGAATTTAATTTGATTAGTTCAGGATTTCCTGTTTCTACTGTTATTGTTGCTTCTGGATCAAATGCTGAAAGCTGCTTATCTGTGCCAACTTCGTATAAATTTCCTTTAACTAGTTCGTATCTTACTTGACTAGCTGGAACTCCTTTCTTTTTCTGTGTGATTAGCCATTGGTATGCACTAGGATCTATTGGAGAAAGATTTGAATCTGTTCTTGCAACATAAGCCAACACTGCTTCTACAGGAGAGGGCATTTCGCTGTCTCCGTTATTCTTTATTGTTAAGCTTGAATCTCCAACCAAAACTGTTGCTGATGTGCTTCCCTTTGGAAGTTTGAAATCAAGTGCTTTTGGCCCTAATATTTTCAAATAACTTGTAAAAGGTACTTCTGAAGTTGTTGCACTCTGTGGTGATGCCTGACTCATAGTTGTAGCTGTTAAAGCTGGTGCTACTTCTGCTGCTCTAATTCCAATTGGAATTAAAGAAAGCAATCCGCCTGCAATCTTTGATTTTAAGTTTAATTTTTTCATTTTATTTGTCCCCCAATTATAATGTGGCTCCCCTCTTAGGACCTTTCTTTGGTACATCTTCGTCCTCTTCAACTGGTGATGTTGGTAAAACATCTGGCTTACAATCTTTTTCTGTAAGTTTTGCTTTCCATCCTTTTGGACATTTTCCTGATTTATTCTTGTGTATCTCTGACACAACTTTTTCTCCGTCACATTGATAACATGTAACTGCCTTTAATTTTGGTTTGTTATCATCATTATTTAGTTTTGACCCTTCTGGAGCTTTAGGTATTGTAACTAAATCGTTTAATCTTGTCACAACAGAATTACCGCTGACATCAATTGTAACTTGAACTGGATTTGTTGTATTGTAAGGTGCTGGAACTGTATTTCCGTTGTACATTAAAAGTGCGCTTGGTGCAACTGGTACAGCTACTGATTTTCCATATTTATTTAACGCAACACAGCTTCCCATTGAAAGTAATGCTGCAAGTGTAGCTCCTATTGCTCCCTTCTTCCAATTCTTTCTTGATTTTTCTAAATCTTCTGAGATTCCTGAGATTCTATTGTAAGTATCTGTTCCTATTTTTTGAGTTTCTTTTTGTCCAACATCAGTAGCAGGTTTCTGCCCTGCATATTTCTGAAGCTCACTTAAAATAGTTGTTAAAGCGCTTACGTGTCTTGAAGCATAATCTCTGAGTTCGCTTGAAATCTTTTCTTTTTCTCCAGCGAGTGCAGAAACTTCCTTTGCATAATCAGCTTTTACTTTATCGATCACTCCCGAGTAAGAAGTATTAGCTTGTTCTACTTTCTTATCAAATTCGTTAAGCTTTTCCATCAAAGCAGACGCTGTGCCTAAAATTGTTTCAAGTGATTCCGTTTTAGTTGGTTTAACTTCAAATATCTGTTCAACTTGATTGCCAGTCAGTCCTGGTCCTTCACTTGAAGGTTTTGCCAGTTCTGGTTTTGGATCTCCGGCAGGATTAGCCGCAGGTAATGCGCAATAAGGTTGGAATTTCTTAGGAATATCTTTCATCAATGCATGGGCAATATTATATGATGCGAATGATTTGCCTGCAAATTTATCGAATACAGCTTCCAGTGCTGCCAGATCAGAATCAAAAATTGTTCTATCGGCTGGAAGTGACTTATCTTCATATGCTTTTTTAATATCAGGCATATGATAAATCAAAGCTGCTGCCAGATTTCTTGGCAGCTCTCCCTTAATCGCTTTTCTATTGATTACATCATAGAATTCAGTAATACGCTGTGTCGGATTTGTATCAAATGGACTTGATTCTGTCATTTTTTTAACCACCCTGAATGACCGCAAATATGCAGTCTTACCTGCATAAAGATAGTACTAGTATATAAATCTTTTGAATTTGTTGCTACTTGAGAGTGAATAAAGTACTAAAACCCATTCAAAAGCTATTTAAACCAGCCATTGCCTTTAAAATTGGGGGTTTAGATGACTAAAGAAGACTTAGAGCTTGATTTAAGCAAAATAACCTTTTCCAGGGAAAAAGCTCTCCATTTCTTCAAAAAATACGGCACTTTCCTGCTAGTTTTGATTCCTGTTTTGCTGGCGGCATACATAAGGCTTATACCTTCCACTATGCCAATAACAGATGACTGGGCAAGATCAACTGTCGATTCTTACTACAAAAACCAGATTGGAAATCAGGTAAGAGAACAATACCCTAATTTGCCAAACGAAAACGTCCAGAGCATAATTGACCAGCAATATGCTGAATTCAAAAAACAGAACAAAGCGCTTGTTCAGCAGCAAATCAAAGAAACATCTAATCAGATAAAATCAAGTTTCCAGGATGAAAACGGCTATATCTACATGCCCGATATAGATCCATATCAATGGTTAAGATATGCTAGAAATTATATTGAAAAGGGACAAGTTGGAGATGAAGTAAGAGATGGAATCCAATGGGATAACCATATGCTTGCGCCAAAAGGAACTGATGCGACATCAAGGCCTCACCCGATTATTCTTGCATACTTATACAAAATAATGAAAATATTTTCTTCAAAAATAACTTTAATGCAAAGCGCAACATATTTCCCAGTCATACTTGCTGCCCTCTCAATAATTCCTGTTTTTTTCATAGCGAAAATATTTGCCGGAAATGTCGGAGGTTTTTTTGCGGGAATAATGATGGCAATAAACGGTGCATTCCTTACAAGGACAACATGGGGTCATCCGGATACTGATGTTTATGCTATTTTCTTCGCTGCTTATTTCGCTTGGTTTTTTTTCCTGACATTAAATGCTGATAATCTGAAAAAACGCCTTATTCACTCAGCACTTGCCGGTTTATCGATAGGATTATTCAGCTTATTCTGGACAGGATGGTGGTATGTGTTTGATTTCGCTTTGGCGACATTGGGAATTTATATTCTGTATGTTTTCTTTTTTGAAAATAAAGAAAAATCCTTGAAAGCATTAAAAGAAAATGCAGAAATTAAGTCTATTCTTGCTGCAACAGGAATGATAATTCTTGCATCGGCATTATTTGTTACATTATTAACTAATTTCTCTACGTTTACAGGTTCTGTTGCTGCTCCGTTCAAATTTACAACCATAAAAGAAGCAAGCCATGCTTCATTGTGGCCTAATGTTTATACAACGGTTGCAGAACTCAACCAAGCCTCGTTAAAATCAATAATAAATATGGCAGGAGGAAATCTTTTCTTTTACATATCCCTAATTGGAATTGCTCTATTACTATTAATAAAAACAGATGGAAAAAGAAAATACATGCCTTACGCACTTATGTCAATATTCTGGTACATAGGAATACTTTATGCAAGTACAAAGGGGATAAGATTCAGCATGATGATTGTTCCTCCTCTAGCGATTGGAATCGGCGCAGCCGCGGGAATAATGTATTCGAAATTATCGGAATATCTGACAGATATGGGAATAGACAAAAAAATAACTAAAACAATAACCGTTCTTATTTTCCTCGTAATTCTTTTATCGTATGCGAAAGGAGTAGCTGGTTCAATTAAAAGCGACATACCGATAATAAATGATGCATGGTATAATTCCTTGAATAAAATAAAGCTTGAATCCCAGCCAAATGCGATAATAAACTCATGGTGGGATTTTGGCCATCATTTCAAATACTTTGCAGACAGAGCAGTAACTTTCGACGGAGCAAGCCAGAATTCTCCTATGGCTCACTGGATTGGAAAAGTATTGCTGACAGATAAAGAAAAAGAAGCCATCGGCATTTTAAGAATGCTTGACTGCGGCTCCAATGATGCATTCGAGATATTGAATTCATATGTAAATAACTCCCATCAGACTATCGATATGCTATACAGCATCGTCATAATGGACAAATCTGGCGCAAATTCATACCTAAAAAGCAAGAATATTCCTGATGAAAAGATTTCTGCTGTTCTTGAAAAAACACACTGCAGTCCTCCAGAAAATTATTTCATAACCAGCGAAGACATGGTTGGTAAGGCTGCAGTCTGGGCGCACTTTGGAAGCTGGGATTTCAACAGGGCAGATGCATGGATAAATGCAAGAAACTTGCCAAAAGAAGAAGCAATAAAATACATACAGAAAGCATTTAAAAGCTCAGAAGAAGAGGCTAAAAATGTTTATTTCAAGATTAAAAGCATCACTAACGAAAACGAAGCAAATAACTGGATTGCATCATGGCCTGGCTATGGAAACGAGCAGGGATGCTCAGAACAGAACGAAAATCTCGTCTGCGGAGGAGTTTTAATAAATCTTGAAACAAAAGATGTGCAGATTTCAACAGACAAAGGGATGCAAAAGCCGGATTCGATAGTTTATTCTGAGAACAATCAATTAATTAAGAAATCATTTGACGATGGAATAGGGCAAAGCCTGCTTCTTATCCAAAATGGAAATTCCTATAAGATAATAATCACATCTACGCAGCTGACTCAGAGCATTTTCACAAAGTTATTTTTCTATAACGGGGTCGGAACTTCCCAGTTCGAAAAATTCAGCGATCAGACAACAATCAACGGAGAAAGAATAATTATCTGGAAGGTAAGATGGTAAGTCTGAATAATAGCCCAAAAATAGCAATATTTATTCCGACATACAATGCAGCAAAAACGCTGCCAAGGGTTCTCGACAGGATCCCAAATAAAATAAAACACAATGTAAAAGAAATATTCGTTGCTGATGATGAATCAAAAGACAACACATATCTTGTCGGAATCGGATACAAGGAAAAATCAGGCATGAATAATCTTAAGGTTTATCATCATGCTAAAAATAAAGGTTATGGCGGAAACCAGAAATGGGCCTATCAGTACTGCATAGATAAAGGATATGATGTGGTTGTTATGCTTCACGGAGATGCACAGTATGCCCCTGAAAAAATTCCTGATCTGCTTAAGCCGTTCTATGGTAAAAATGTGGACAGGATAGGGATGGTTTTCGGATCAAGAATGAAAGGAGACCCGTTGAAAGGAGGGATGCCTTTGTATAAATTCCTCGGAAACAAATTCCTTACTATCGTCGAGAATGTAGTGCTTGGTTTGAATCTGTCAGAATACCACAGCGGTTACAGAGCATACAACTGCAATAATCTCAGGAAAATTCCTTTTCACTTATGCTCTGATGACTTCCATTTCGATACCGAAATAATAATACAGCTGAAACTTGCTGGATTTCAGATTCTTGAAACTCCTATTCCGACTTATTATGGAGATGAAAGATCCCACGTCAATGTGATAAGCTACGGAATGAATATTCTAAAAGCTCTTTATCAATATCTGTTATTCACGACAGGAATCAAAAAAATAAAAAAATATGAAATCAGAGCATGAAAATAAAAAAGAGCCAGATTATTTACGGAATTCTTGTTCTTGTATTTATTTTAAGCGTTCTTCCCTGGATGAAAGAAGGAATTCCGTTTACTGATGATTACAGGCATCATGCATCAAGGGCTTGGTTTGTAAAGGAAGAGTTTAAGCAGATGCAGTTCTCGGAATGGATGCCGTATATTTATGGCGGATGGCCATTTTTTCATTTCTATCATCCGATGTTTTACCTGATAACAAGTCCCATCGCAGTATTATTTAATCCCATCTTATTTCTTAAAATTGCAACAATAGCCACTTATGCTATCGCCCTTTTTGGAACTTTCTATGCCGCAAAAGTCCTGTTCAAAGATGAAGAAATTGCCATGATTACAGCCATTGCTTACTTCATGTCATCCCATTTCCTTTTTCATGCAACAGTTGCAGGAGCTCTTCCAAGATTAATGGCAATTGCTCTTGTTCCGCTTGCTTCTTCTTTTTTCATCAAAGCGCTTGAAGAAAACAGTAAAAAGATGGTGGCAGTCAGTGCCGTTTTGCTTGCAGTTTTATTTATGACTCACATGTCTGTTGCAGTTCCCGTTTTTATCATCTGTTTCATGTACCTTCTGTATAACACATACCTGAATAAAGATTTAAAATCATTCGGAAAAGGAGTGTTAATATTTATGATTGCAGTCTTATTGTCTGCAGCATGGCTTTTACCTCTTCTTCTTGAAAAAGATTACGGAAATTTTCCGGAAAGCGAGGAAAAGATTGGTGCACCATATCTTGAACAGTCATTCAGGAACTTCGGAATACATCACAACGGACAGCATTACATAAGAAGCAATTATTTCGGATATGCTACTTTGGCCCTTGCAATTATCGGATTATTATTCATCAGAAAAAACAATACTGTCAATTTCTTGAAAGTTGGGTTTATCGCTTCAATATTTTTATATTTCAATATTTTTAGCTTATTGAACTACATTCCTCTATTAAAAACGGCATTGACTGGAAGTTCTTCTTATTTCATAAGCGCCGTCGTATTCAATGCTGCAATGCTTGCTGGAATGACAGCAAAATCGCTGTCAAAAACATTAAAGAAAAACTATCCAATATATCTAATCGCAGCAATAATATTGATTGAGCTTTATCCCGGATTAAATGCTTTTTCATACGGATGGAGCGGCCAAAAAACCGAGAATTTCATCAATCCGCCTGCGCTAATCCAGGCATGGGATTTCATAAAACAGCAGGAGGGAAACTTTGCAGTGTTTTCTTCGGTTGGCCAGGCATCTGAAATATACCACAACAAGCAGGAATTCGGATTTGACTGGATCGGCTGTCCGCAGTGTGTCCAAAAAGAAACTTACAGAATCCATAATTCAATATGGCAGAATTTCACAAAAGGGATAAAAGATGACGAGCAGCTCGGATATTTAGGAGTTAAATATTACGTTATTCCGTGCCAGCATAAGGTTGAAAATAAGCTTGCGTATACAAACGGAGCAGTATGCGTATATGAAAATGAGAAATTTAAGCCGATGATTGATTCTGAAGCGAAAATAAGTGATGTTAAGTACGGATTAGACAGCTTGTCATTTACATCAGAGTCTGAAAAAACCACAGCCGCCATAATTAAAATAAATTATTTCAAGCCTCACTGGCGTGCATACATAAATGGCAATGAAGTTCAGATAAGTGAGGCATGGCCTGAATTCATGTCAATATCTGTTCCTGCAGGACAGAATAAGGTTTTGTTCAAATACGAAACAAATACCCTGCATATAGTCTCATGGTTCATAACCTTTTTAACCATAGTTTTGGGGGTTTACTATATAAGAAAATGAAATTATCAATAATAATGCCAGTTTATAATGAAGAGTACCGAATCAGAAATACGCTGCAGAAAATTATTTCATACCTAGATCACAAAACGATTTCATATGAGATTATAGTCGTAAATGACGGGAGCATCGACAATTCATTGCAAGAAATCTTAAAAGAAAAAACCAAAGATATTCAGGTAGTTAGCTATAAAAAAAATATGGGGAAAGGATATGCAGTTAAAACGGGCGTTTTAACTTCGAAAGGAGATCTTATTTTTCTTTGTGATGCAGACCTTTCTATGCCGATATCAGAATTAGGTAAGTTTCTGCACCGTAAAGAAGATATCGTGATTGGTTCAAGAGCAATTAAAAATTCAAAAGTTAAAACCAATATATTCAGAAAAATAGCGGGTAGGTTTGGAAATTTTTTAATTTCCTTGTTTATAATTCGCGGAATAGAAGATACTCAATGCGGATTCAAATTATTTAATAAAAAGTGTAAAAAATTGTTTGAAAAACAGACTATAACTGGGTGGGGATTTGATTTTGAAATTTTGTTCCTAGCAGAAAAATACAAATATTCAATAAAAGAAATTCCGATTACTTGGATTCACTCAAAAAACAGCAAAATTAAGTGGACAGATTATCCAAAAACTCTTTTAGAAATATTGAAAGTCAGAATTAATAACATAAGAGGAGTATATTGATGCAAAAAACAAAGATTTCGGGAATAATATTCATGCTTATTGCGGCAGTATTCGCATCAATTGGACAAATATTCTTCAAATTTGCGGCGAATAGAACAAACGATTTGAGCACGTTTATAATAAATCCCCACCTATATTTTGGGGGCGGTACATATGCCATCGGTCTCATTTTTATGCTTAAATCTCTAAGAAGAGGTGAATTAACGGTCGTTTACCCTATTTTGGCAACAAGTTTTATTTGGGTCAATTTACTATCTCCGATATTTTTTAAAAGCGACATACTGACTATCAACAAATGGGTTGGAGTAGTAATTATCATATTGGGAGTCACTTTAGTTGGCAAAGGGAGAACAAAATGAGTGAAACAAGTTCTATCATAATCATGACTTTTGCCTCGTTTTTGGCCGCACTTGGTCAACTAGGACTTAAAGTTGGATCATCTAGACTAAAAAAGAACATAGATGGAGTAATAAAAAACTGCCCCTTATTGGCGGGCGTGTTTTTCTATATGTTATCTTCAGTTATTAGTATAATCGCACTAAAAGGCAGTGAGCTATCTGTTTTATATCCAATTGCATCACTAAACTACGTATGGGTCAGCTTTTTATCCATAAAATTTTTGAAAGAAAAGATGAATAAATACAAATGGGCAGGAATCGCTTTGATAATAATCGGGGTATCAATAATATTATGAAAATATTTATCATAATCCCGGCGCATAATGAGGAGAAAAGCATAGGCTTA
>Ga0208958_1001493_pt1 | contig 23024 bp, 21 predicted proteins | sample RifOxyB1_FD_184032 | JGI IMG/M metagenome (GOLD analysis project Ga0208958, IMG submission 184032) | Soil microbial communities from Rifle, Colorado - Rifle Oxygen_injection B1 (SPAdes) | ecosystem: Environmental > Terrestrial > Deep subsurface > Rock core/Sediment | place: Rifle, Colorado... | reverse complement strand
TCAGGAACAGGTCGATGTTATTTCCGAACCGGGAAAAATTATTGGTCGCGAATTGAGAACTGCCGAAAGCAACGAGACGGGTATTGCGGCTCCCTTTCGACTCCTTGTGCTTTCCTTCGACGGCGATCGCCGCGTTCATCGGTCCGGCTCTGTCCTTGGCTGGATCCAATTTAACCTCGCCTCCAACGATTCTCTTCAGATCCATGATCCCCCTGCTCATCGCAGTCGTCTGGGCAAGCCACTGCACCTTCAGCTCACCCGGAGAGCCGGGCACGACTTCAAGCGGCCGGGCGAAAGGGAAAAAACACTTATCGGTTCCTTGAAAGCCCTTGGTAATCGCGTTTTCTTTCGAAAAAGTCGCGAGCATCGGAACGGCTGCGTCCGTATTGAACATCCGGGAAAGCGGGTCGATAATCAGGCCCGGAAGCGCCTTGATGTACCACGACTCGAGAATACCCAGCAGTTCCGGCGAGTATTCGGCCCCTTTCAGGTTGACGTCGACCGCAAAAATCGCACGGCCGCCGTTCTTCAGATAGTCCTGCACGGCTTTGACCTCGGGTTCAAAAAATGCCTTTGTGGGACCCACGATCGCGAGCGCATCGCAGGATTCCGGCACCTTTTGCTCCTGAATGAGATTGAGGTCCTTTATTTCATAACTTTGGCCGGCGAGCGCCTTTCTGGCGGCTTCGTAACCGTCGGGCTCGTTCGACGAGAAGTTCTTTTCGCCGTGCCCGGTCAGGACGCAGAAAGTCACCGGCTTTTCCTTAACTATCTTGATGATCGCATTCGTGAGCTTTTCCTCGTTCACGTCGTCGATCTTGGTCTCTTTCTGACCGTAGTTGAGGACCAGCGTGCCGTATTTCTTGACGCCAGCCTGTTCGGCGCGCGTCCGCGCCTTGTCAGGATCCACGAATTCAAGTTCAAACTTCGGGCTGAAGGCTTTGTAATTCTCAAGCATCGGCCGAAGCTGCTCACGCTGTCCCATCTTGACGTACAGAGTCGCCTTGAGAGGATTTTTCAGCCCCTTCACGACTTTTTCAGTCTGATCGGAAAGGGTGTGAACCTTGTTTTTCGTCAGATCGGCCTTGAGCGGATAGCGGGCGGATAAAAAATTCAACACACCCACGATCGCCACGATCAGGACGATCATAATCGCCGAATTTAAACCATAAGCTGCCGAACGGCTCCGAAGCGCCTTCCGGTTTTCGCGTATCAGGAGCGCGAACACCGCAACCAGAAGCACTCCCACGACGATGGTCAGCCAGAGAAGTTCCGGGAAAACGGCCCGGGCGAACAACATGGCCAGAACCAGCACGCCGGCGGCGCCCCAGAGGATAAACGGCAAGGTGTCACTGAGTTTCTTTTTCATTTGAGTCATTTTGCTTACCTCCACCGGAACGAATCCAATACTCGATGTGTCAGGAAAAGACCGATACCGATAAATGAAAGGAAGTAGAACACATCGGTTGAGTTAATAATTCCCTGACCGAAATTGTTGTAGTGATTGATGAGAGAGAGATGCAGCAGAATATCGCTCCAGACCGGCCCCGCCGATTGTGTCGCCCAGCTGATCAACCAGAAGAAAAGCCCCGTCGCAAACGTCAAGGCACCCGCCACGATCTGATTCTCGCTCAGGGCTGAGAAGAACAATCCGATCGCGAGATAACAGGAACAAAGCAAAATCGTCCCGAGATAGCTCGTCACGATCGGCCCGAGTTCGGGATTGCCGGTCATGAAAAGAACGACCGGATAAACCAGCGTCACGAGCAGCATCACCTTGACGAGCATCAGGGCCGAAAGGAATTTCCCGAAAATGATCTCGGTCAGGGTAACCGGGGAGGTCATGAGAAGCTCGATCGTATGAAGTTTCTTTTCCTCAGCGAAAAGCCGCATGGTGATAAAGGGAACCAGAAACAGCAGCACGACATTCATGTTCCCGAACAGCGGCCGGATGATCCCGTCCGTAATGCTGACCCCCTTTCCCATATTGAGCTGCTGGTATTTCATGTTCTCCATGAAGAAGTGGTTCAGATTAAAAAAGAACATCCAGCCCATGATCGCCAGAAAGCCGGCTATCACGATATAGGCAATAGGTGATGTAAAGTATGTTTTGAAATCCCGTCGTGCGATCGTCCAAATGTTTCTCATATTCACGCTCCTGCTTCGCCCGATTCAACGGTGGTCAATTGTAAGAAAATTTCCTCGAGGCTGACTCGCTCGGCGCTGAACTCGAGAACCCCCATCCCTTTAGTGACCGCCTTCTCGACGATCCTGTCCCGGATCTCCTGTGTCCCGGCATCGATTTGGATGACGAGCTTCGGGCCGGCCGCCGTGACATTCGTCACGCCTTGAACTTCCTGAAGCGCCCGCATTCCGTCGGCCGATGGGTTCTTAACGGTCATGCTGTAGATCAGCCCTTTCTTGAGCCGCAACGTCAGCCGGTCGAGGGTGTCTTCCGCCACGATCCTTCCCTGATTGATGACGATGATCCGCTGGCAAGTGGCGGTCACTTCGGGAAGGATATGAGAGCTCAGAATGATGGTGTGCTCCCCCCCCAGGCTCTTGATGAGCTCACGAATCTCAATGATCTGCTTCGGATCAAGTCCGACGGTCGGTTCGTCCAGGATGAGAACCTGCGGATTGTGAATCAGCGCCTGCGCCAAACCGACTCGTTGACGAAATCCCTTCGAGAGATTCCCGATCAGGCGCTTCCGGACCTCACCCAGACCGGTTTTATCAATGATGTTCCCGATGGCCTGATTGATCTGATTGCTCGGAATCTGATGCATCCGAGCCGAAAAATCGAGATAATCCCAAACCACCATTTCCGGATAGACCGGGGGCGTTTCGGGCAGATACCCGACATTCCGCTTCACTTCGATCGGATGATCGAAAACATCATACCCAGCCACGCTCGCTTTGCCTTCCGTGGCAGGCATGAACCCGGTTAAAATTTTCATCGTCGTCGACTTTCCGGCTCCGTTCGGGCCGAGAAAACCGACGATTTCGCCTTTGTTGACTTCAAAGTTCAGATCGTTGATTGCTGCACGGGAACCGTACAGTTTCGAAAGATGAGAGACTTGGATCATAATCGATGACCTCACGGCGTTGATCGTTTAATTCGAAACCCTAACGTATGGGATTTATAATGAATGTCAACTGAGACTTGTCAAGGGCAGGCAGCCAAATCCTCATTCTTTCGGTGGCTTACCGAATTTTTCGTAGCTTTGAATGACAGCATCGAGCCGTTTGATCACGGCATCGACGGTCTTGTCGAGAGGAGCAGAAAGCGCAAGGCCCGCCGCGTACTCGTGACCGCCACCGCCCAATTCCATCGCAACCCTGTTCACGACAACCGAGCCCTTGGACTTGATCGAGACCCGCACCTGGTTATCATCCTCTTCCCTGAAAAAGCAGACAACCTCGGCGCCTTTCAATAAGAGCAGGAGATTCAAAAAGGACTGGGTGTCGTCGGCGGACGCCTGGTGTTTCTTGCGCAGCTCCAGCCCGACTTCGAGCCAGGCCACTTTTCCGCCCGAACTCACCCTTACGTTTTGAAGCATGTTCCCCAGAAGTTGAAGATGGGAAACCTCTTTCGACGAGTAAATTGCCTGATAAATTTCCTCGGGATTCACCCCGGTTTCAATCATCTCAGCGGCAATGCGATGCGCTAAAGGTGTTGTCCGGGCATAACGAAAACTATTCGTATCCGTCATGACCGAGACGTAAAGCCCTTGCGCAACGTCCTTGTTGATCTTCGCGAGGTGCAACTCAGAAAAGAGATGAAAAAGAAGCTCTCCAATACTGCTCGAAGATGTGTCTGAAACAAGAAGCGCGTGAGGAGGATACGTCAGTCCGGTCGTGCCATTGGAAGGAACGGGATGGTGATCGAGAAAAACGATCCTCTTAGCCCGGAGCGACAACTCCCCCCAGAGCTTGCCTAAGCGCCTCGGATCGTTCGTATCCACAATGACCCAAAGATCAAAGGTATCCCACAGTTCCACTTCGCCAGGACCGAGAAGGATATTGTTTTTCGGATCCATGAAGCGGTAACGCTTCGGCAAGAGATCCGGGTTGTAAACCCGGCACGCCTTTCTTGCACGCTTGAGGTAATGGAAAAGCGCAGCTTCGGCTCCCAATCCATCACCGTCCGGGAGTACGTGCGTCGAGATCAGCACGCGCTTGGCCTGTTCCAGGTGCGCCTTGAAGTTAATGAAATTCTTGGATTTCGAAAGCGGGACTTCCTCGTTTTTCGTACTCAAGCTAGCGACCTCGCATTCCGAAAAATCATTAAGAGGTAAGGCGCCGAATGAGACCTATCAATGAAACGCAACCGGACCCCCTTTACGTGATTTTTGAACAGCACCTGCTCAATTTTCAGGACTCCGAATCAGACCGGAAGACCTTTATCGGAAATGTAATTCTAGATTACCTCACTTACCTCCGAAAAATGAATATTATTGTACCTCATGCTCTTGAAAGCGCCGTCATTGATGAGCTTGGCGCGCAGGTGCAATCCATGCTGGTCAAAAAAATTTACGGATGCCTTACAATAGGCGACTTCCGGAAAAAAACCGCAAGTACCGCAAAGCGCAAGGCGCGCAGCCGATACGCGAAGCTGGCAAAACGCTAATCAGCCTCTTCGTTTCATGGACCGCATGTGTTTGATGATTGCGGCGCCGATGTTCAGGCCCGTTGCCCGCTCAATTCCTTCAAAACCCGGCGAACTGTTGACTTCAATCACCAGAGGTCCCGACCGGCTCTCCATGAGGTCCACGCCGGCAATCTGAAGTCCCAAAACCTTTGTTGCGCGAATCGCGGCCCGTTCGAAGTTCTTCGGGAGCTTGACAAGCTTCCCCTCGCCCCCGCGATGGATATTGGTGCGAAACTCGCCTTCGGGAGCCGTTCTCATCATTGCGGCGGCAACGCGATTACCGATGACGAAAGCCCGGTAATCACGGCCGGCGCCCTCGGCGATGAATTGCTGGATGATGACCTCCTGATCCAACCCATGAAACGTTTCCATGACGGATCCCAGCGAAACGGGGCTGTGAACCAGCATGACTCCGAGGCCCTGCGTTCCCTTTAATATCTTGAGAACAACAGGCATGCCGTTCACCCGCTCGATCGCGGCCTTCATGCCGCCCCGGGTGTTCCGGGTGAGAACCGTCTTGGGCACGCGAAGACCGGCGTTTGAAAGCACCTGAAGGCAACTCATTTTATCCCGCGACTCGGCGATCGCCTTCGAACCATTGACGGTGACGGTCCCCTGCCCTTCGAATTGTTTAACCACCGCAATCCCGTAATCCGTTATCGAAGCACCGATCCGGGGGAGAACCACGTCGTAACGTGGCAAGACTTCATTGCCGATGAGAATGCAGCTTTTTTTCCCGTCAACCGCGAGCTGGCAGTCGAGGGGATCGATCACATCGCAGTGAAGCTTCACCTTTCGTGCTTCCTGAAGCAGCCGACGAATACTGTGGAGGTTCTTGTTTCTGGAAAGAATGGCTATCCGCATTGGTAATCCGATTGGAGGTACTGTAGCATTACGCTCGCGATGATCAAAGCCCGCAATCTTTTCATGATATTCTGCACCGCTTTCGTGGGTTGCGCCTCGGCGGGGCGCACCACCACGGCTCAGAACGATCCCGCTCCCCAGGTTTCGGCCAAAACCCCGCGCAAACAATTTTCGGAGCGCTGGTCGCGCAGGTTTGACGGCTTCATCACGGACCTGAACGTTTCGAAGAACGGCCGGAGAATCCTGATGGCCACCGCGCCCGATCGGGAGTCCGGAACCGGTTCACACCGTTATCAGATGCTTCTTCTTGATCAAACGGGGCGCACTCTCCGCAAGGAAGTCGTTCAATCACCGATTCGCACGCAAGCCATTTCAGATGACGGTAAACTCATCGTGCTTTCGAATTACGAGAACCAGCTGATTGGAATTTCAACCTCGGGCGTGCGGCGCTGGTCCCGCTGGTCCACCGAAACCATGTGCAAACCGATTCCGCTGAACCGGTCCAAAAAAATCCTGTGCTACCATGACGAGGACGCCGACTCCGATGTCGCGTTCGAGGTCTTTAGCTGGAACGGCAAGAAACTCCTTTCTTTCCCGATCGGCACAAGGCAGGGCTCAGAACAGCTACCTGACGTTCTTTCGCTGAAAGTCTCCGAAGACGAACGGAACATCGCAATGGCGCTGACGCGAGGTCAGCTCATCTTGATCGGTCCCGATTTTCATTCCAGGTGGCAGAAAAAACTCGAAGGAGAAATTCAGGACGTCTCGGTGTCTTCGGGGCCCGAACCCAAGGTCGCGGTTCTTTTTCTGACCCGCGGGCCCAATCCGATCCAGAAAATCGCTGTTTTCGATGCTGCCGGTCGCCTTGCTGGCGAACGCACGGCCGGCAGCCCCGTAACAGCACCCGCCAAGGCCCCGGCTCGTGCCTTATTCGCGCAAATTGAAATCACCCCGTCCGGGAATTCCATCCTGACCTACGGCAACACCGCGGAAGGGCAGTACGTGAATTCCTACGACGTAACGAAGCTCGAAGAAAGTTGGCACGAGCGCGCCGACTCCGCCGCCGAATACTCATCAGTCATGCAGGTTTCCGAAGACCATGTCGCGATCGCCTTCGATACGCAAGCGGCGGAACGAAACAGTCAGCTGCGGCTATACGGGCATGACGGCACACTCGACTGGGAGATTCCGCTCGACACAAAACAGGGCGCCTATCTGGCAGCTTTCCGTTTTGTGCCCGCTTCCCGAACTCTCTTCATCGCACTCGATGACGGGCGTCTTTCAGCCGTTCGGCTGAAGGATTAACCTGGTTAATTTATTCCTCGATTGGCGTGAGCGGCACTTTCGGCTTATGAAGGTGATCCTTCACGATCTCCTTGTGCTTTCTGAGCTGCTTTTCGATTTTTTCCACGACGTGGTCGACCGAAGAATGAAGGTCATCCGTCGCGGCCTCTCCGAAGTAATCCATATTGTTTCCGACGAGACGGCAATGCGCGACCTTGGTCAGCTTCTCTACCGAAAAATTCCAGGTAACCGAAATTCGGCCATTGAAATATTTTTTCAGCTTTTCAGATTTTTCCTTGGTGTAAACCTGCAAAGCCTGGCTCGTATCCATGTTTCTGAAGCTGATGTGAAAATCCATGATCACTCTCCGTTGTAAGCCCATGACATCGGCCCATTGGCTTCGTCGTCACAAGCAATTGAACGCTTTCGAGCATGGCCCCCGTCAGATAATCTTTTTGCGCTTCCCCGACGAGAGAATGCCCAGCATGTCTCGATATTTCGCCACGGTTCGCCGGGCAATGTCAATATTGTCGGCCCGCAGCAATTCGACGATTTTTTGATCGGAAAGCGGGTTCTTCGGATCTTCTTTCTGAATCATCTGACGGATTTTCTCCTTTACTGCCTCACTGGCAAGAGAGTCGCTTCCGTCAGCGGCATTAATACTGGAATTGAAAAAGTACTTCAGCTCGAAGATCCCGACCGGCGTATGAACAAATTTGTTAGTAGTTACGCGCGAGATAGTGGATTCATGCATCCCGATATCGTTGGCGACGTCCTTCAGGATCATGGGCTTCAGGTGTTGGACGCCTTTTTCGAAGAAATCACGCTGGCGGCGCACGATGGCCTCAGTCACCTTATAGATCGTCTTTTGCCGATTATGGATCGAACGAATCAACCATACGGCGGAACGCAGCTTGTCCTGCACGTATTCCTTGGTCACCTTGTTCTGATCCTTTTGCGCGGCCGCAAGGATGTTTTTGTAATAAGGCGAAATCCGCAGCTTCGGCATCCCGTCCTCGTTCAGAACGATGACGAATTCCTCGGCGACCTTATACACGTAAATATCAGGCGTAATGTACTGGGTATCACTTGCATGAAAGGAACGCCCCGGCTTCGGTTCGAACTCCAGGATGAGACGGGTCGCTTCGATGATCCTGTCGAGAGGAACACCTAACGCCTTCGCGACCGATTGATAATTCTTGCGTTCCAGATCACCCAGATGATGCTCGATGATCTGTTCCACCAAGGGCTGGCGCGGGTTCATGAACTTCGCCTGAATCGCGAGGCACTCCTGAAGATTCCGCGAACCCACCCCGAGAGGATCGAAATTCTGGATGATTTTCAAAACCTCTTCCGCATCCTCCAGTTCGATCTTCGCTTCTTTGGCGATATCTTCGAGATTCGCGTTCAGGTAGCCGTCATCCGAAAGATTCCCGATGATCAATTCACCGAGCTTCTTCTCGGCATCAGTCATGGTGACCATCGAAAGTTGCCAGGCCAGGTGATCTTCAAGCGACGTGGTTTTCGTCAGGACATTCTCGAAGCTGGGAAGCTCCTCGTTGATTTCGCGCATCGACGGCGCCGAGCTCGAGCTCGAATTGAACTCCTCGACGTACGATTCCCAATTGAAATCATCCTTACCGGCGACCAGCTGTTCTTCCTGCGGCTTCTCTTTTACAAAAGATTCCTCATCTCGACGCTGCTCGGCTTCGGGATCCGCATTTTCAGCGGTCGCGTCAGCGGGAGTTTGATTCTCCCCCTCGGGGGTTTCGGCAAGTTCTTCCAGGACAGGATTTTCCATCATCTCCTGGTTGACGACCTCGGCCAGCTCCATCCGATTCAGCTGAAGCAGCTTGATCGCTTGCTGCAGCTGCGGCGTCATGACCAACTGCTGGCTTAATCTGAGGCTTTGTTTGATTTCTAATGCCATGATTTTTTGTGTCTACTTTGCCCTGCTCTAAAATTGAAAGTTCTCTCCAAGATAAGTCTCCCGTGCCGTACGGCTATTTGCAATCTCGCTGGGAGTCCCTTTTTCAAAAATTTTACCACTATTCAACAAATATCCCAAATCACAAATTTCCAGGGTTTCTCGTACGTTATGGTCAGTAATCAAGACCCCGATTTGCCGCTTTTTTAACACCTGAATCATTCTTTGGATATCACTGACAGCTATGGGATCTATTCCAGCAAAGGGCTCATCTAGCAAAAGAAATACCGGATTCAGGGCCAAAGCTCGAGCGACTTCGACACGGCGCCGCTCGCCTCCGGAGAGTGTGTACGCCTTCTGCTTGGCAATCCCGTTCAGATTAAATTCGTCGAGCAGGCGCGTCAGCCGGTCATGCCTTTCGGCGCTCGTCAAAGGAAGCGTTTCAAGCACTGTCAGGATGTTCTCTTCTGCTGTCATCCGCCGAAAGACCGAAGCCTCCTGCGGGAGATAGGCGATTCCGTTCTGAGCCCGTTTATGCATCGGCCAATCGGCAATATCCTGCCCATTCAGGAGAACCTGGCCTTCATCAGCCCGAATCAAACCCACGACCATGTAAAACGATGTCGTCTTCCCGGCGCCGTTTGGCCCGAGCAGGCCGACAACCTGGCCGGCACGAACTTCGAAACTGACGCCCTCGACGACCTTTCGTCCTTTGTAGGCTTTCTTGAGCTCGACCGCCTGAAGCAAATTCACGGCAGGCGCGTGTTCAGTTCCCTTGACTGAAGGCATTGCTGTTCTCGACCTCCACGATATCTGTATCACGATGCAGGAGAATCACGTCTCCCGTGACCGTATCATTATCCTGATATACCTGCGGGAATCCGGAAAGCACAATGATATCCCGACGCGAATCAAAATCGGCACGGCTGCTGGTCGCGTACCGCAACGAATGCTGTTCGGAAGAATCCTGCTTCTTTCGCGGTTTCGAATTCGCGAGCCGATCGTCCGTTTCCGCAACCTCTTTGATCAGCACATCTTCGTGCGCGGTCATGTATTGCAGGATCTTGGTGTAATCACCGTAATTCAGGTCAGCTCTTCGCGACCGGGAAATCATGGTCGGCTGCGTAATGCGAACGAAACGGGTATCCAAAGGCCGCGTCGAGAACATCGTGAAATGCGCAAGCTGCTTGTCGCGTTCAATGACGCAATGATCTGATTGAATAGTCGTGACCTCTTCTTTTTCTTTCAACCGGGGGGCAGGCGCGGGCGCGTGTTCACGAGCCACTGGGACGGCCGCGGGTTGAGGTCTCGCCAGACTGAACTGAACCCCCTTCGGCAGGACGATCTTTGAGTGAGCCATCGCGAAATCCAGCCCCATGCTTTGGAACCGTATCACCTGTCCATCGCTCTGCTTGCCGCCGCCATTTACGATGTGCTGCACGGGAATTTCTATTTTCCGCTCATTCGGCTGATAACGCAGGTATTCGCTGGTCAACTCAAAACCATCCGGGAATATCGCGTGAACCTCACCGAAAATTTCAAGGTCGCGCTGGTTCATGAAGTATTTGGCTTCTTTTCCAGTGACAACAGTAGTCTTTCCGTCCGGATCAAACAGGAAAGCCTTGACGCGCCTTGCATGGACCAGTTTGTTTTCGTTGAACAGGAAAGCGCGTTCGGCAATGAGGTGCCACTGTTTGACACTTTCAACGGTCGAAACATAGTCAAACTCATCAACGCTGTACTCGGGGATCTTTCCTTTCGGAATACCCGTGGCCACGGTGTCGGATTCTTCCTGCAGTAAAGCCTCGGGCTCGATCAGTGCGGGAGCCGACGGGTTTTCCTCAAGCTGGGCAGGCGAAAGCGCGACCATCTGCGTGACAACGAGAACAATGACCCCCGTCAATAACAGCGGGCGAAAACGACCTCCGGTGGCCAAAACCACGAACTCCTGCCCATGCCGGCGCATCCGAAAACGAAAACGGTGAAAAATAGAGTGCCCCGTTGCCATGATCCTCATGAATACTAACTATTTGTTCTTAAATCCCCACCCCTTAAGGTATCCCGTTCAGATAAAAATTACTCTTCCAAAAGCTGAGGAGCCGGAACCTTCAACCAGACCTAATTCGTCAACTTTAATATCGCTTCCAACGCTAAAATGATGTAGGTTGTCGCCCCTATGGATATCCAGCAGTTCGAAGGACGAAAGCAGGATCACGTGCGCCTCGCCCTTGATGCAAAAAATCAGGCGACGGCACTATCCGGTTTGTCTTCCATTCACCTGAACCACGACGCTCTTCCCGAGCTCGACCTCGAAGAAGTTCGCCTCGATTCCAGTTGTCTCGGCCAGGCGACAAGAACGCCCTTTTTCGTTGCGGCGATTACCGCCGGACACTCTGAATCAGCGGCAATCAACCGTACGCTGGGGAAGGTCTGCAGCGATCGCGGCTGGGCGCTTGGATTAGGCTCTCAACGCCGCGATCTCGACACGAATGTTCCCGAATCCTCCTCTTACAGCCCGGATGACTGGGGCCGTTTCAGAAGTGAATTCCCAGACTTGATGGTTTTCGCGAATATCGGGATCTCGCAACTTTCGACGATTTCGACCAAGAAACTCGATGAACTGATCCAGAAGTTGCGCCCTGCCGGCCTCGTTGTGCACACGAATCCGCTCCAGGAGGCCATTCAGGAGGAAGGCACGCCTCATTTCAAGGGGGCTCTGCAACGTCTCGAAACTTTATGCAAAACGAGCCCTATTCCCGTGATCCTGAAAGAGACCGGTTGCGGCTTTTCATGCACCACCCTTGAGAAGCTCCGCGGAGTCGCACTCTCCGCCCTCGATATCAGCGGGCTCGGGGGCACACACTGGGCTCGGATCGAAGGAGCTCGCGCCGAACCAACCAGCATTAAGGCCTCGGCTGCCCGGACATTCGCGGCTTGGGGCGAGCCGACCGCCGATTCCGTGCTTTCCGCCCGGGAGATTCTCTCAAACAAAACCGAAATCTGGGGTTCGGGAGGCGTGCGGAGCGGCCTTGACGCTGCAAAGCTGATCGCGTTGGGAGCCGATCGCATCGGTTACGCACAGCCGGCCCTCGCCGTCGCCCTCGCCGGGTCCGCGGAATTGAACCGATGGATGGAGCAGCAGGAATACGAATTACGGGTTGCGCTGTTTTGTACAGGGTGTAAAACCCCGTCAGAACTCAAAAACAAGGAGAACGCATGGAGACGAAGCGCCACTTGATCGAGGGCTTTCACCGGATCTCGCGTACGGAACGCCTGCGCCGGGTGCAGGATCTCTGCGAATTGACTCAAAACGAAGTCGATACCATCTCGGGCAAGAAGAGCCTTTCGCTCGACATCGCGGAACACCTCATCGAAAACGTGATCGGGTATTTTCCGATTCCGCTCGGAGTTGCCACGAATTTCACCATTGATGGCCGCGATCTCCTCATCCCCATGGCCGTCGAGGAAACTTCCATCATCGCCGCCGCGAGCGCGACCGCGAAGTGGATCCGGCGCGAAGGCAGCATCAGAACCTATTCCAAGGGTTCCCTCATCATCGGCCAGGTTCAGCTCCCGAATGTCCGCAACGTCACGCACGCCCGGCGGGCCCTCCACGAAAAGCGCGAAATCCTGATGGGACTCGCGAATGCCTGCATTCCGTCCCTCGTTGAACGCGGCGGAGGCGTTCACGACATCGCGATCCGCGAGATTCAGCGCCCTTCAGAAGACGGGACCATGCTCGTCCTCCACATCCTCTGTGATCCGTGCGACGCGATGGGAGCCAATCTCATCAATCAGGTTTGCGAAGCCCTCAAGCCGAGAGTCGAGGAGATCAGCGGAGAGCGAGTCGGCCTCTGCATCCTCTCGAACCTCGTGGACACCAAACTCGCCGTTGCCGAAGTCATCGTCCGCAATGTCGACCCGACCGTCGGAAAGGGCATCGAAGAAGCAACACTCTTTGCCCAGGCCGACCCTTATCGGGCCGCCACCCACAACAAAGGTGTGCTCAACGGGATTGATCCGATTCTGATCGCCACGGGGAATGACTGGCGGGCGGTCGAAGCCGGTGTTCACGCGTATGCCGCCAGAAAAGGGAGTTACCAGCCCGTAACCGCCTGGCACATGGAAGGCACCGATCTGGTCGGCAAAATCGAGGTACCCCTCGCCGTCGGGATCGTCGGCGGCGTCACACGCCTCCACCCGCTCGCGCCGATCGCGCTCAAGATGCTCAAGGTTTCGAAAGCCGAAGATCTCGCCAGGATCTGCGCGGCCGTCGGGCTTGTCCAAAACCTCGGCGCCCTGAAAGCACTCGCGACCGTTGGAATCGTGAAAGGCCACATGCAACTTCATGCCGCGAATCTCGCGATCGCGGCCGGAGCCGAGATTCACGAAATCGCGGAAGTTCGCGACCGGCTCGCGGAAGTTCTCAGAGTCGAAAAACGAATCAACCTGACCCGTGCAAAAGAAATTCTCGAGGCAATCCGTGTCGGAGAACACAGCGCAGCCGTACTCTGAAGCTGCCCGCGTGAGCTATTCGATTCCAGGCAAGGTTTTCCTGCTCGGAGAGTACGCGGTTCTCGGCGCTCTGCCGGGTGTGATTGCTTCGCTCGGTCCGCGGTTCGAATTGCGTCGTTGCGGAACGGGTCCTGCCGAGGTTTTCCACGCCGAAAGCCCCGCGGGACGTTTTCTGAATTCCGTTGCCCGTAACGAAAGCGACAAACGCTTCAGGTTTTTCGACCCGTTCCGCGGGAATGGCGGATTCGGCGCTTCGACAGGCCAGTTTGCCCTGCTCCACGCCGCCTTTCGTGGAGCGAATGATTCATGGCAATCCGTCTGGCGCGAATATCGGGACCTCACGGCCGGGAACCCGGTCCCGCCGAGCGGAGCGGATCTCGTTGCGCAATGGCACGGTGGCGTGATCCGCTTTCAGGGCGATCCGGTTTGCGAAGACCTTTGGGATGCCTTCGACTGGTCGAAGCTCCTCGTGTTCACGGCCACGGGCCAAGCCGGCCGCAAGGTCATCACTCACGAGCATCTGCAAACGCTGGCACGAAAGAACCTTTTTCAGAAGAATTCCTCGTTTCTCCTTCAGCTCCTGACTCCGCTTACCGGCGGAATCGAAGCCATTCGTGAAAACGACGCGGTAAAACTCGGATCTGCCATGAGTAGCTATGCCGCTGTTCTCAATCAAGCGGGCCTGGAATCCGAAGCCGCCACGCAGGATCGCGAGACGCTCAGCCGAATCCCGGGCGTGCTCGGAGTCAAGGGAGCCGGCGCGCTCCTCAATGATGCGGTTCTCGTTCTGGCGCCGAAGCCGGTTCACGCTCAAATAATCACTGCAGCGAAGGCCCGCGGCCTTCATCTCGCGTCAGCGGGGCTGAACCGCGAACCGGGAATTCTCGCGACTCACGAGGAACTGCCGCAATGACCCGCACCCATATCGCCCGGGCGCCCTCGAACATCGCCCTCATCAAATACATGGGAAAGAAAGATCATAGTTTGAATATTCCCGAAAACCCGAGTCTCTCCCTCACCCTGAATGCGCTTTGCTCCTACGCCGAAATCGGCGACCTCGCGCAAAGCAATTCCGATCTCACGATTCGTTGGATTCCCGAATCCCCTCGCATCAAGACCTCGCCGCCGTACGAGGCCCATGTTCCGTCGCTTTCACAACGCGGCATGGAGCGCGCCGTCGAACACGCCCGTCGAGTGGCGCTCGCCGCTCCGGCAATTCTGAACCGTCATGGTGTCCCGGTCCTCAGCGAAAGCCCGCGGACGCTCAGCCTGAAAACCGCCAATACGTTTCCCGAAGCTTCCGGAATCGCCTCGAGCGCTTCGAGCTTCGCCGCGATCACCGTCGCGGTCGCCCTCGCCTTCTCGCGCGAACGGGACACCTTCGAACGCGCATGGAAAGACCCCGGCCTCCGGCGCGCTTTCGCGGCGCTTTCGCGCCAGGGTTCGGGAAGCTCGTGCCGATCTTTCGAGGGGCCTTGGGTCCTGTGGAACGGAGAAACCACTGAATCGCTCAAAAGCGCGCTCCCGTCCCTTGCGCATTTCGTTCTCCTGGTTTCACGGGAAAAGAAGAGCGTGTCGTCCAGCGAAGCCCATCGCCGGATCAAGTCTTCGCCCCTCTGGGACGGCCGAATCGCGCGGACAACCGCTCGCGTGGCTGAACTCAGAACAGCTCTCGAAAAAGGAAATCTCGAATGCATTTCTCGCCTGACCTGGTCTGAAGCCTGGGAGATGCACTCGCTGTTTCACACTTCTTCCGAGCCCTTCTCGTATTGGCAGCCCGGCACAATCGAAGCCCTTCAGTGGTTCGCTCGTGAAATTGCGACTGTAGGCTTCGGCCCCATTGTGACCATGGACGCGGGACCGAACATCCACGTTACGGTCGAAGCATCCCGCGCGGCGCAATGGCGCGAACGCCTCAGGAAACAATTCGCGGGCTGGCCGATCCTCGAGGATCACCCCGGGACCGGCGCTGAGCCGGAGGGGATGTTCTGATGTGGCGAGCATTCGAAACCCGCGTCTGCGGGAAGTGGGTTCTCGCGGGAGAGCATTCCGTACTCCGGGGCGGGACGGCGGTCGCGATCCCGCTCACTGAAAAATCACTCTGTTTGAAATTCAGGCCGTCTGAGGACCGATCAGGCGGCTTCACGGTTGTTCCCGCTTCCGCCCAAAATCTCATCCAAGAGCTCTTGAATTCGGTCGAAGACCACTGGCAGGAGGAGGGAAAATCCTTCACCCGCCCGAAAGGGACGCTCGAAATAGAAAGCACGATCCCGGAAGGAGCGGGGCTTGGCTCCTCTGCCGCGCTTTGTGTGGCGCTGACGAAATGGTTCTCGGAACCTCTCTCGATCGCGAAGGAAAGCTGGCTTGAGTTCGCAACGCAATTAGAACACCGCTTCCATGGCCAAAGCAGCGGAATGGACGTCTCCGTCATCCTCTCCAGCCAGCCGATCGCGTTCGTCCGCGGCCGGGAACCTCAGCCGCTCGGCATCAAACGCTTGCCCCGATTCACCTTCCACGACACCGGGCTGCGCGCCCGGACAAGCCAATGCATCCTGCAGGTTGAACAATTCCGGCAGGAACGCCCGGTTCTCGCGATGCAGGTGGATGAAGCGATGGGAGCGGCTTCCCGCAATGCTCTCGAAGGCTTAGTCCTCTACGATCGCTCCGAGTCTCCGGACTTCCGGCAAAAAGGGCTCGAGCTGATCGCCCGGGCAATGAAGGGGGCTCAGGAGTGCTTTTATTCCTGGGGGCTCGTTCCGAACGAAGCCAGACACCTGGAAGAGGACCTGCTGCAGAACGGCGCACTCGCCGTAAAGCTGACCGGAGCCGGAGGTGGCGGAATGGTCGTCGCCCTCTGGCCGGAAGATCGCGCGCCGGGGCATTGAATAGCACCCCGGAACGCGGGACTTCATACTGGCTTTTTCGGGTAAAGCCGGATAAGCAAAGAACTCTCAACTCTTACCATTTCGAAAGGGGGTGAAATCAATGCCTGGAATCGTAATTCGTGATGGCGACTCGTTTGAAGCCGCCCTGAAGAAGTTCAAAAAGCAGTGTGAAAAAGCAGGCATCCTTTCGGAAGTCCGCAAACGCGAGGCCTATGAAAAACCCTCCGTAAAGCGCAAGAAGAAGGATGCGGCCGCTCGCAAACGCCTTGTAAAAAAAGGTCGTCCCAGCCGGTCCTGAGCCGTGAGTTTTTAGCGGAGATCGCGTTCGGGTTTTCCGGCGTTCGATCTCCGCTTTTCTTTTAACCTACCCGATCTGGAAAGGGGCTCCTCGATGCCGACCATTAAAGAACGCCTCGCCGAACAGATGAAAGCCACCATGAAGTCCGGTGATAAAGAAACGCTGGCTTTCGTTCGAAATCTTCATGCCGCGATAAGAAAAAAAGAAATCGATGATCGAGTCGATCTCGACGACGCGGGCGTGCAGAAAATCATCTCTTCCTCCATGAAGCAGCGTCAGGACTCGATCGATCAGTTTCGACAGGGCGGACGCGAAGATCTTGTCGCCAAGGAAACAGCCGAACTGAATTTCCTGAAGTCCTTCATGCCCGCTCAGATGGAAGAATCTGAGCTTCGCACACTGATCGACTGGGCCGTTACCGAGGCTAAAGCGGCGAGCCCGAAGGACATGGGAAACGTGATGAAACTCCTGATGCCGAAAATCCAAGGTCGTGCCGATGGAAAACTGGTCAATCAGCTGGTCAGGGATCGAATCGGGCAAGGCTGAGTCGCGGGTTCTTGCTCCGGAATTTTATGGCCGCGATACTCTCGATGTCGCTCGAGAGCTCCTGGGCAAGATTCTGATTGTCCGCTCGAATCCGAAGGAGCCATTCGAAGACCCGAAGTCTCGGGTGACCGCCGGACGAATCGTCGAAACCGAAGCTTACCGCGGCGGTGATCCGGCTTCGCACTCCTCCCGAGGGGAGACGCCGCGGACGACAGTGATGTTCGGTGAACCGGGCGTCGCCTATGTCTACTTTATTTATGGGATGTACGAGATGCTGAATTTTGTAACCGAACCGAAAGGGCAGCCAGGCGCGGTGTTGATCCGCGCGGTCGAGCCCGTTTCGGGCGAAGCGCTCATGCTGAAGCGCCGCAAAGTTCGCAACCGTCGCGACCTGACCTGCGGCCCCGGGCGCCTCTGCGTCGCCCTTGGGATCGAACGCCGGCATAACGGTCAGAGTCTCCAAGGCCCTTCGCTTTTCATCGTTGACGACGGTTTCAAGCCCGCCAGGATCTCGGTCTCAAAACGCGTCGGGATCAGCAGCGGGACCGAAAAGGACTGGCGTTATTTCGTCACTGATAACGAGTTCGTGAGTCGCGTTCGCGAGAACGCCGGAAGCAAGGTCTGGAAGGGCGCATGAAGGTATCCCAGGAGCTCCTGCAGAAGATCAAGGCCTCCGTCAATATCGTCGACATCGTCGGCGAACACGTTCATCTCCGGAAGTCCGGCTCGAATCATTCCGGACTTTGTCCGTTTCATTCCGAACGCACGCCGTCTTTCAGCGTGAGTGAATCGAAGCAGCTCTATCATTGTTACGGTTGCAAAAAAGGCGGGGATCTTCTCGGTTTCGTAATGGAGATCTACGGGATCAGCTTTCCTGAGGCGGTTGAAGAACTCGCGGATCGCGCGAAAATCGCACTTCCGCAAGGTTGGGAGAGCGCAGATCAGGCCGAAAACCCCGAAGTCCAGAAGAGACGCGCCGCCGCGCGCGAGAAAGCCTCAACCGCCTATCGTCTCAACCGGTTTGTCGCGGGCTACTATCATCAGATGCTCGGCCAGCTCCCGGACATCGAACGTTACTTCAGGATGCGCGGGTGCGACCAGGAGCTTTGCCGGACTTTCTACGTGGGCGGAGCGCCCGCGGCCTGGGACTCGCTGGCTTCCTATCTTGTCGCGAAAAAAGCCCCACTCCCGCTCGCGGTTGAGCTCGGACTGATCCGTCCATCGCAAAAAAACGCAAACCGCGCTGGACCAGGTTACTTTGACCTGTTCCGTAACCGCGCCATGTTCCCCATTCTTGACTTGCGGGGCAAAGTTGCTGGATTCGGCGGGCGCACGATGCCCGCTCCGGCCCAGAATACCGGCCCGATCGGACCCGAGCCCGCGGGGGGATCGCCCGATTCACACGGCCCGAAATACATGAACTCTCCCGAGTCATTCACCTATCAGAAAAGCAAACTCGCATTCGGCCTCTTTCAGGCACAAAAACACATCCGCGAGAAAGATGAAGTCATCCTCGTCGAAGGATATTTTGACGTTCTCGCGCTCCACGCGGCCGGCTTTGAAAATGTCGTCGCGACCTGCGGCACGGCTTTAACCTCAGATCATCTGGCGATCTTTCGAAGAATCGCGAACCGGATCACCATCCTGTTCGACGGCGACAAGGCGGGTATAAGCGCGACCGAACGCGCGATGGAGATCGGCTTGGACAACGGGATAATCGTCCACGGGGCCGTTATGCCGGAGGGACTTGACCCGGACGAAATTCTTTTTGACCAGAAGAGCGGACAAACCACCCCCGGAGGCCGAGAGCGGATGGAATCGATTCTCAAGGAAGCACGCCCTCTGCTCGATTCCCGGATAGAAGCCGCGGCCCAAAGCGCCGCAAATGGCCCCGAAGAGAGAACACAGGCCCTCAAACAGATCGGTCGATGGCTGGCCAGGTATCGGGACCCCGTCGGCCGAGAAGTCCGGCTCCAAAGCGTCGAAAAGAGACTTGGCGTCGACAGGCGCCTCCTCGAAAAGGCCATGAGTGGCATGAATGAGGGTGGGCCTGGCCGAGCCGCTCCGGTCACGCCAGCCAGACCACAGCCCATCCGTCCGAACCGTCAAGAGGTTCAGAGTATTCCGCGGTGGGAAGAAATTTTGATCGGTGCTTGGGTTCGGGGTGGAAACTTTTCCAAGCTCTTCACAGAAGCTGGTACCCGTTTGCCCGCCAAAATGTCCCTTGCGGACCTTTTTGAATCCCCAGCTCTCGTCCAATTTGCCTCAAGTTTTCCAGTAGATACTTTTGAATCCAGCTCTCGCACGACCGCTATGAGTGACTTTTGGGATGCGATTGACCACCCCAAACTCCGCTCACTTGTCACCGAAGCCATGGTGCAACCCGAACCCCGCTTCAACCAAGAGGAACTGAAAACCGCGCTGGACCGAGCGGTCGGTCGACTTTGGGCACGTTTTTCGCAGCAGATCAAAGCGGCCATTGGGCGTGCGGAAGCCAACAAAAACGCCGAATTACAAGCAACTTTGATGAAAGAATACCTTGACGTTCAGCGCAAGATGAAGGAGTTTAGCAGTTTCTATGACGAAGCCTAAGGACCCTAACGCGAGCCTGTCAACAGGTCTCTCCGCTGCTAGTGCTACTTCCGCCACCACTGAACGAGTGAGTGTGTTAACCAGGAATAAAGAGATCAAGAAGCTCCTCGACATGGGTGTCCAGCGTGGGTTCCTGACCTACGTTGAAGTGAACGAACTTCTCCCGCCCGAAGTGATCAGCTCCACGGCCATCGACGAAATCATGAGCCTTCTCGCCGAAAACGAGATTGAAGTCATCGATACGGCGAAACGCCCCAAAGAAGCCGAGGACGAAGAGGAAGCAGAAGAAGCTCCGCTCGGCATCGCTGCGCCTGCCGCCACCGACGCCGCCGAAGGGCAAGGGCCCGAGGAAGCCGCTGCCGGTGCCCAGTACGCCAAAGGCGCTGACCCGGTTAAGCTCTATCTCAAGAAAATGGGGAGCGTTTCGCTCCTCACCCGCGAAGGCGAAGTCGAAATCGCGAAGCGCATCGAACAAGGCGAAGTCGAGATCCTTCGAGCTCTCCTCGCGTCCAAGCTCGGCACGCTCGCCATCGTGGATCTCGGAGAACGCCTTGAAACCGCTCGCACCAAGGTGAAGGACGTCATCCGTGGCGTCGACGAGGAAGTTTCGGTCGATGACGAAAAGGCCTATTTAACGAAGGTTCTCGCCGCGATCGCGAAAGTGAAAGCTCTCGTCAATTACCAGGAAAAAGTTGACGACAAAATTCACGGTGTCGAGTCGAAAAAGCTGAGCAACAAGAAAAAGGAAGAGCTGAAGAAGGAAATCCTCCGCCGCGAACGTCAGGTTGAAGCGGCCTTCCGCGATATCGCGTTTAATCGCAAGACGATCAATCAGCTCTCGGCCAAAATCAAAGATTACTGGGAACGCGGCAGGGAGCTCATCGCCGAGCGCAAGAAGATTTATGACTTCCTCCTGATCAGCAAAGAGCCGAAAAAAATGCGTGACATCGTTCGGGAGTTCAAGAAGGGCCCCGAGACGCACGCGACCCTCTGCCGGGAATTCGATGTCAGCGAACAAAAGCTCACCCAGCTCATTCAGAATGAAGAAGAGCTGAACAAGAAAATCGCGCGTCTCGAAGAAGAAGCGGGTATTTCGATTGAAGAGCTCCATCGCATTCACGACACGCTCACGGTCGGTGAACGCAAGGCCGACCAGGCAAAGAGCGAACTCGTCGAAGCCAACCTCCGGCTCGTCGTTTCCATCGCGAAAAAGTATACGAACCGCGGTCTCCAGTTCCTCGATCTCATTCAAGAAGGCAATATCGGTCTGATGAAAGCGGTCGATAAGTTCGAATATCGCCGCGGGTACAAGTTCTCGACCTATGCGACCTGGTGGATTCGCCAGGCAATCACGCGCGCGATTGCCGACCAGGCACGCACGATCCGCATCCCGGTACACATGATCGAGACGATCAACAAGCTGATCCGCACTTCCCGTCTTCTCGTCCAGCAATTGGGACGCGAACCGACGCCGGAAGAAATTGCCGTTAAAATGGAACTCCCGGTAGACAAGGTCCGGAAGGTTCTGAAGATCGCGAAAGAACCCATTTCGCTCGAAACCCCGATCGGCGAAGAAGAAGATTCCTATCTGGGCGACTTCATTGAAGACAAGAAGATCATCAATCCTTCAGAAGCGGTGATGAACATCAATCTTTCGGAGCAGACCCGCAAAGTCCTCGCGACGCTCACGCCCCGTGAAGAAAAGGTGCTCCGGATGCGGTTTGGGATCGGCGAGAAGTCGGACCATACCCTTGAGGAAGTCGGTCAGGATTTCTTCGTCACTCGTGAACGTATCCGCCAGATCGAAGCCAAAGCTCTCCGAAAGCTCCGCCATCCTTCACGGGCGAAGCTTCTCAAAGCTTTCGTTGACTGATCAGTCCTTCTTTTTATGACGCTCCTCGTTCACTGCAACGTTTTGCATAGTCTTGTCTTTTTTCTCGAACGGCTAAATAATCTATCTTTACTCATGATGTACTCAGGGAACAGAACCGGAGAGCTGGGACATAATCCCAAGCAATCCCTAAAGCGACAGAGGAGTTGCTCTATGAAAAAGATTCTTGTTTTGATGGCGATCACGGCGATTTTGGGCTCTTCAGCATTTGCCGGTCCACGGGTTTCATTGGTGGGCGTCGGGCACTACGGCACCTTGAAAGCCACGGACCTCGTCGACACATCGGCCAACCTCATCGAAGGAAAAGCGAAATTGGGGATGGGCGGAGGCCTTTTGTTCGAATTCCCGCTCGGTCGAACAGTGGGTTTGGAGCTGGGCGGCCTGTTCTATCAGAAAAAATTCGACGTAAAAGGAGCGGATGCTGCCGGCGTCAGTACCCTTGACGTCACTTTTAAATACAACACCATTCAGGTCCCGCTTCTCCTGAAATTTTGGCTCAGCCGAGGAGTAGTTCTCGGGCTTGGAGGATACGCGGCCTCAGGGACCGGCAAAGTCAAAACAACTGACAATTTGACTGGCGAGGCGGCTGAGGGCACCTTCGCCGAAGCCGGCCAGTACAACTTGGATTACGGTTTGCTCGGAAATGTGGCATTCGCGATTCCGCTTTCCGGAAAAACCTCGCTGCTGATCGACGGACGCTACATGCTCGGAATGGCCAATCAATACATTCGCGATCCAGGCGAGATTACCGGAATGCTGAAAACAACAGATATCCAGGGTCTGGTCGGACTGCGTTTCGGCGGCCGATAATCGTCGCGGAGCATCTCGCTTCGATCTTTGAAGGGGGGAGGGCGACCTTCCCCCTTTTTTTTCTAAGTTCCCACTACAGAATGGGAAGATCCCATGCTAGCTTCAAAACGCGGGGCCCATAGCTCAGCTGGTTAGAGCGGTCGGCTCATAACCGATTGGTCCCAGGTTCAAGTCCTGGTGGGCCCACCACACTTCAGATCCCCTTCGCGATACTTCCTCAGCTTCGCTTACCACTCCCGCGGCGTACATCTATGTACGCCTTGGTCGGGTTTCGCTCAGCTTCCTCGTCTCGCTCGGGTCTCTTTGTGTGGTTACGGCAATTTTTGCGGGCCACGCGCCCGACCGGCAGCTTTTTGCGCGAAGGGGATATGAAGTGGGGTTGTCCACCATGGAGTTGAACCTGCCCCGAGCTGCGAAGCAGCGAGGTGCAATAGTTCAAGTCCTGGTGGGCCCACCACTTGTCAATCTGTTCGAACCCTCGCTTAAATCAATTCGAGACTCCCCCGCATAAAAATGAATCCTGAGCCCCTCGGGCAGAATTTCGACCTTTTGAATGAGCTTTTGAACGATCTGGGCCCGGGCGGTTTCGCTCGCGCAGTCTCCTCGACCGAGCTGGACCAGGAACTCTCGGTAGGTCGCCAGATCCACGGGGCTATCGATGCTTGCCGAATCCGTACTCCTCGCCAGCCGGTCTTGTTCTTTCTGTTTGAGAAGCTCGATCTTTTCCATCTGCTTGAAGACCGGGACGGGCGAAACGG
>Ga0208958_1001491_pt1 | contig 23038 bp, 32 predicted proteins | sample RifOxyB1_FD_184032 | JGI IMG/M metagenome (GOLD analysis project Ga0208958, IMG submission 184032) | Soil microbial communities from Rifle, Colorado - Rifle Oxygen_injection B1 (SPAdes) | ecosystem: Environmental > Terrestrial > Deep subsurface > Rock core/Sediment | place: Rifle, Colorado... | reverse complement strand
AAAGGAACACCTAATCTATCTAGTCTAAACCTAACAAAATCAGTTCCTTCTTCTAATTTTTTTGCAGCTTCCTCTTCTAAACAAATAGTATCAACCTTAATTTTCCCTTTTGAAGTCTCAACATACCCATCAACAGCAATCAACGCAGTCCGCTGAAACCCAGAAACATTACTCCCATCAACAACAGTCTTCCTCATAAAATGAATTTCATCCAAAACTTTCGCCTTCAATAACAACGCAACCTCTAAAACAATCTTCAATGCATCCTGATTAACTTCATGTGGTGGCTCTTCATCCATCTCTACTAAACAACTAGAAGTCGAACAACCCTCATATTTTATTGTCTTTGATTTCGACATCTCAAATTTCGCAGCTTGATCAACCTTTCCAGTCTCACCAGCAGCAGCTCTCAATTTTCTTTCAAAAAAAATATCTACTTTACTATCATCATTAACCAAAGAAGGACAATTACAAAATAATTTATGAGTCTCTAACTGTTGATGTATTTCAATCCCAGACTTAAAACCCAAACCTTTGTAATCCATACAACCACAAAATAATCTAATATTTAATAAGCTTTCTCAAAGATTTTCAACACATCATCTTTAAACTTAGAATCATATTCATCCGCCAAACGCAAATAATCATATTTAACTTTCTCCATCTTCTCAAAATCATCCCCTTTCAAATGCCTAAACACCGACGGGTTTTTTAATGCAGCAGTACCAATCATTACTTCCTTCATTCCTAGATACTCAAAAAGTTTAAGATCCTCTTTTGTACGAATCCCACCATTCGCAACAATCCTTTTTCCAGTTGCAACACACTCTTCAAATACATTCCAATCTGGCTCATCAGAAGAATCCTGCTTTGCATGCCTTGCATGTACAATAAAAAAATCTGCATCAACATTCTTAATCAAATTCAAATATGTTTTTTTCCCGGCCTCATACTCACTTAACCCTAATCTTAATTTCACAGACACAGGCAATCCAATTTTCTTCAATTCATTCACTAACTCTTGAACCCTAGTAACCCGTTTCATCAACGCAGCCCCACCACCGGATTTAATAATTTCCGGCCCCGGGCACCCGACATTAATATCAATCATTTTAGGTTTAATATTAAATGATTCAAAATTCTTAACAAACTCTTTAGCACTCTCAAGTTTAATTAACATTAATTGTATTGCTGTTGGCGTAGAATTATTCAAATCAAATATTTTTTTTGCTTCATTCCTATTCCTTAGAATTGAATCAACTCTCGCCATTGGTGCAAAAGTCAAATCAGCACCATACTTACAACAAAGAGTCCTAAACGCACAATCCGTTACACCCTCCATAGGTGCCAACCAAAATTCCATACCTATGTTGTTAAAATCTCAAATTAAAAGCATTTCTATACTCTAATAATTCCCTCCAAAACCCTTATAACCTAAACCAAATACAACTCAAGCATGAAATTCCTCCCAATAAGCCTCCAAGAAGGAAAAAAATATTACAATAATTTCAAACAATTTGATGTAATATTCATTACTGGAGACCCATATTATGATCATCCTCTTAGTGGCATTGCTATTCTCTCAAGATTACTAGATTCTAAAGGATTCAAGGTAGGAATCATCGCACAACCAATAAAAGATGAGGATTACCAAGTTTGTGGTACCCCAAAATATTTCTTTTGCATCACTTCAGGATTCCTAGATTCAATGTTAGCTAATTACACACCAATGCTAAAAAAACGTGAAAATGTCTTAGTCCCAGAAAGAGCATTAATGGTTTACACCCAAAAGATAAAATCATTCTTCAAAAAAACTACAACAATTTTAGGTGGTCTAGAAGCAACAATCAGAAGATTCACACACTTTGATTATAGAACAAATGCTTTAAGACACAATATTATTGACGATACAAAAGCAGATATACTTATTTTTGGAAATGCAGAACGTGCACTATTAAACATTTTGAATGAACTAAAAAATATGAGGATTGACCCAACAAAAAAAGTATTCGAGCAAATCCCTAAAGAAAAATTAAATTTAATCGACGGCATAGCTTTCAGAACCCAAAAACCTATCGAAGGTTTAGAAATTCCCTCTTATGAAGATTGTACAAAGGATAAAAATAACTTTAACAAACTAACAAGAATCACAACACTAAATCCAGAATCAGCTTTAATCGAAAAAACAGATTTATCCTTTATCCAGCATAATAAATCTTTAAATTATTTAACAGAAGATGAGATGAATTGTTTATACGAATTCCCGTATGAAAGAGAGTTTCATCCAAATTCAAAGAACTTAAATGATTTAAAATCAATCACACAAAAACTGAAAAATTCAGTCGTTATTGGTCGTGGTTGTTTTGGTTCATGTAATTTTTGTGTAATCCCATTAGTCCAGGGTAAACAAATGTCTTCAAGAACAAGAAAAAGTATTCTAAACGAGATTAAATCAATTTATGAAAAGGATAGAATCATTAGTGACCTAACTTTACCAACGGTAAATATGTATAATTGCAAATGTAAACTTTACAATGTTGAAAATAAGCTTTATTCACCAATCCTAGAAAAAGAAATTACTATTTTCACAAAAACCGAAAAATGCAACCAGAATTGTATTGGCTGCAAATTCAGAATAATCAATAACGAATTTTTATATTTATTAAAGGATATTGAAAAAATAAAAAAAGATAATATTTTAGAACTAAGAAGTGCAATCAGGCACGATATCATCCAAGAACAACCTCACCTATTAGGAGAGATTATGAAATATACAACAAGATTAAAGATTGCTCCGGAGCATATTTCTCAAAATGTATTAAGAGCAATGAACAAATCTAATCCAAAAGCATTCATATCCTTCTTAAAAGAATATTCAAAATATAACAAACCCTTAGTTCCTTACTTTGTCGCAGCACACCCAGGATGTACTACACAGGACATGGAAGAACTAAAAGAATTTTGTAACAAAAATAATTTGACAGTTAATTTAACACAAATCTTCACCCCAACCCCTGGAACTGTATCAACCTGTATGTATTACACAGAAGTAAATCCCTTGACTAACGAAAAAGTTTACATCCCAAGAACATTTAGAGAGAAAAAGGACCAGAAGAATATCTTATTTGAAGATGAAAACTATAACGATTATAATGCTTAAAAATATGCACCTAAAAATTTTATTGGAACCCCTTCTCTAATTACCCAAGTCCGATCATAATCTAAACGGCCACCTAATGTAACAACATCACCCGGAACCAATATCCGAGGTGCAGCAACACGCTTATTACCAACATAAGTTCCATTTCTACTACAAAGATCCGAAATAACAATTGCCCCATCACAAATTTGTAAAAAAGCATGTTCTCTAGAAATAGTATCAGCATCCAATCTTAATATCCCATAATTTGGATGAACGTCCGGTTTTCTACCCAAAACCAAATCATTAGAACCAGAATATCTTTTTCCACCAGGTAATTCAATTTGAAAGAAAGGCTCAACATGAGTAGGGCATAAAGTATTAACCAAAAGATTTCTAAAATAGGACATTAAAATAAATCCTCAAAATGGATTTATAAATCTGGCTTAGATAAAAAAATCAACCAATTAGTTGAACAATTTTTTATAATTCATTAAGATAGAATTCTCAACTTCAATAGAATCCATTCCTTTCAATTTCGCAATTTCTTTAACAGTAATCGCAACATTCATTGGCTCATTTCTAGAACCTTTTACATTCGACAAGAATGGTGCATCAGTCTCAGTTAATAATTTTGTAATAGAAACCTTTTTCACTAATTCTTTAAAATGATCCAAATAAGTAATAATAACTGGCACAGAAAAATTATATCCTAACTTTTCAGCTTTTTCAACTAATTTCATACTACCGCTAAAACAATGCAACACAACTTTCTTCGCTTTCATCTCTTCTAACACTTCAACAACTTTTGCTTCAGCTTTCCGGGTATGTACAATAATCGGAATTTCCAGTTTATTTGATAATTTAATAAATTCTTTAAACCAAAAAACCTGTTTATCCATGTCACCATAAGTCCCATCTAAACCAACTTCACCAATAGCAACAGGTTTACTATCTTCAATAAACTTCAACTCTTCTTTAAGTCCATCATCATTCATTTCAAGAACATGTTCAGGATAAATCCCTAAAGCTGGTTTAACATTAGAATATTTCTTAGCAAGTTCCAAGACCTTCCGATTATCTTCAACAAAAGTTCCATTGGTAATAATAATTCCTTTGAATCTCCCAATTACTTCATCCAAATCTTCATCGAACTTTTCATAAGTTAAGTGTGCATGTACGTCTACTAACATCAACAGAATAAAATCAAAAAGTTATTTAAGCTTAACTATACCCCAAAACACTCATGGATATCATCGCTCAAGAGTTTCAAACTCCAGGGAATATAGGTGCTATAGCAAGAGCCATGAAAAACTTCGAATTTACACATTTAGTTTTACTTAATCCCAAATGCAACCATCTAAGCAAAGAATCTTTAGATAGAGCAACCCATGCAAAAGAAATCCTAAAGAACGCCAAAATAATAAAAAATCACGACGATTATGACACTTTAATAGGTACTACAGCAATATTAGGCACTGATTTTAATCTTCAAAGAAACCCAATAACCCCCGAACAATTATCAAAAATGACTTTCAAAGGTAAAGTTGGTCTAATTATTGGAAGAGAAGGTGACGGAATGCGTAATGAAGAATTAGGCAAATGTGATATTATTGTAACCATCCCAACCTCAAAAAAATATCCAACAATGAATGTTTCTCATGCAACAACAATCCTTTTATACGAACTTTTTAAAAATTCAAAAAAAGAAAAAGTTGGAGATAGTATTAGGCATGCAACAAAAGATGATAAAGAAAGAATTTTCAAACTAGTGAATGAAACTCTTAAAAAATTAGAATTCGCAACAGAAGCAAAACAAAATACTCAAAGATTAATTTGGAAAAAATTGATTGGAAAAAGTAACCTCACAAAACGAGAATTAATGGTTCTTTACGGTTTCCTGAGGAAGATAAAATGATCTATGAACTTTCAAAAGATAACTTGAAACTCTCAGTCCAAGAAGTATTAAGCTTAGCAAATACTGATAAGTATGAATTATACGAGAATATTCTTATCTGCAAAAAAGTAGATTACAAACGTTTAGCTTGTACAAATAATGTTTATGAACAAATCTTTATTGATACAAAAATCCCGAATATTAACTGGGAAAAATATTATGAAGAAAACTTCTGCGCAAGATCAAACAAAGCTTCCAAAGAAAAAGAACTCGCAGGAATTATTTGGAAAAGCCTAAAGAATCCCAAAGTCAAACTTAAAGATTCTAAAACCGAATTCCATTTCTTTTTTATCAAAGACAAAATTATTTGCGGGAAAAAAGTTTTCGAAAGAACAGAACCTTTTCATATTCGTCGTCCAGACTTACGTCCAGGCTTCTTTCCAGTCTCATTAAAACCTAGATTAGCTAGAACACTAATAAATCTCACCGGAATTAAAAAAGGCCTTATTTGGGACCCTTTCTGCGGTACAGGTGGGATATTACTTGAAGCTGCAATGATGGACTTAAAAGTTATCGGTACTGACATAGATCCAATAATGATCCGCGCAGCAAAAGAAAACTTCAAACATTATAATCTTAAAGCAACATTCGAAATTGCTGATGCCCGAACTGAAAAAATTAAATGTAAGGCAGTTGTCTGTGATCCACCTTATGGAAGAAGAGCATCAACAAAAAAAGTAATCATTGAAACTTTATACAATGATTTCTTAGAAAATGCCTACAATTTCGTCGACAAAGTGGTAATCATGATGCCAAATACAGTAAAAATAAAAACAAAATATAAAATTAAATTTTCAACAGAAGAATTCGTTCATGGCACACTAACTAGAAGAATACTTATTTTAGAGAAATGAAATCTTTATAACTTCTTTCAAAATTTATTATTCTTATGAATCTAGAAACAACATTAGAAGACGCTTGTAGACTAGTTGATCAAGCATTTAATGATCAGAAGCTAGAATTCAACAGAAAACCAAATACAGCTCGATATGAAATATCCAATTTTAATTTACTTTTTAAATTCGCAGTTAATACAGCAAATAATGCATTGTTTAAGAAAGTTCCTTATTACGCACAAGAAATGCCTTATAGAGAAACAGGATCTACCCTTGAATATTTAATGGTTTTCCATAGAGATGACAATCAATAATTCTAAAATATTCCAAAAACTAATATCAAAATACTCCAAATAAAACTCATCAACTTCTCAATCCAAGGGATCATATTGATTATTATTAAAGCTAAACAAACTAATGAAAAGAACAATAAAATCTTCTTAGAAACTTTTGCACTAAAGAAAACTAATGCTAATGAATACATCATTCTTCCCCCATCAACAGGCCCTAATGGTAATAGATTAAACAACCCAATACCAATGGAAATCATAAACAACCACATTAACAACAATTGTATCCAATCAAAGATTCCATCAACAGGATCCAAAAATTTCCAATTATCCTCTAATACTAAATTATTCTCTAAACCCATAATTCCAAAATAAGGCAAACTTTCATTCTCAGGATTACTCCCTAAAGTAACAGTATAATCCCCTTTATCAGTTCCAACAACAACCTCATCACCAGGTTTCATATCCGAAGTTTCATCAACAAAATCCTGCAAGGACAAAATTTCATCCCCATCTAAAGAAACGATTGTAAACGGCAACACAATTCCAGATTCATTCATAGCACCATCAAGTACAAACCCAGAAACACTAATTCCATCACTATCATAGATTAATCCCAAGAATGGTGTAAACACAAAGATCATAATTAACAACACAAAAATTCCTAAGAGAATATTTAAAAAAGGCCCGGCAGCGAATACAGATAATTGTTTCATAATAGACTTTTTTTCCATAATCATTTCATCAGGCTCTACAAAAGCTGCTAACAACGGACCTAAGAATGCAAACCCAGAACTTTTGATTGGAACCTTGATATTTCTTGCAACAACCCCATGTGCAAACTCATGAATTGCAGCTGCAATAAAAATAGTTATAATCCAATGCCAAAAGGATAATGCTGGAACTCCAGGAATAGAAATCCCCGGTAACACTGGCGCTAATGCTGACTCAGTTCCTGGAATTAATATCAAATCCAAAGTTGCTTTGATTAAAAAATACAAAATAAAAGCCATACCTAAGAATCCAACTATAACACCGAGATAAGAAAATATCTTAACAGCTCTAGGAAATTTTCCAGAAATTTTATCCATTAATTTCAAACCCAGTTTAGTTTTATATAAAACCAAGAAACCTTGATTCTCAAACTTATCTTTGAAACGATAATAAACCACTAACAATAAGAAATAAAATATTAATACTGAAAGCAAATCCCAATTCATTTTAATATTAATAAACAAAGTTATTTATAAAAGTTATTAAAAAAATAATTTAAGCACCAGCTTTTGCTTTGCTCTTGATAACTCTAAAATCTTTTCCACCACACTTTCGGCACTTAACAGACTTAGCAATAATCCTTATAGAATCAGTTCGAATTTTGGTTTTACAATTTCTACAAACAAAAACTCTCTTGAACAATCTTCCAATAGCTGCTTCAAATTTTACCATGTTTATCCACTACTCATAACATCTTGTACGATTTTTTCATCCAATACAACCCAGTATGTAACTTGTACCCCTTCTTTAACCTTTTCTTTCAATTCTTCAGGAACAATAATATCAAATGTTTCAAATGAATCATTATCCATAACATTTGCTCTATCACCCATGACAGACAAAACTTGAGCACTTTTCTTTTCGATAACTGGTGACTCTATTTTATCATGTCCAGGCATAATCTTGATTATTTTTCTACCGTCTTTAATTGCTACAGCTTGAATTCTACACTTCGCATGACCATGCTTACCAGGTCTTGAGATTTCTAGACTTTTAACAACACAAGCATACCCATCAAATATAACATATCTTCCTGGTTTTGCTTCAGTAGCATCAATTGGTTTTACTTCTCCCATGATTGATAAAGAAAAATTAAGTATATATAAATCTTTTCATAATTTCTTTAAACTTTTTTTAAGATTTTTAGTCTCTTTAGGTTTTGGAATCCTCTCATTCAACTCATCAATCTTAGAATTAATTATAGCCAAAGCCACCCACATTTGGATTTTTGAGGATTTTTTTTCAGTTAAATAAGATTTCTTTTCTTTAGAAACCTCTAACAATAATTTATTCAAAGAACTTTTCACTTTGGGATCCAATTCATCCATCCACATATAAAAAAGAATATTCAACAACTTAAAAAGCATTTACAAACTCTAACAATAATTTTAAATACTAACAATTATTCTTCAAAAACATGAAAACAAAAAATGGCGATTTTGTACAGATAGAGTTTATTGGAAGACTTGAAGACGGAACAATCTTCGATTTAAATGATAAAGAACTTGCAAAAAAAGAAGGTCTTGGTACTCACATTCACGATAAAACCATCATTTGTTTAGGTTCTAAAGATGTTGTTGAGGGATTAGACGAATTTTTGATTGACAAAGAACCAAACCAAAAATTAGAAGCAACCATCCAACCTGAAAAAGGATTCGGAAAAAAAGATACCAAACAATTTTCATTAATCCCATTAAATAAATTCAAAGATAAAAAATTTAACCCAATGCCAGGACTAAGAATTGAGGTCGACGGAACACCGGGAACAATTAAATCCGTCTCTGGAGGCCGCGTATTAATAGATTTCAACCATCCATTAGCAGGCAGAGTTTTAAAATACCAAGTTACAATCACAAACATAATCACAGATCTTAAAGAAAAGGTTAGTTCATTATTAGAAACAAACTTACACATGCATAATAATTATCAAATAGAAGAAAACAATGGTGAAGTAATCATAAAGTGTGAATTACCAAATGAACTCAAAGAAATGCTTGAAATTGAACTTAAGAAAAGAATTCCAGAATTAAAATCATTAAAACTTGAGAAGAAAACAAAATAGAAACTAAATCACAGGTATTTTTATAAATTCTATTCTTAAAAAACAGAGTTTATGGAAAGTATATTCAAACAAGCTTCTTCGTCACCAGGATTAAATCCAGATAATTTTAAGAAAGTCCATGCAATAGATGAAGAATTAGAAGCCATTCTTTCTCGTCAAAAATCCAAATTAAAAGTCATCGGATGTGGTGGTGGTGGGAACAATTCAATTAACAGAATGTTTGAGATAGGAATTGTTGGTACAGAGACTATTGCAATAAACACAGACGCCCAGGACTTATTATATACGAATGCAGACTTAAAAATTCTAATTGGAAGAGAATTAACACAAGGCCTTGGTGCAGGGAGTATCCCTCAAGTTGGAGAGGAAGCAGCAAGAGAATCAGAAACAGAGATTAAACAAAAGATTTCTGGAGCGGATATGATTTTCATTACAGCGGGTTTAGGAGGAGGAACAGGAACAGGTTCTGCACCAGTAGTAGCCGAGATTGGAAAAAAGGTTGGTGCACTAACAGTTGCAATCGTAACCATCCCATTCGCAATGGAAGGTTCAAGAAGATATGATAATGCTATGTATGGTCTTGAGAAATTAGAGAAATATGCTGATACATTAATTGTTATTCCTAACGACAAATTACTAGAATTAGCTCCGGATTTACCGCTCCATACAGCTTTCAAAGTAGCAGATGAGATTCTAACAAATGCAGTAAAAGGAATAGCAGAATTAGTTACAAAAGCAGGCTTGGTTAACTTAGACTTTGCTGATATTCGAGCAGTCATGGGCAAAGGTGGCGTATCAATGATTGGAATCGGTGAATCAGATTCAGATAATAGAGCCCTAGAAGCAGTTGAAAAAGCGATTAATAATCCATTATTAGATGTTGATATAGGCGGAGCAACAGGTGCACTAATTAACGTTTGTGGTGGCTCTGATATGACTCTCGAAGAAGCACGTAAGGTTGTAGAAGCAGTCACAAAAAAATTAGATGAAGATGCACGAGTTATTTGGGGTGCACAAATTTCTGAAGACCTTGGTACAGCAATGAAAGTTTTGTTAATAGTTACAGGCGTCAAAAGTTCACAAATTTTTGGTACAAAGAAAGCAAAAATGGACAAACCAAAGATGGAACAAGAATTAGGGATTGAATTTTTCTAAACCTTAAACCCAAACATTTAAATATCACTTAAAATCCTTTTAGTAACATGAATGCCAAGTTGCAACACTATTGGACAAAAACTAAAAGTTTCATCAAAGAATGTATTCGGGTTTTCCAAATAACCAAAAAACCTTCAAAAGATGAATACAAGGCAATTGTTAAAGTAACTGCTCTTGGAATACTAATCGTTGGAGCATTAGGCTTCATAATTTCAATTACAGGAGCATTGACCCTAGGATTTTAAAAAATGGAATCACAAATATTCGTATTAAGAACAACAGCAAACAGAGAAGAGCAAGTTATCGACTTCGTTTCTTCAAATGCACAAAAGAAAAAATTAGGAGTATATAGTATAGTCCATCCTCACGGAATGCGGGGATATGTTTTTCTAGAAGCTAAAGATCGTCAAGCAGCAGAAGAATCATTCATTGGAATTCCTTATGCAAAAGGTTTACTTCCAAAACCTGTAGAAATGAAAGAAATAGAACCAATGTTAGAGCAAATTACAATCAAAGTTAATATTCAAAAGAACGATATCGTCGAGATTATTACTGGCCCTTTCAAACATGAAAAAGCTAAAGTAATCAGAGTAGACATTCAAAAAGAAGAAGTCGTTCTTGAAATTCTTGAAACTGCTGTACCAATTCCTTTGACATTAAAATTGGACTCTGTTAAAGTTATCAGAAGAGAGAATCCGACTGAAGAAGATTCCCTTTAATTTTTTATTTATCATAAATACCCCCCTGCTCTGCGGTGGGGATAGCTTCTAAGTATATTCAGGTTTACTCAGAAAGACTTATAAATCCTTAATTTTTCTCAGACTGACATGGCTAAAGAAATTGTTGAATCATTAGTAGAAGGAGGAAAAGCAACCGCTGCTCCACCATTAGGTCCGGCCTTGGGTCCATTAAAATTAAATATCGGCCAAGTAGTTGCTGAGATTAACAAAAAAACAGCAGCATTTGTAGGTATGAAAGTACCAGTCAAAATTATCGTTGATACCGAAACAAAAGAGTTTGAAATCCAAATTGGAACACCACCAGCTTCGGGATTAATAAAAAAAGAATTTAGCTTGAAAGATGGTTCTGGTATCCCAAATAAAAATAAAATTGCTAATGCAGCAATAGAAGATATGATCAAAATCGCAAAAATGAAAGAAACAAATCTTTCATGTAAAAATTTAAAATCCTCTGTAAAAACAATCATTGGTACATGTCATTCAATGGGGATTCTTATTGAAGGAAAAACTGCCCAAGAAATTTATCCAGATATAAATAAAGGAAGTTTTGACAAAATTATCGATGCTGAAAAAATTGATGTTTCTGCTCAGAAAAGAACAGAGCTTGCTGAACAATTAACAAATTACCAAAAGAAATTTGCTGGTGAATTAGCTAAAATGGCTACTGCTAAGAAAGAGAAAGAAGCGGCTAAAGATAAGAAAGCAGCACCTACAGATGCAAAAGGTGCAGCAGCTAAACCTGTAGCTAAACCTGCTGGAAAAAAATAAATTTTTTATTTATTCCTAATTTTTTATTTTATAATTCCATTTGAATTTAATTATTCTACTAACGATAGATATATAAATAGCCCAAAACTTTCAAAGATGGGGTTGTAGGTTAACTTGGTTAGACTTTCGGGTTTGGGACCCGACGATCCCGGTTCAAATCCGGGCAGCCTCATCAAAAGGCTTATAAACAAGAGATAAACTTAAAGGAGAAAAATGGCAAAAAAAATCGGTTCAGTTGCAAGATTTGGTGCAAGATACGGAAAAAGAACTAAAACAAAACTACTTTCTGTTGAGAAATTACAAAAGAAACCACAAAAATGTCCTTATTGTTCAAGATTCCAAGTTAAAAGAATCGCAGCAGGAATTTATTTTTGTAGTAAATGCGAAGCTAAATTCACTGGAAAGGCATATAATATAGGGGAGTAAAAAAATGGTAGACTACAAATGTTTCACTTGTGACAAAACAGTAAAAAGTGATTACATAAAAAAGAAAGTAAGATGTCCATACTGTGGTAGTAAAGTTTTATACAAACAAAGAACAGTCCGTACAGAAATTAAGGCAATTTAAAATGGATATCCAAAAGGAAACTCAAGAAAAGATCGCTCAATTACAAATGTTAGAGCACAGCTTAAATAATTTTGTTTCTCAAAAACAGAATTTTCAATCTCAAATTTTAGAAGTTGAAAACGCTCTTAATGAAATGCAAAATTGTAAGGGCAAAGTTTACAAAATAACTGGCAATGTAATGTTCGAATCTGAAAAAGAACCTTTATCAAAGGAACTTAATGAAAAAAAAGATTTACTAGACCTTAGAATTAAAAGTTTAGAAAAACAAGAAACGGCATTAGAAGAAAAAGCAAAAAAGCTTCAAGCTGAAGTTATGGAAGAGCTTGATAAACACATGAAAAATGGAAACTCTGATTGAAGAATTAAATGCAATACTCGATGATGAAAGTATGCCAAAGAACGTTCGTAGCAAAATTGAAGTCGCTATTTGCGCTTTACAAGATTGTTCTGTCGAAGAAAGCCTACGGGCAAATAAAGCAATACAAGAATTAGATGATGTTTCTGACGACCCAAACATGCCCTCATATGTTCGTTCTCAATTATGGACAATTATCAGTCAATTAGAAACATTATAACACTACTTCTACAAATAAAGTTCTCTACTATGGAAATGTATTTAAACTAATTTCTAATATACAGAGGATAATTGGGAGGTTCCAAGGGAAAATGAACGAGACTCTTTTACGGATAAAGAACAAGATTCTAGGTACAAGTCAAGAAGAAGACATTCCAGACGAATTTGGGGAAGACTATTTAGAAATTGATAGTAACAATCAACCTGCGAGAAAATCAAAGGTCGTTGTAAAGCCATTTATAATCAAAGAATTCCAAGATGTTAAACAAGTCTTAGATGCATTAAGAGATGGTTATACTATTGCTTTGGTAAATATTCGTCCAATCAAAGAAAAGGATATGATCGAATTGAAGCGAGTTGTAAACAAACTAAAGAAAACTTGCGATGCAGTTGACGGTGATATTGCTGGATTTGGCGAAGATTGGCTAGTTGCTACACCTAACTTTGCTACGGTTGATAGAAGTTTTTCTAAAGCTGGCGTTTCAGCACAAGTAGAAGTAGAATAAGTAAGCTTTTTAAATTCTTTTTTAATAATTATATTCTATGGAACAAATAGAAAGTGAAATATGCCCAATCTGTATGGCAAAAGAATTAATTTTAAGTGAAGACGAAATTGAAATTCCATATTTTGGTAAAGTTTTCTTATTTTCAATGCATTGTAATGCATGTGGATTTCATAAAGCAGACGTAGAATCCGCAGAAATGAAAGATCCCTGTAGAGTTACATTTACAATTGAAAAAGAAGAAGATATGAATATCCGAGTTGTAAAATCTTCTGAAGCAACCATAAAAATTCCCCAATTTAGGATGACAGTAACTTCTGGCCCTGAATCTGAAGGTTATGTTTCAAATATAGAAGGGATGTTAAATAGATTTGAAAAAGTAATAGAAAGTGAAAAAAATAATTCCGACGACGAAAGTGCAGTAAAGACCGCAAAAAACCTATTAAAAAAGATTAGAAAAGTTAAATGGGGCGAAATGCCATTAAAAATAATCATTGAAGACCCAACAGGAAATTCTGCAATCATTTCAGAAAAAACAATAATTGAAAAATTAAAAGGCAAGAAAAAATAAAAATTTTTTATTCTTCTTCTGAATCTTCGCCATCTTCATCAGTAGTTAAATTATCATCATAGTCATCTTTAAAATCTTCATTTAAAAAATCATCTCCAGCATCCTCTTCATCATAAGCTTCCAGGCCTTCCATATAAATCCCTCCGTTTAAAAATTAAATTGACATCAAACAGAACATATTTAAAAAGATTTCTGATATTCAGAATCAGTTAATGTATTAACTATAAATGAACAACTAAAGTAAACCTGAATATACTTAGAAGCTATCCCCACCCCAGAGGGGTCTCGCTTCGTTCGCCTGCTTCACTTTGTTTCGCAGTGGGGTATTTATGATAAATAAAAACAAACATCCAAAGCATTTATATAGGTCCTATTAAACAAAAAATAAGGTCGGAGGAATAAATATGTCACAACAACAACCAATTTTTATATTACCAGAAAATACTCAAAGATTCATCGGTAAAGACGCTCAAAGAAATAATATTATGGCTGCACGTTTAGTTGCAGAAACTGTTAGAACTACTTTAGGTCCAAAAGGAATGGACAAAATGATTGTTGATTCTTTAGGTGATATCACAATTACAAATGATGGTGTAACAATTCTAAAAGAAATGCAAATAGAACATCCAGCTGCAAAAATGATTGTTGAGGTAGCAAAAACCCAAGACGAACAAGTTGGTGATGGAACAACTACAGCAGTAATTATTGCGGGGGAGTTATTGAAGAACGCAGAAAAACTTCTAGAACAAAATATTCATCCAACTGTAATCACAAAAGGTTACAACCTGGCTAATGAGAAATCCCAATTATTACTTAATGAACTTGCAGAAAATGTTTCAATTAATGATAAAGAAACATTAAGAAAAATCGCAGTAACATCAATGATCGGAAAACACGGTTCAGCAAAAGAGAAATTAGCTTCAATATTACTCGAAGCAATACAAGAAGTGATTGAAGATAATAAAATTGATTTTGATTCAATAAAATTAGAAAAGAAAGTTGGTGGGGGGATTGAAGATTCAGAATTGATTAGAGGTTTAGTTCTAGACAAAGAACGAGTCAACTCATCAATGCCAACAAAAGTAACAAATTGTAAAATCGCTTTAATTGATGGTGCATTAGAAATAAAATCTCCAGAAACTGATACAAAAATCCAAATTACTGATCCAACACAACTTCAAGGGTTTATTGACCAAGAAGAAAAGATACTAAAGGGAATGGTTGACAAAATAATTGCTGCTGGTGCAAACGTTGTTTTCTGTCAAAAAGGAATAGATGATATCGCACAATATTATTTAGCAAAAAATAAAATTTATGCCTGCAGAAGAATCAAAAAATCTGACATAGAAAAACTATCCAAGGCTACAGGAGCAAAGATTGTAACAAAACCTTCAGATTTATCCCCTTCAGACCTCGGCTTAGCCGGAGAAATTGAAGAAATCAAAGTTAATGATGAAATGTTAACCTATGTAAAACATTGTCAAAATCCAAAGGCAGTGACAGTCTTAATTAGGGGTGGTACAGAACATGTTGTTGATGAAATTGAAAGAGCAATGGTAGACTCACTAAGTTGTTTGATCGCATCAATCCATGTTGGAAAAGTTGTTGCAGGTGCAGGCGCTACTGAAATAGAACTTTCAAGAGGTTTGAGAATCTTCGCAAACACTTTATCCGGAAGAGAACAATTAGCAGTCTTTGCTTTCGCAGATTCAATTGAAGTTGTTCCAAGAACCCTTGCAGAAAATGCAGGCTTAGATCCAATTGATATTCTTACAGAACTAAAAGCTAAACATGATTCTGGAATGAAATGGGCAGGCATTGATGTTATTTCAGGAAAGATCATGGACTCTTGGGCAGAGGGTGTCATAGAACCACTTAAAATAAAAACTCAAGCAGTAAAATCCGCTTCTGAAGTTGCAGAATTAATTTTAAGAATTGATGATGTTATTGCAGGTTCAGGATCAAGATCTCATGAAATGCCAAATCCAGAATCAATGATGTAAAAATACCCATAAGCTTTATAAATTAGCTTTCATCATATAGACACATGGTAAAAAAGAGTATGACTAAATCTACTTCTAATTCCAAACCAAGGGATCCTACTAACAGACTTATTGAATCAAATATTGCATTACAACATAAAATGGTTGACGTTTTAATCGGAGTCAAAGAACTAAACGAAAATGTTTCTTCATTGGTTACATTATTCAAAAGTGCAGGTGAACACATCAAATCAGGAAAGTATGAAGACCCTATGATCAACAAATTAAATGACCTATTAGAACAAAATAAAAATCTCACAAAAGCATTAGGTTTACTAGAAAATTACGTTAAAGCAAAACAACCACCAATGCAATATTAAGATGACTACTCGTTTCATACTAGATAATCAACTCAAAGAACAAATGAGCATATTAGAAGAGATTGATTACCTTACAAAAAAGAAACCTTATCCTGATAATAAATCAGTGCATTTAGCAAGATTTCTAGATTCCTGTTTTCAAATTGTTGAACAAGAAAAAATAAAAGAAGAACAAGCAAAGACAGACAAAATAAGAATTAAACAACGACAAGAATTTGAACACAAACGTAAAGCTGAAGAAATAACCAAAAAACAAACTTTAGAAATTGAAGCACCTTCTCCAATCAAAGATATTCCTCCAATGTTACAAGAAACACCAGGAACATTAATGGATTTACCTCCATTATTGAACGATATTCCTACACCAATGCCAGAATTAGAAGAAAAACGTGAATATGTAATCCAAATATACAACAATCAAGTAGGAATTCTTGTAGAAAAAAATACTGAAGATAAATATTACTATCAGGCTATAGAACCATCAATAGAACCAAAAATTATAGAAAAAGCTAAAGAATTATTTGGTAAAGAAATTGAAAAGAATCCATCAATATTAGATAACAAGAATTATATGCAAAAGATTACAGAAAAAACTACACAAAAAGTTAATATCCCTTTCACATCATTAATGCCAGGGAATTTACATTACTATTTAGAAAGGGATTATGTTGGCGGAAACAAATTTGATCCTTTACTTTATGATGAAAAAATTAAAACAATCTATTGTGAAGGTGCAATGAAACCAATAAAAGTAGAATACGAACCCTTTGGAACTATTGAAACAAATATAATCCTAAAAAATAACGAAGATTTTAACCAATTCTTAAAAAGATTACTAATCGCTACAGGAAAAGTATTTAATGAGAGCAACCCAATCATAGACTTAACAATCCAAGGTTTAAAATTCGAAGGAATAATTGGCCTAGGAGAAACAAACACAAAACTAACAATAAGGAGGGTAAAAAATGCTAGCTGAAATGATTATTATTTTCGTTCTATTATTTATAATATTTGGATTAATATACCAATTTATGTTCAGTATATGGATAGAAACATTGATTATTTCAATTGTCTTCTTCGTTTCATACGTTACCATAAAAATATTGATCCACAGACACAAAAAAAAGAAAGAAGGTTTAGATATAGCTTCACCTGAAATTGAATCTAAAAAACCATCATTTGATGAAAAAAGTGATGATTCAACTATGAAAACTTTGAAACCATTCATTACAAAGAACACAAAAGAAGGATTCAAGCCTCAAACAATAAAAGAAGCTCTACAAAAGCAAGGTTGGCCAAAAGAAAAAATTGACCAAGCATTCAAAGAACTAAAACTATGAATCAAAAACCAACTTGGGAAATTATTATTCCCTCTATTCTTTTAATTTACCTAGGTTATTATCTCAAAGGCTTTTTCATAATCAATTATTTTATTGGAGGACTGGGAATAATTCTAGGGATTTATAACTTAATTAAAAAATAATCATTTTCACAATAAGTGAAAGGAGGCATTAAAATGGAAAAAAAAGTCCCAAATATTGTTTTTAAAACAAGAGTTAGAGACGAATCAGTACCTGGACCAAATCCCTTTAGATGGCAAGATGTAACATCTGATGAAATTTTCAAAAGAAAAAAAGTAATCATCTTTGCACTCCCAGGAGCATTTACACCAACATGTTCGAATACACATTTACCAAAATATGAAGAACTGTATGATGAATTAAAAAGCTTTAATATTGATGAAATCTATTGTTTATCAATAAATGATGCATTTGTAATGTTCCAATGGGGCAAACATCAAAATGTCACAAAAGTTAAATTATTACCTGATGGAAGTGGCCATTTTACGAGACAAATGGGGATGTTAGTTAACAAAGATAATTTAGGATTTGGTTATAGATCTTGGAGATATTCTATGGTTGTAAATAATGGAATTATTGAAAAGATGTTTATCGAACCAGGTTATTCAGATAACTGTCCTACCGACCCATTTGAAGTTTCTGATGCAGAAACAATGTTAAAATATTTAAAAGAAACAAAATAATTTTTTTATTTTTTAGGAAAACTAAATAAATCAAATAGAAATATTAAGATTAATGCTAGAACAACCAGGTACAATTAGAATAAAAACAAAAGACTTTAATGCTTATATCAAAACGAAAAATTCTTGGAAGAAAACAAAAATCTCAGAGTCCGCAAAAAAAGTAATAAATTCCTTCAAAGCACATAAAAATCTCAAAGAATTAATAGATAAAAAAGACCCAAATTTCATAAAAGGAATGATTTTTAATGATAAATGCTTAGGTGCAAGAATAAACATTCTACCAGATGGAACAAAACTAAACCAAGCGTACTCATTATTTGCAAAGAATTTAACAATCCACGACGAAAAATCTCATGATCACTGGGATGTGATCTACCAAAATCCAAATGGCAAATTTGCTTATATCTATACATTAGAAAAAAAGATTAAATCTAAAACTTCCAAATTCAAAAAAGTAAAAGAATTTAAAAAAGTGTTTCCAATACTTCAAGAAAATGCCCAAAAAGCCCTTTCAGATAAAAAAGATATTTTAGCATTACCCATGTTTACATTACTAAACACATATATGCGAGTAGGAAATGAAATCTATTACAAAGAACACAATCATAAAGGCTTAACCACACTTAAGAAAAAAGACATAAAAATCAACAATAATAAAGTCACATTTAATTATATCGCTAAGGATGGCGTACCTATGGTAATAAATAAAGATTTTCCTGAAGCTTATACATTTAGATTAAAAGCCCAACTAAAAAATTTAAATAAAGATTCATTTATATTCACAACCTCAAAAGGCCATCTATTAAAAGAATCAAACTTTAAAGAAGCATTCAAAAAATACTGTGGCAAAGAATTTTTTCCACATATAGTAAGATCATTCTACGCGACTAATAGTATCCAAGAATTCCTAAAAACTAAACCAAATAAAACCGAAATTAAAAACCAATTAAAAGATATTGCCGAAAAATTAGGCCATAAAAAGTTTTCAAAGAAACACAAGGAATGGGAAGATAACTATACAACTACAATAAGTCATTATATTGAACCTAAACTTGCAGAAAAAGTCCGACTTTTAATAAAATAATGAATCCAAGACCATAAACTTTAATAATGGGGATTAAAAATTAATCCTTATGAGCTTGGTAGAATATATTCAATCTGAAATTTTAAAAGGAAGAACTCCCATTCTTGAATATGCTTACAAACCTCAAGTTTTTAATGTAAATTTTAAAGGAATTTCACAATTAGATATTGCCGCAGAACTTAAAGTTTTTAGTGATAATAATGATAAACAAGGTTTTGAAAAATTAATTAATACACTGGCTGCCTATTTCCCAGAAGAGGAAAGAATATTAAGAACGGTTAGATATCTGAAAGGAATATCCAAAATCGCAGATGGTATTTTCGCAAGTATTTCAAGTAATGGAGTATTTAATCCACATAACCCAAATGGAGAAATTTCATTAAGCCAAGACTGGAAAATCCAAAAACAAACCGGAAGAATTTATACATTTGTAACAGAAAATCTAAGCAGCCTATTATTAATAGCTGAAACCACAACAATAGGAAAATATCAACCGACAACGACTGAACTAACTCCAGAATTAAATACCCCTACTCCAGGACCAACTAAATCTACAGAATACGATAATTAATCCACAAAATCCAACAACCAATTAACAACAAAACTAATTATTCCAGTTAAAACACCATAGACTAACAAAATACTATACAAATGATAATCAATATAATTCATAGCAAATAACATTTCTGCAATAATGAATGTAAATACCAAAGTCGGAATCAAAATATCCCATTTAATTACAGGTTTAATTATGTTAATCCTAGGAATACTAATCACATTTGGAATTTTTTAAAAAATGGTGCGCGAACCGAAGAAAGGGCTTACGTTCCGATGCCCAAATATTATACTTAACCTTTAGACTGAATACAATACATTAGGTTAAAACAAACATATTTTTACTGATTTCTATTCTAAAAGTTCCTACCCTTTACAATCAGATATTTAAATGTAAAAGGTAAGATCAGGATATGGGCACAAAACCAAAGTTATATAAATATGTACCCACATAAATTAAATATGGTTTATCACGAGATTAGAGAAAAAAACGGAAAAAAACAAAACTATTTAGTTTTCTCTAAAAGGGAAGAGAATAAAATTATTAAAAAAAGTAAATTTATAGGCCTTGGCTCTATTTCAAAAGAAAAGATTGAAAAACTTAAAGAAAAATTTAAAATAGATATAATGAGTAATATCTCTTCAGAAAATTTATCCAAAGAACAATTAAGAGAAATTGAAAATTTAAAAGAAATTTATAATCAAAAAATCAATCTTTTAAGCAAAGAAGAATTTGAAAAGTTTGAAAATACCTTTTTTACAGAGCTTACATATGATAGTAACGCAATTGAAGGAAGTTCATTATCACTTGAAGATACAAACCTTGTAATTAATGAAGGACTTGTACCTAAAGGCAAAACAATAAGAGAAATTAACGAAGCAAAAAACCATATAGATGCAATAAATTTTATCAATATTTATGAAGGAGATTTAAATGAACTATTTATCTTAAAACTTCATTCAATAATTCTAAATAATATTTCAGAAAGATTTGCAGGAAGATATCGAGAAACAACAGTTAGGATTTTTAAAAGTGATGTTAGTTTTCCAAACGCAACAAAAGTCCCACAATTAGTTGGAAATCTAGTTTATTGGTATAAAAAAAATAAAAATAAACTTCATCCCTTTGAATTAGCAGTAATATTTTCAATTAAATTCGTATCTATTCATCCCTTTGTTGATGGAAATGGTAGAGTTTCAAGGTTACTAATGAACTTTATTTTAAAAAAAAATAGCTATCCCTGGATTAACATATATACAAAACAAAGAGCAGAATATTTACATGCAGTTAGATTAGGAAATGAAGAAGATTACAAGCCTATCTTAGAATTTTGTATTATTACATTAAAAGAAAACTTGAAGAGTTTTGAAATAATTTAATGTGGGCACAGATATAGTGACAACTAAAAATGTTCCCACATAAATAATGGTGCGCGAGCCGTGTATCATAGCTCCATTTAGAAGCGCTAACAATCTTGGTATTACCTAACTTTAAATAGTAGATAGCGACGAGATTTATATATCTTTCCTTTAAACAATAAAACCCCGCAATTTTAACATCAAAAAAGTAAAAAAATCTAAAATAGATTAAAATAGCCAAAAAACCTAATATATAGCAGTTTAACAACCGCGCAATTTAACAATAAAATAATCTAATTAAAGCGCAATCTAAAAAACAATTCCAAAACAACTACTATCCAAACTTTAACCAATATACCCCTTACAATTGAAGATTAAAATGTAGAGGGTAATGAGTATATGGCCACACCAAAGCGAAATATTTATATAATCCTGTGCCCATATATTTATTATGACTTACATAGAAATTTTAAAAAGGGATAATAAAAAGTATTACTATGTTACTAAGAATATTAGAATTTCAGAAAATAAATGGAAAAAAATTAGATCTTATTTAGGAGATAAAAAACCTTCTAATAACGAAATTTCTAAAGCAACAAAAGAAATAGAAAATAAAATTAAAGATCTTGGATTCAATAAAAATAAATATCAATACCTTAAAGAAAGTGATGCTGTGCTTCTTCAAGATTTAAAAGAAAGCTATAAATCATGGTTAGAATCAACCCCAGATAGCATTAAAAGCAAAACTAATGAAAATTTTATGATTAGATTTACTTACCATAGTAATGCTATAGAAGGGAATAGACTGACATTAAGACAGACAGCTTTAATCCTTAAAGATAAGGTTATTCCATCTGGCGTAACTGCTGATGATTACAATGAAGCTATAAACGGAAGAGAATGTCTTGATTATATCAAAGCTTACAAAAAAGAATTTAGTAAATCCCTTATGTTAAAAGTTAATGAAATTCTAACAAAAAATACAAATATCATTTATGGAGGTAGAATAAGATTTTTTCCAGTAGAAATTCAAGGATCAAATCATCAACCTCCAGAAGCAAAGGATGTTCAAGGACACATTAATAATATGATAAAATGGTTTAGTAAAAATAAGAATAAATTGCATCCCTTTGAACTAGCTGTAATTTTACATCATAAAATTACTTGGATTCATCCATTTGAAGATGGAAATGGTAGAACTGCAAGGACAATGATGAATTTTATATTAATGAAAAAAGGATATCCTATGTTTTTTATCCCCATTAAAAAAAGAGAAGAGTATTATTTTACATTAGAAGAAGCAGACAAAGGGAACTATTCTAATTATGTTGCAATGATGTTAAATTTAATTGTTGATCAAGTCAAGTCTTATGAGCACAAAGAAGAGAAAAAATAATTTGTATGCCCACAAATTTGAAACTCCCCAACCCTAAAGGGTGAGGAGTTTCAATATTTTCACCACCATTTCACACAATAGGTGTTATGATTGTATTTTATAGCAACATTGTCGCTATAGTGAAAGAGCATGTAGGCTCTAACTCAAATTTTAACTACCCAAATTTAAGGATAGTTGTTAGGACACCAAAAAATAAAAAGATTAAGAAAAATAAAAAGATTATTGTTTTTGACTATAAAGCCTTTCTATACTATCCCTGAAATAATCCATTGTCAAAGGAGTTATTCTATAGTCAAGGACT
>Ga0208958_1001490_pt1 | contig 23051 bp, 17 predicted proteins | sample RifOxyB1_FD_184032 | JGI IMG/M metagenome (GOLD analysis project Ga0208958, IMG submission 184032) | Soil microbial communities from Rifle, Colorado - Rifle Oxygen_injection B1 (SPAdes) | ecosystem: Environmental > Terrestrial > Deep subsurface > Rock core/Sediment | place: Rifle, Colorado... | reverse complement strand
AACGGCAATGGGCAGAAACAGAAAATAAATAAAGGTTGATAATTTAAATTTATTTTTTCGCCTAAGCCAAAGAATAAAAAGAATCGGGATTGCCCAAATAGCTGACCATTTTGAGGCGAGGGCGAGACCAAAAGATAATGCCGAAGTAAAATCCTTTTGTTTCATGAATAAGTAGATCGATAGAAGTGTAAAAAAAAGTATATAGGAATCATTCATCCCAATCCGGCTCATGACAAGAGCAAGCCCGTCGAGAGAAAGTGCGGCAGCGGCAAGCAGTCCGATTGCCTCATCCTTAAAAAGTTCTTTTGCCAAAAGGTAGACAAGGAAAACCGACCCTACTCCCAAGATGGCCCCCGGGATTCTCCACCCGAATGAATTTTCACCGAATATTAGCATCCCCAAAACCATTCCAAGCTTGGCAACCGGAGGATGAGTCCACTCGTAGGCAAAACCCGCGGGAGGTGTATTCCACCACTCCCAAGCCTTGGGATCTCCGTGCAAAATTACCCGGGCAGTGAATGCATGGTAAACCTCATCAAAATATTCGTTTTTGGGAGAGCCCAAATTAAAAGTTCTTGTCACAAAGGCAAATGTTAGTATCAAAATCAGAAAAAGTTTGGCTTTTTGAGGACTAATGGAAATTTTTGGTAATTTCACCAGAACTTTAGTTGCACTTCTTTTCTTCAGACTATGAAAAAATTTATTTACCGTTAGCATTATTTTTCCCCACTCCAGCCTCAGGTTTCGGGCAAATACATAAAATGTAAATATTACAATGGCGACATTAATAACTTCCAAAAGTTTAACAGCAAAATCGGAAAAAACCTGTCTAAAATCATCAGTAATCCAAATATAGGCATAATGAAGGTTGGCTGTATATGTTAAGGAAAATCCAAAATAGGGAATTAAAAATAGCGGATTCTCAATGGCGGCAATCGCAAGCGGGGCAAAAACCGGAAGCAAATGTCTCTCGTGCATTCTTGTAAAAAACATAAAACTGGCGGCAAAAATCAAGGCTGAAAGATAATAGGGTGCTTGCTTCTTTTTCCAAAGTTTAAAACACGCAAATAAAGTTAAAAGTGAAACCAGTATATAACCGCCGACTTGGTAATAAATATTATCCGCCCTCCAAAATCCAAATAATCCCCAAAAGTTAAAGGCGTTAACGGAAGTGTAGGGATACTGATTAAGAGATACCCCGAGCCGTTCATAAATGAAGGAAATTAGGTTCCCATGGTTCCAAAACGGGATAAAACCGGCAATAAATATAGACATACCGGTTAGCAAATAGGCAAATATTTTTTGTATATTCCATTTTTCCTTAAACATTATTAATAAAATTACAGGAAACATAAATGCCGTTTGCGGCTTAATTAAAGTCCCCACTGCCAGACTAATAGCCGACAAAATAAAACTGAAGGGTATTAAGTAAATTGAGAGGATTGAAGTTAGTGCAGTCAGGGAATCAACCTGCCCCCAAAGGGAGGAGTTAGCTAAAATGGCAGGATTAAAAAGGTAGATCCCGGCTCCGATAAGCGCCCATCTTGACCCCTTGGACTTTACTAAAATTCTGTAAATAAGGTATCCCGTAGCCAAATCAGCTAGTATTGCCGGCAATTTATAAAGTACGACGTCGGGAACAAAATTTCTGATTTTCCCCAGAAAATACAAGACATAAAGATACCCCGGCAAATAGTCGCTCCAGGAATTATAAAAAAATTTGAAACCGTTTTTAGCCAACATCGAGCTCCAGCTGATAAAGGTTCCCTGATCAAGACTAAGGGTTCCAAAAAAAGAAAGTAAAACTCTAAAAAGAAAGGCTGCCAGAATAATTAAAATAATATTTTTATTTCGTTCAAAAAATTTCATATATATCTATTCCGTCCCTATTATAAATTAGTTTTAAATTTTTATTTTTATCAAAAAGTTTTTCAGCAAGAGGAAATTGGCCCCTTTCCTCCCTGCCGTAAAACACATACTTTGCACTATATTTAAACTTAACCAGACCGGGATCCCCGGTTTTATATACCTCGGTTACATCCCGCACTCTTGAAAAAACATTATCATTACCATAATTAAACCCGTGTGAATATGGCCAGTTAATATATGAGATTATTCTGAGCCTTCCTCCAATGTCGGTTGGAGCAGAGTGTACACTAGGCATCGTCACAAATACAGACTTTTGGGGTGTATTATCTCTAATCCAGCTGCCTGCCAGAAAATCGCCAGAGGAATAGCCTACAGTTTTATTCAAATATGAATGCCCCAGTAGAAGGCATGAAGTTATAATAACCGGAATACTAATTAATAAAAAGGCCGCGAATGAGATTTTTTTGAATCTCAGTCTGGAAAAAAATACTGCTGCAAGAATACAAATTAGCGGAACCAAATAATAAAAAAATTTAAACATGTCGAATTCATAAATCGTAAATCTCATTAGAAATGGTATGGCAAAAATAGTAAATCCAGTTAAATAAATCGGTAAGAGATTTTTATCTTTATAATTTTTCCGGAAGAAAAAACTTAAGATAAAAATCGGGAAAAGTATATTGAGATTCAGGATAGTAAATTTGAGAAACCAGACCAAATCATGTCTCTGCCAAGGCCCCCAGACAAAACTTTGAATTAGGACTTGCAACATGCTTCGGCCCCCGATTGCAGTAGGAGTAAATACCAAAAGTAAAATCAACGACGGCACGGCAAAAACAAAAACACTCATAACAAATTTTTTAAACCCAATAGTCTTGAATAGCAATTCCGTTAAAATGTAAAAACCAAAAAATATCCAGACAACCATAAACCCAAACATCTGGAATTTAATCAATAATGCAGCAAGTATACTTGCTAAAACAATTTCATTTCTTTTAATAAGAAGAATTATGATGATCAAGGCAGGCAGCCCAATCATCATTGGTCTGTTCTGCAAAAAATAATCTGACATTGGAGTCACTTTAAAAAAGTTTTGATCCGTGCAAAAAGTGTTGTTTGTTAAGAATGTAAGAAATTTTATGCCGCTATCCTTCAAGTTTTTGAAAAAGATAAAGAAGCTTAAATTTCCGTAAAGAACTGAGGCTAGAGCCGCGACTACCGAATATGATCTCCTTTTTGTAAGTTCAAAGCATAATGCATAAACCGAAAAGAAAAAAAGCGTGGCAAAAAATGGATTTAAAACCACCAAAATTCTCGGGAAAAAATTACCGTAAAAAGTATTTACTATTGCCGCATGCAAATCCGAAAAAAAATAATAAGAAAGAGGCTCACCGGAAAAATAGGGTGCTTGGGGAGGGAAATTACCTTGGGTTAGACTTTCTATTACCGAAAGATGCATAGCCGTATCCTGCCAATTGGGGCCACCCATCACATAGGAACCATTAAGGGGCATAAAAATCGCAGGGTAAAGGGAGATAAAAAATATCGCATATACAAAAATCCCGAAACACACAGGAATCAGATTCCGGATCGAAGGTGGTACAAATTTACGCTGCCTCTTAATAACCAAATAAATTGCCAAGCCCGCAAAAAAGGTATAACAACCGAAAAGAGTCAACCTGTTCAACCCAAATAAAAGAGATACGAAGTAAGAAAAATAGGTAGAAACCATAACGCTTAAAAGAAAATATAAGGGTATTTTTACCCAGATCGGAATTCTGGGAAGAATAAACTCAGTTAGGACCAGTCCGGGTAATATCGTTGTGTAGATGATTCCGGCTAAAAGAAAGATATAATTAGTCATGTTTGATAAAAAGGTAAAACTATTGGCTCTTACCTTAGGACTTTTTGCCTTTGTAATTTATTTTTTAACATCCGCCGGTAAAACCCCATATGATTATTTTACCCGACTTGCGAGTTCGTTTCTTGAAGGAAAATATTACTTAACAGAAAAGCCTTCATGGCTTACCGAACTCATTCCGTCCGATGGAAAATACTTTGTCGTCTATCCACCTATGCCGGCAATTCTTTCTATTCCCTTCCAATTTTTACTAAAAGGGGGGTTCCAACAGCAATATTTAGCTCACTTCTTAGGAGCCGGAATTGTAGTTTTGGTTTGTCTCATTTCCTGGAAAGTTAAAAAGGATCGGAAGCTGGTACTATGGTCGGGTCTTCTGGCCGGGGTCGGTAATATTATTTGGTATTTGTCATCAAACGGATCGTCGTGGTATCTCGGACAAATATCCGCCGCCTTTTTTATGTCAGCAGCGATATTCGAGGCTTTAAATAAAAAGAGGGCTTTCCTCGCTGGAATCTTTGTGGGGGCAGCTTTTCTATCACGACTCCACACAATTCTCTGTCTGCCTCTAATTATTTATCTAATATTTGATAAAAAATCTTGGATTAAAAAGCTTTTTTATTTGGGAATGGGAATTGCCCCTTTTGTCCTCTTCAATTTTTATTACAACTTTGTCAGATTTGGAACAATTTTTGATCAGGCCTATTTTATACTCCCCAGAATTCTCAATGAAACCCGTTCTCCTTGGTTCATCTATGGGGTCTTAAATACTGCTTACATCCCTAACAACCTAATAACCATGTTTTGGTCTTTTCCAATATTCTTAAATAGAATACCTTTTATCCAACCAAATTGGAATGGCCTGTCAATTTGGATAACAACACCCGCTTTTATTTACACCCTAAAATCCGATATTAAAGAAAGACTTACCCAAGTTTCCTGGTTATCTATTATTCTCATTCTTTTGGTGGTGGTCTCCCATGGAGGAAATGGTTTTTCACAATTTGGATATAGATTCGCTGTCGACTTTTACCCAATTTTACTTCTTTTGACAATCAAGGGTGTTGCCAGTACGGGGCTTAGGTGGCACCACTGGGTTTTACTTACGCTTTCGGTTACCGTCAACCTTTGGGGAGTCCTTTGGATAAATAAATTCGGCTGGGTTAGTTTTTAGATAATACTTCTTTTATCCAATTCTGAAGCTCGCTCCAGTTACCCTTTTTGGGGATAAACACATACTGATAATCATAGAGGGAGGATGGGGGAGGATTGGTCAAAAGAACCACAGGCAAGACTTGTGAGCTTATATTATTTCTTGATACCAGAACATTTTTTGCCAATATCCCGGCAGCAGTCGGGTCAAGGTCAGTTTCAACTGATGCTTTAACCGCCAAAAGAATCTTGTAGTCTTTAACCGGATTGATAATTGTATTGAAAGAAAGAACCTTTTTACTTAGAGCCGAAATTATTTTTTGCTGCCGCGCTGACCTTGCAAAATCGGTATTTTCTCCGTTATCTCCCTCACGTGACCTGGCAAATTCAAGCGCTGTCGCCCCATCCATGTGGGTTGTCCCTTCATTAAAATGGATAGTTTTATAACGGCATGCGAATGTTGCGTCCCCGCCGCAAGTGTCATTTTCTCTCCCAGTAATCGGGTATTTAGTGTCTGTAAAACTTCTATCAACATTGACATCAACCCCTCCGATGGTATCGATAATATCCTGAAAACCGGAAAAGTCGATTGCCAAGGCATAATCAACAGGCTGTCCCGTAACTTCGGATGCTATTTGTTTTGCGAAATTTAAACCTCCCCCACGTTCGGGTTGAAGATTGCCCCAGTAGTAAGCGCTATTAATTTTTGCTCTGATTTCGGGTATCCAAATGTCGCGCGGAATCGATATCAATTTTATTGAATGACCCGTCAAAGAAAGTGAGGCAAATATCATCGTATCCGTCAAATCCGCCCCCTCGTGCCCTTTTCCGCTCTTTCCCAAAATCAGTACGTTTACCCTTCCGTCTTTAGATTTAACCGCCGAGTCTTGTGAAGATAGAAAGCTTTTGGCTACTTCCCGGTACCCCTCTACTCCTACCCGTTTAAAGATCACGTCAGCAATAATAAGCGGGGAGGCAAGGAGTAAAACCGCAATCAAAATTATTCCAAATCTTACCAACAACTTATGCCGTCGAGGCAAATCCTGCCGTTGGGGCAACGCTTCAGGAGTGTTAGAATTGATCTGTCCTTTTTCCATTATGTCTATTCTATCCGATCTTAACCCCGAACAAAAGGAGGCCGTTACATATAACGGCGGCCCTCTTTTGGTTTTGGCAGGTGCCGGGTCCGGAAAAACCAAAGTACTAACCCACCGCGTGGCCTATTTTATTGAGCACGGCCTAATTAAACCTGAAAATGCCCTTCTTTTGACCTTCACAAATAAAGCAGCTAACGAAATGAAGGAAAGAATTGCCAAAATTCTGAATTCCAAATTTCCAATTCTGCCCATGGCGGGGACTTTCCACTCTTTTTGCGCTAAAGTTCTCAGAATCGACGGGAAGTATATAGGAATCCCGGTCAACTTTATAATTTACGACGAACAGGATCAGAAAGATGCCGTTAAGCAAATACTTGAGTCTTTTGACATTTCAACTGATCAATATAATCCGGCCTCAATCTTAAACGGGATCAGCGAAGCCAAAAACCAGATGTTGACTCCTGCAGAATATAAAGACTTTGTCCGCGGCGAATGGCAGGAGGTTGTTGCCAAGGTTTATCCGGAATATGAGAAGATGCTTAAGGAGATCGGAGCCCTGGATTTCGATGACCTTTTAATTAAAACCGTTAAGCTTTTCAAAGAAGCGCCCGACATTTTGGAAAAGTGGCAGAGGACTATTACTCGCGTCTTTGTCGATGAGTGGCAGGACACCAACAAAATTCAATATACCTTAACCAAGCTACTTGTCGGTAAAAGAAAAAATATCACGGCGGTGGGGGACGCCAGCCAATCTATTTATTCGTGGAGGGGTGCTGATTATAAGAATATAAACTATTTAATCCGCGATTACCCAAGTATAAAGATAATTAACCTGGAACAAAACTACCGTTCCACTCAAAACATCCTGGATGCCGCCAACCTTGTAATTTGCAAAAACACAAGTCATCCAATTCTAAAACTCTGGACGAAGAAGAAGGCGGGGGCGAAAATTAAACTCTATGCGGCAAGAAATGGCTTTGACGAGGCAGATTTTGTTGTTGATGAGATCAACCGATCGAAAGTATTTTCTGACTTCGCAGTTTTATACCGAACCAACGCCCAATCCCGCGTCCTGGAAGAAGCGTTCCTCCACGCAGGAATTCCCTATATGCTGGTCGGCGGCGTAAGATTTTACGACCGGAAGGAAATAAAAGACGTAATTTCCTACATTAAATATTTAGTTAACCCCAAAGATTCAGTTTCTAAAAAAAGAATTGAGAAAATCGGCATCAGAAGGTTCGAAAAATTGAAGGAAATGTCCTCAATAGACGGGATGACAACTCTCGATATTCTGGATGCCGTAATACAAAAGACCGATTATTTGGCACTTTTTCAAAAAGAGTCTGAAGAAAACTTGACACGTCTTGAAAACTTGAAAGAACTTCGTTCGGTCGCAACAGAGTTTCCAAACATTAATGATTTTTTGGAAAACGTTGCGCTTGTTGAGGCCGGTCCAAGAAAACAAACAAAAAATGCGGTCACTCTAATGACTTTGCACGCCGCTAAGGGATTAGAATTCCCGACTATCTTTATAGTCGGAATGGAAGAAGGACTTTTCCCTCACTCGCGGAGCCTGATGGACGTAAATCAACTGGAAGAAGAGAGGCGTCTGGCTTATGTCGGCATAACCCGCGCCAAAGAAGTTATTTATTTGACTTACGCCAGTTCCCGCCTTTATTTCGGAGAAAGAATAAGTAATCCCCCCAGCAGGTTTATAACGGATATTCGGGAGGATTTACTTGAGAATGTCGGAGGAAATAGTTTTTCGGGCAGAGATGATTTAAAATTAGATTCTGTTGATGATATCAAGGAAACTTTCGACGATATTATCGAAAAATATTTACAACATGACGACTAATAGTTTAAACAAAATTGCCGCACATCCTCTGCAAACTTACGCCTGGGCAGAGTTTAGAAAAAAATGGGGGAATGAAGTCCTGGAAACTAAATACGGAATACTAACGCTACACCGACTCCCCTTCACCGGCTACAAAATCGGTATGTTTATAAAAGGTCCTATGCCAACCCCCGAGATGGTTAGAGATCTAATTGATCTCGGTAAAAAAGAAAATCTGGTTTTTATAAAACTCGAACCAAATTATGCAGTTAAAAATGGTGAGATGAAATGCGCGGACAAAGAAAAATATGTAAGACTTTTGAAAGATAGCGGTTCCGTTCCCGGCAAAACTCTTTTTACTCCGACAACGTTCTGGATTGATTTAACTCCAAGTGAGGAAGATTTAATGAAAAGTTTTTCAGGAAAAACCCGCTACAACATCCGCTTGGCCGGAAAGAAAGGTGTCACGGTCAAGGAAGATAATTCCGACAAGGCTTTTGAAAAATACCTGGATCTCACCCGCGAAACGGTTAGCCGTCAGGGATTTTACGCACATACGGAAAAATATCACCGCCTTATGTGGAATATTCTGAAAAAAGCCGGAATAGCACACCTTCTTACAGCTACCTACCAGGGTAAAATAATAACTACCTGGATTTTGTTCGCTTGGAAAAAATTCCTTTATTATCCATACGGAGCCTCAACCGAAAAACATAAAGAAGTCATGGCCAATAACTTAATGATGTGGGAAGCGATAAAATTCGGCAAAAAACTGGGCCTGTCTACGTTTGACCTTTGGGGAAGAGAGGAGGGCAAAGGGTTTACAAAGTTTAAGGAAGGATATAACCCCAAAGTGATAGAATTTTTGGGTACGTGGGATCTTGTGATAAACAAGCCTTTATACACGATTTATAAACTGGCAGAATGGATCCGCTGGCCAATTCTCAAAATCGCCGCCGCATTTGGTCTTTCCAGACACAGATTCTAAAATGGTAGATATCCGCCAGTCCGTTCACTTCGCCAACTATCTAAAAAGAATCGGTTGGAATGTCGAACGGATCGGAGAAATTAATTACTTCATTAGGAGGTTTCCTATCCTGGGATCAATTTTAAAGGTGCAAAGACCGGAGGAAATAAGAATCGATATTATTCGTAAGTTGGCCCGAAAATACCGCGTATTTCAGATAATAATTGAGCCCAAAACTGAGTTTGACGCCAAGTATTTAACCTCGATTGGCTTCAAATTGTCAAAAAATCCTTACATACCGAGCAAGACTCTCCAAATTGATCTGACACAAGGTCAAAAGGAGATTTTCAGGCATTTCAAGAAGGATGCCAGGTCTGGGGTTAAAAGGGGAGGGACCCTACAAATTAGATCTTGCTCGACCCCCGATGAAATCAAAAAGTGGCGCGAAGCATGGAAAAATTCGGTTGAATTTAAACGTTATGTGCCGGGAGAACAACAACTTTTAAATCTACGCAAAAGTTTCCCCGGTGGTTATTCCCTTTTCCTTGCGTCGCACAATATGTCTGGCAGAATTATAGGTGGAGTGCTTTTCACGCGATCTTTACACGACTTTGGATATTACTGGTACGGATTTACAAATGATGAGGGCCGCACTACCCTCTCCCAGTACACTCTCCTCTATCAGGGAATACTATGGGCCAAAAAACAAGGGTGTAAAGTTTTTGACTTTGAAGGAGTCTATGATCCCCGCTTCCCCGACAAGAGCTGGCTCGGTTTTTCTCATTTTAAACGTTCCTTTGGTGGCTATGAAGTTGAATATCCGGGTTGTTTTGTCAAAACCCGGTTACCCGTCTGATTTACAGAATAGCGAAAATTCGCAGCCCCTTTGGCAGAACAGGTGATTACTACACTTGAAATCAGATTTTTCCATTTCTTCCCGGACTTTGAGAATCTCTGTAACCGCTTCCTCTAGTTGTTCTGCGGTTCGAACTGTAGAAATTTTCTCCTGTTCATCCAAATAATATAAAGATAATTTTATTTTATCCGGATTTTTTCCAAACGGCACGGTCGGAATTTTCGTTGCGGCGAGAGCGTAGAAGGAAAGCTGTAAATTCTTATCAACATCTTTTTGTGTGGGGATTGTTGCTCCTGTTTTGTAATCAACTATTTCTATTTCCCCGTTTCCTAAATCATCAACTCTGTCCACTCTCCCGCCAATTTTTAAATCCTTGCCGATGGGTACAGTAAACGGCTGTTCGAGTGCAATTGGTAAAATTTTCGAATTGAATCCATATTTTAAAAACCCGATTAGATAATCTTTTCCTTTTAGCGCAAATTCCGACTCGTGCTTTTTTGACGTGTAGCCTTCTCTCACCCAATTATCATCGAGCAATCCCAAAAGCAATTTTTCGGAAGGTTTTTCTCCCGAGGAAACTTTCTCATAAAAAATTTTAAGCGCTGCGTGAATTGTTGTTCCAAAACTAGCGGAGGCGCTGGGCGGAGTCGGAACCTTATAAATATAGCGGAGTTTATAATGCAGCGGACAAGTCTGAAAAGTTTCGATTTGGGAATAAGATAAATAATCTATATGAAATTCTGGGACATTGGATTTGGTATCTTGAACTTTGGGAGCCTTAAAATCAAGAAATGATAGTTGATTAACTTTGGTTAATGTTTTTTCAGACCCCACTGCCTTATCCCCCAGTGCTTCAAAAATAAACGGCGAAAGTTTTTTCTCACGCTTCCCTTCTCCGTAATAATCTGCGGCTGTCAAAATTAATTTTTCTTTTGCCCGCGTCATTCCCACATAAAAAAGACGGCGCTCCTCTTCCAGGTGATAATCCCCCACCGGCAAAATCTCTTTGATAAGTTCCTCCGGAATTGCGATCTGTTCACGGCGTTCGGAAGTTGGAAATCTTTGCCCGACCAAATTTACAATAAAAACTACCGGAAACTCCAGCCCCTTGGCGGAATGCGCCGTCAAGATGTTTACGGCGTTTATTTCACTCCAGTCTTCGTTCGTGGCCAGGGGTGATTCCCCAAGCTCCATTGATAAATCAAGCCAGTCGGCAACGGCAGGAACTGTCGCGTCCTCGTGATCTACCTCATAGGTCTTCAATTTATCAAAAAATCTGGAAATATTTTTAGCCTTATTCTCCGCTTCAACCGATTCAGGAGACAAGAGTTTTAGAAGCAGCCCGGTCTCTTCCAGAAAATAATATAGCAGCTGTCCCGCTGTCTCTTTTTTGACCATATTTAGGTGTTTTTTCACTATTTCGAGTAACTTTTTTATTGTTTCTTTGGTTTTAACGGTTACAAAAATGTCATCAATTTTTTCCGCAGATTCGAATAAACTTACATTGTATTTCCGCGCATAGTTACCCATCGCCGCCAGATCCCTTCCTGAAATATCAAAATAATCCAACGTAAGAAGTCTGTAGAATGCAACCGAGTCGGTAAAATCGCGCAGGACCCTAAGATATGAAATCAGATCCACTATTTCGTGTTGCTTAAAAAGTCTGCCGGGGCCCAAAAACTGATAAGGGACGCCATTGCGGGAAAGGGCTCTCATAATCGGATCCGAGTGATTATTGGCCCTAACCAAAATTGCAAAATCGCGCCAGGAATATTTTTCCTCCTCATTAAGTTTTTTGATTTCTTTGGCAATCTGATCCGACTCGTTTTCAACCCGATCGCTATGAATAAATCCAATTTGGTCCCCATCTTTTTTTGTTTGTGAAATCAACTTTTTATTAATCCCTAATTGCGCTTCCAGCGTATCAGGATCATTAAATTTGATTAATCGGTAAGCAGAATCCAAAATGGTTTGTGTAGACCGGTAATTTTTAACAAGACTGATTATTTTTGCTTTGGAATAGTTTCTTTTGAATTGTAAAATATTGGACACCGCCGCCCCACGAAAACGATAAACTGATTGGTTATCGTCTCCTACGACTGTAATGTTTCCATTTTCCCCGGCAAGAAGTTTGGTTAACTCGTTTTGCGAATAATTTGTGTCTTGAAATTCATCAACGAGCAGGTATTTAAACTGCTTTTGGTATTCTTTTAGAATGTTGGGGCGGTTTCTAAAAAGCTTTAGCGTTTTAACAATCAAATCCCCAAAGTCCATTAACCCTTCTTTTACTTTTATTTCGTCGTAGGCCTTATAGGCCTTAGAAAGTTCCTCCCACTTTTCAATTTCGGTTCTTTCTTTGTCTTTTTTTGTTTTTTGTTTTTTGACCCATTCGGCATAATCATTTGGAAAGATATCTTCATCCTGAAGACGCGAAAAGTGCTGCAGCATTCCGCTCAAAAACTTTGTCGGGTTTCCCAGGGGACGGAAATAATCCAAATCCAGTTTGAAAAGATTATTTCTTAAAAGTTGTACTGCCTCCGCCTCCGTCATCAATTTATAGCGGGGAGATAGCCCTATGTGAAGCGCTTCACGCCGAAGTATTCTGTCGCAAAAGGAATGAAATGTCATAATCCACATTTGCGTATATCCAAGCGGCATGACAACATCAACCCTTTCTTCCATTTCTCTCGCAGCTTTTTCCGTAAAAGTTAACGCCAAAATCTCCGACGGTTTTACCTTTTTGGAGAGAATTAAATACTTAATTCTTTCGGTTATTACAGTTGTCTTTCCGGTTCCGGCACCGGCAATAATGAGAAGCGGCCCGCTACCAAATTTAATTGCGTCTTGCTGTTCCTTGTTTAACTTGAGGCCTGAGATGTCCTTTGCCACGATCAGATTGTAGCACGAAAATTATTCTTCCAACTCTTTGTTCTTTGTGCCACTTAAATTTTGTGTAGAACTGATTTTTTGTCCTAATTGGGTAAATGAGGAAAATACATTACTCATCATGTTGTAGGCATTGTTCAGGTGTTTTTGCAACGTACTCAAGTTTTCTTCAACCTTGCCGTAATCTTTCTGGATCGCCCGCAAGATCCTAAAAACTTCTTTCGATTTTAATTCCAAATCCTTTCCTTCAAAAGAAAGAAGGAGTACCTGTAAATGCGCGTACAATGTATTTGGAGAAACCGGATAAACTCTCATTTTTCTCGCCAGGGTTGAAAGTTCCGGAATATTAACAATTTCATAATAAACCGCCTCAGAAGGAATATACATTAAGGCAAAGTCCATTGTCCCCTCCTCCGGCAGAATGTATTTTTTACTGATATCCTCAATGTGTTTTTTTACGTCCTGTATCAATTGTTTTTTGCCTAAACTCCTTTCTGCCTCCGTCTCCCCCTTTACCATTACATTAAAATTCTCCATCGGGAATTTAGAATCAATGCAAAGAAGCCCCGCGTCGGTTTTAAGTACCGCGTCCACCTTCATTCCGCTTTTAAAGGGATACTGCAAATGAAAAGCATTTTTGGGAAAAGTCTGCCCTATCATCTCTTTCAAAACTTCCTCCCCCAATCCTCCCCTAAGTTTTGGGGATTGTAGAAAATCCTGGAGAGTCCTTATTCCTTTTCCAATCTCACTCATCTCACCTAAATTTCTCTGAACTTGAGAAATAACCCTGGCTGCATTATCCAAGCGTTCGTTTACCGCCTGTGTATTTTTTTGTAATGAAGAAAGAAGGTCCCGCCTATCCTCCCTGGACCCGCTTTGAAGAGTTTTAATTATTTCCAAAAGTTCCTCTGAAGGTTTTTGCGACTCTTTCAAATCTGTTAATTTCTTATTAATAAAAACGGCTACAATAACGAGAGCCGCTAATATTATAATTAGGATAATAATCGGGTCCATAATGTGAGATTATTCTAGCATACAAGGTGAAAAAGCAATTACGCAGACAGCAAATCCTTAAAAGAAGGAACTTTCTACCAACTCTATCAATTACAATCGTTCTTTGGTTGCTTCTTGGAGGGCTAATCTATTTTATCGACCCGGATTCCTTTGCTGTAATTCCGCTATTTTTCGTCCTAGTCTTTTTCTGTCTACTTTTCGCTTTTTCACTAATTTTTGCCAACAGTCGGCGAGGGGTTATGGCAACAATAGCTCTAACCTTTTTCCTTCTCCTTATGTATTTTGGTGTGGGCAATATTCTTAACCTAATTCTGATTGTTGCAATAGCCCTATGCATCGAGTTATATTTCAGCTTAAGATGAATCCTTCGCTTAAACGCCAACTGCTTCGAACATTCGCTCAAATGATTGATGATTTGGGAAGTCCTAAAGAAATTGAAATTTTCTTGAAAGACTTTTTTGACGATGAGGAACTTACAAAATACGTTAAAAGGCTCGCAATCGCCTATTGGCTCAAAAAGGGCAGAGATAAAGAGAATATTCAAAGAAACCTGCAGGCTACACCCAAAGAAATCTCCGAAGCCCGGAAATCCCTTAAAAAAGAGGGGATTAATTTGGCTCTTAAGAAAATCGAGGCTGAGGAATGGGCCGATGTCTGGGTCAAAAGAATCAAGAAATTCTCAAAAAACTAGCTTCAAACACCTTTCAGGCTGTACAATACAAGCATGAGCAAGAAATTCTACATAACAACCACCCTCCCTTATGTCAATGCGGAGCCTCATATTGGCTTTGCTCTGGAAATTGTACAGGCAGACGCTATCGCCCGGTTTCATAAGGAAATATTGAAAGATGAAGTTATTTTTAACTTCGGAACGGACGAGCATGGCCAAAAGATATACAAAAAGGCGCTTGAAGCCAAAAAAGAACCTCAAGAGTATTGCGACGAATACGCCACTAAATTTGATGCCCTCAAGAAAGCTTTAAATCTCAGCTATACCAACTTCATCCGAACCACAGATTCAAAACACATAGAGGCTGCCCAGGAATTTTGGAAACTTTGTGACAAAAGCGGGGATATTTACAAAAAGTCATATAAAACAAAGTATTGTGTCGGTTGTGAGCTTGAAAAAACAGATTCTGAGCTCGTAGATGGTAAGTGCCCCCTCCACCCCAATACCGATCTGGAAATTATCGAGGAGGAAAACTATTTCTTCAGGTTTTCTAAATATCAAAAGCCTCTCATAGAGTTTTATGAAAAAAATCCTGATTTTGTAGTACCGGCCGGCAAATTTAACGAAATTAAGGCCTTTGTTAAGGAGGGTTTGCAGGATTTCAGCATTTCCCGTCTCAAAAGCAAGATGCCCTGGGGAATCCCGGTGCCGGAAGATCCCGACCAGATAATGTATGTTTGGTTTGATGCCCTCATAAACTATATTTCTACTCTCGGTTGGCCGGCAAACTTGAAAAATTATGAAAATTTTTGGCCAGGGGTCCAAGTTGCCGGAAAAGATAATTTGCGCCAACAAACCGCAATTTGGCAGGCAATGCTTGCCTCGGCAGGATTACCATTTTCCAAACAGGTTTTTATCCACGGATTCATTACCATCGACGGCCAAAAAATAAGTAAGAGCCTGGGAAATGCCATTGACCCGATTGAAGTTGCCGAAAAATACGGAACGGACACCCTCCGTTATTATCTGTTGGCAAAAATCAATCCCTATGATGATTCAGATTTTACTCTCAGACAGTTTGAGGAAACGTATAACGGCGAGCTTGCGAACAGTCTTGGAAATTTAGTCTCGAGAGTTGCAAAACTTTGTGAATCGTCTGGGGAAAGTTTTGATGTGGCTGAGCCGAAAATTTATGGCTCGGTCGCGGAATCTATTGAAAAATATAGATTTGATCGAGCCCTGTTCTCAATTTGGACAGAAGTTTCGACACTGGATGATGAAATTAGCAGGAAGGAGCCTTGGAATAAAGACGGAGGTGAGTTGTTTAATATTCTTAAGCCATCTGTCGAGAAAATCCGAAGGATCGCCTTTAACCTAAAACCGTTCCTCCCCGAAACCGCCGAAAAAATTGAAAATCAATTTAAAGGACCAAATATAGTCTCGGGAAGTCCGCTTTTCCCCCGATTAAAATGAGAGATTGGATTATTAGAAACGATAAAACTATCCAAAGATTCCTGGAGATTCTACCGGGGCTTGTTTCATGGAACCTTATTTTGTTTCCTTACTGGGGAATACTGGTAATCCCCAATGCTGTAGCTTACTTTATACTTTTTTTTAACATTTTTTGGTTCTATCAATCTCTTCAGATTGCCGTCTCTTCGATCATCTCTCATACCCGCATACAGGCTGCCAAAATTTACGATTGGATGGGAGATGTTAGGGGTTTCCCTGATTGGCAAAAGGTTCAGCATGTTGTGATTATCCCGACTTATAAGGAGCCTCTCCATATACTTGAAAGAACCTTTGAATCTCTTGCTTCTCAGGAGTTCCCGACAAAACAAATCATCCCGGTTCTTGCCATGGAGGGAAAAGAAACAGCCCAAGATAGGAATGCCAAATGGGAAGTTCTAAAGGCCAAATATGGGAGCGTTTTTAGGCATATGTTTATGACGGTCCACGAGCTTGAAATGGGAGAGGTCGCCGGCAAGGCTTCAAATGAGAGGTTTGCCGCAATTTGGGTTAAAGAAAATTACATTGATCCGAATAAGCTTGATATTGATTATTTTACGGTTTCCTCCTGTGATGCCGACCATAAATTCCACCCCAAACATTTTGCATGTTTAACATATAAATTTCTGGATAACCCCAATAGGTATAAGAGGTTTTGGCAGCCGTCGGTTATGTTTTACAACAACATTTGGGAAATCCCGGCAATTACCCGCGTTCCAAACACATTCATGACCATCTGGAACCTTGCCCAGCTCTCCCGCAAGGACCGCCTTATTAATGCACAGAATTATTGTCTGTCTTTTAAACTTCTTGACGAGGTCGGATATTGGGATGCGGACAAAATTCCCGAAGACTGGGGAATATTTTTTAAAGCGTTTTTCAAAAAAGGAGGAGGCATTGAGGTCGAGCCGATTTATCTTCCCTTAATGGCCGACGCGGCACAGTCCACCTCTTTATGGAAAACTGTTACTAACCAATACCAGCAAATTCAAAGATGGGCCTGGGGAGTAAGTGATGACCCGTGGATAATCAAAAGTTACTTCTTAGCCAGAAATGTTCCTTTTTGGGATAAAACCACGCGCCTTTTTCAGGTTATCTGGGCACATTTCCTTTGGCCCGTTAATTGGTTTCTCATTACCATTGGCCTTACCCTCCCCACCCTTCTTAATCCTGCGTTTGGAAGGACGGCTCTAGGTTATATGGTTCCCAAACTTTCATCATTCATTCTGACAATTTCACTCGCATTCCTTCTCGTTATGATAGTTATTGACAATATTCAAAAACCCAAAAGACCAAATAAGGTTTCTCTTTTCAGGGTAATCCTTACTCCATTTGAATTTGTCCTAATGCCGATTGCGGGGTTCTTCTTCTCGGCTCTTCCTGGACTTGATGCCCACACACGTCTAATGCTTGGCAAGTACATTGAGTATCGGGTTACGGAGAAGGTTTAGAGGGATTTGTAGTACTCAATCGTTTTTTGAAGGCCTTCATCCAAATTTATTTTTGGTTCCCAATCCAATATTTTTTTGGCTTTTGTAATATCCGGACGTCTTCTCATCGGATCGTTTTCCCTAAAATTCCCGCTATATCTAATTTCAGATTTGGAGCCAGTGAGATCTATAATCTTATCTGCCAGATCTTTTACGGTATATTCATCCGGATTACCCAAATTAAATATCTCTCCCTTGGTACCGTCCGAAAACATGGCTTTAAAAATTCCATTAACCATATCTCCGACGTAACAAAACGACCGTGTCTGACTTCCGTCCCCGTCAACGGTTAATGTCTCCCCCAAAAGCGACCCGTTAATAAAATTTGAAACCACCCTCCCGTCATCCTTTTGCATTCGGGGTCCATAAGTATTAAAAATTCTTACAATTCGGATGTCCAAATTATATTTTTGTATATAAACGTAGGCTGCGGCTTCCGCATACCTTTTACTCTCGTCATAACAGGAGCGCGGACCAAAAGTATTTACGTTCCCAAAATATGTTTCTTTTTGCGGATGTTCCCGGGGATCCCCGTAAACTTCGGAAGTGGAGGCAATTAGGACCTTCGCACCGGTTTCTTTTGCCAATTCCAATACGTTCAATGTGCCCAAAGAATTAGACAAAAGAGTCTCTTCCGGGTAATTTTGATAATCGACTGGAGAGGCGGGAGAGGCAAGGTGGAAAATGCAATCAACGTGTTGACCGGCCAATTGGTTAATTGGTTTAACTACATCGGCTTCGATAAACTGAAAATCCGGATTTTTTAAAAGATGTTCTATATTGTTTTTGGAACCGGTAAGAAGATTGTCAAGACAGATAACTTTATATTTCTTGTCTATAAGAACATCGCATAAATGGCTGCCTATAAATCCCGCCCCTCCCGTAACCAATACGCTTTGCATATGGGCAAATTATACCTTAATATAGTTATATATGAAATCGGTTTGGCAGAAAATTCATATCCTTTCAGACAAACTCCATATACCTTCCCTTCCCAATTGGCTTATCGGAATATTGTGCCTTATCTTTATTCTTCGGATCCCCTCTTTTTTCGAACCTTACTACTACGGAGACGAAATGGTCTATATGACTCTGGGTCAGGGGGTACATCAGGGCGTCACTCTTTATAAGGATATCTACGACAATAAGCCCCCTCTTCTTTATTTAACCGCAGCGGTATCGGGAAGTCTTTTTTGGTTTAAGATAATTTTGGCTTTTTGGAATCTCGTCACAATTGTTTTCTTCTACAAACTTGCAAAATTGCTGTTTGAAAAGAATGAAAAAGCCCAAAAGCTCGCAACCATACTCTTTGGACTCTTAACTACCCTGCCACTTTTAGAGGGTCTAACCGTTAACTCTGAAGTTTTCATGGTAGTTTTTACTATCCTGGCATTTTTAATACTTCTTAAAAAGGATTTAAAGCCGAGTGGAGTGTTTTTAGCCGGTACTCTTTTGGGTCTTGGAGCCCTTTTTAAAATACCCGCAGCATTTGACGCCCCAATTATTGTTTTTTATTGGCTGATTACGGAAGGACCGGGTAATTGGAAAAAAATATTCAAAAATACACTTATTCTTGTAGCAGGATTTGCCACTCCGATTCTGATAACATTTGTCTGGTACGTTTTTAAAGGATCTCTTCCCGAATATATCAGAGCGGCGTTTATGCAGAACGTCGGCTATTTGAGCAGTTTCAGACCCGGGGATGTCCAAAAGCCGTTCCTGGTACGAAATGCCCCGCTTCTTATCCGCGGATTTGTTGTACTTTTCGGATCATATATCCTTTTTGCCTTCCGGAAGAAACTTTCGAATAAATTCATTCTGTTTTCGCTTTGGACGCTTTTTGCACTTTTTGCCATAGCCCTTTCTGAACGGCCGTACCCTCACTATCTCATTCAAGCGGTTGCGCCAATTGTACTTCTCATTGCGACATTCTTTACTGAAAAAAGTTTGGAGCAATCTCTTGCCGTAATCCCTCTGGCTTTAACCCTTTTTGTTCCGGTTTACTATAAATTCTGGCTGTATCCGACGGCAAGCTACTATTTACGTTTTATTAACTTTGCCACCCACAGAGAAACAAAGGCTGCCTATTTCAACGGGTTTTCACCTACTACCAATAGAAATTATGAAATTGCCCAGTTTCTGGTGACATCAAGCAGCAATTCCGACCGAGTGTTTATGTGGGGACCGGATTCTGCAGCCGTTTACGCACTTTCAAAACGTCTTCCCCCGATCAAATACGTGGTAGATTATCACATCCTGGAAAATTCCACCAAAGCCCAGGAGGCTAAAAATATTGCCGCCAACCCCCCGAAATTTATTATTTTAACCAGCGACAATCCTTACCCGGAACTATTGCCCCTAATTAAGCAAAAATATATTTTGATCAACACGATCGATAATGCCAACATTTATTCAAGATCGGATTTTGCTCCCGCAAAGTAGAGATCGGCAGGTTTCCAAATAAGCTGTAAGTATCGTACAATAGGTGACGTGTATGTGGAAAAAAGTGTCTTACAGAAACTACTTTCTGACAGCAATCATCATTAATGTCGGGGTTTTATTATCTCTAATTCTTCTTAAGAGTTTTCTGCCTCCTCTGGCCCCCTTATTCTACGGAAAACCCGTGGGTGAGGCTCAACTTACAAGTACTTTTGGACTTCTGATCGCCCCAGGGGCATCGCTTCTGATGACCTTGCTAAATTTATGTCTCAGCCTTTGGGCCAAGGACAGTTTCATAAAAAAACTTCTGGCTGTTTCTGCCATCGTCATATCCGTTTTATCAGCCATAACGATAACAAAAATTGTTTTATTGGTAGGTTTCTTTTAAAACCGGGTTATGATTAGATCTTGCATATGAATAACTTACGTAACTTATTCCTTCTGCCTTGGCTTACTGCCGCAATCGTAGCTTTTGCCTCAACCCCTCTCGTAATTAAATTTGCCGGAAAACTCGGAATAATAGATGACCCGAGACGCAACAAGCACCCGAAAGTAATTCATACTTACCCTATCCCCCGGGGCGGCGGAATTCCGATTTTTTTGGCACTTCTTATTAGCAGTCTCATATTCCTGCCGATCGACAAGCATGCGGTCGGAATATTGATCGGGGCGGCAATTTTGGTGGTAATGGGAACCCTGGATGATAAATTAAATCTAAACCCCTATCTGAGACTGACTTTGGGATTCCTGGCTGCCGCAGCTCCCATTGTAGCCGGAATCGGAATTTCTTTCATTTCAAATCCATTGGGAGGAATAATCGACCTGAGCCAACCCCAAATAAGCTTTACCATTTGGGGTACTGTGCACAGCATCTGGATACTTTCGGACATATTTGCTCTTCTTTGGATAACCTTCCTTATGAATATGGTAAACATGGGGGCCAAAGGTGTTGACGGACAGCTTAGCGGTGTAACCGTAATCGCGGCTCTGACTATTGCCTTCCTTTCTCTAAGATTCTCGGCAGATATTGCCCAGTGGCCGGTAATAATTCTGGCAGCAATCACTGCAGGAGCGTACCTGGGATTTTTACCGTGGCACATTTTCCCGCAAAAAATTATGCCTGGCTACGGAGGAAGCACGATGGCCGGGTATTTGCTTGCGGTGCTTTCGATTCTTTCTACAACGAAGGTGGGGGCCCTAATGGTAGTCCTTGGAATCCCCCTTATCGATACCGGCTACACCATCGTGAGGCGGGTTATAAACGGCAAATCGCCCGTTTGGGGCGACAGGGGGCATCTCCACCACAGGCTCCTGGACGCGGGGCTATCCAAAAGACAGGTATCTTATTTCTACTGGGGAGTAACGGGGATCCTGGGATTTCTGGCTCTTAATTTGAATACTACCACGAAGCTGTATACAATGGTCGGAGTAGCCCTTGGCCTAGGAGGACTAATCATATGGCTAACATCACGGACGAAACAACCGGAAAAACAAAAGACTCATTAATTATCGGCGCTTTCAAGGCGATGCGTCCGGTGCATTGGATAAAAAATCTTTCTCTTTTTGCTGCGATATTCCTCTCCGGCGCCATGTTTGAGAAAGGGCGTTTGGAAATGGTCATTTGGGCTTTTGCGTCTTTTTGCCTGGCAACATCGGCCACCTATTTATTTAACGATGTTTTAGATGCCAAGGCTGATAGACTTCACCCGAGCAAAAAATTTAGACCTGTTGCATCCGGATTGCTTCCTATCCCCATAGCCATTGCCGAGGCCGCCATTCTTGCATTCTTTTCAATAACAATAGCTGTTCTCAGTGGCCTAAACTCACTTTTCCTTTCGGTCATTATTGTTTATCTTGCCATGCAGTTTTTCTATAGCCTGGGGCTTAAAAATGTTGCGATTCTCGACATTATAATTATTGCTGCGGGATTTGTGTTAAGGGTTTACGCAGGCGCATTCGCAATCGATGCTCACCTGTCTGCCTGGTTTTTACTCTGCGTAATTTCCGCTGCTCTTTTTCTGGCTTCAGGTAAAAGAAGAGCTGAAATTAATATTGCCCAAAATTTAAACTATGCTACAAGAAAAAGTTTGGGGACTTACAAGAAAGAGCTTCTTAATTCTTATGTTACTATGTTTGGCAACGCTTCTTGGATGAGCTGGGCACTTTTTACATTCTTTGAAAGCCCTAAAGCTTCCCTTCCTTTCTGGCTAACCCTGGCCGAGCTTTCCAGAACCACAACAATCGATAAACTTTTGATGTCAACTATTCCCATCACTATTTTTGGAATAATGAGGTATGAGTCTCTGATTTTTGAGGGCAAAAGTGAAACACCGGAAAAGCTTCTTTTAACCGACAAATCTCTAATAATTGCGGTTGGACTATGGATCCTTTTTATATACTGGGTTCTTTACAGCGGAATATCCGTCCCCGGTATCTGAGTGTCTAATTAAGATTTGCACTTCCGGTTGCTTCTTCTACCTGAGTTATCTTTTTTACATATTGCCCGGATACCCAGCCCTCAATTCCGTTCGGTAAACCCGCTTTCGGTGCTTCATACTGAATTTTGACCCACCCCGTTGCCGTGTCCTCATCAAGAAACAGATATTGGCTCCCCGGTATAACTTGAGCGATTTCACTGCCGGAGGTTCCCGGACCAGATCTGACTCTCAAAAATCCTGTGGGGGTTGAGAGTATCTGGACATAAGTTTTCGTCACGGGTGCCGGGGTGGGAGTGGGTTCGGGTACAAGATCTTTGGCCAGTTTTGCGAATAGAGAAAGACGGTAACCGGCCCGGGTGTTTAATGTCATTACTCGACCGGTATACCCGGGTGCTTTTACCGTAATTTGGTGCTTGGCCGGCGAAATGCCCGATGTTTTATACGGCGCAAAACCTTGAGGCAGGCCGTCAATGGAAACCTGGGCATTTTCGGGTATCGATATAACAATTAGGCCTGTTTCCTGACTGCCTATCTTATCAAAAGAGATTATGTCTCCGGAAGATGCGTCTTCGGTTTCTCCAAATTCCCTCTCTACTATGGTTTCTATTCCGGAAACAAGCGTAATTTTTGTTTCATATGCAATCAAATTTGAGTCAAGAGAACTTGGGATCATTTTGAGTGTTATTTCACCAGCCTCGTGGGTATTTTTATAAGGAGTTTTGCCTACCAAAATACCGTTAATATAAACGTCCGAAATCGGGTCTGAGCTGACGGATATTCCACCCGGCTTTTCCCTAAGGTATCCTATCAAAAAAAAGGTTGCCGTGATTAGAGAGATTAATGAAACCAGCGAAATAATTACTACTTTGACGACTTTCATTGTGTCCGAGTGTAGCAAAGGAATATGGTAAAATACAAGCGTCTGGCCACGTGGTGAAGTGGAAACACGGCTGTCTGCAAAACAGCTAC